>Ga0316193_10001158_pt1 | contig 17455 bp, 11 predicted proteins | sample MerIslsedime2_MG_FD_207735 | JGI IMG/M metagenome (GOLD analysis project Ga0316193, IMG submission 207735) | Coastal sediment microbial communities from Maine, United States - Merrow Island sediment 2 | ecosystem: Environmental > Aquatic > Marine > Coastal > Sediment | place: USA: Maine... | reverse complement strand
CCGAGAAAGAGAAACGTCGCGAGAGGGCGTTGGCCGTGAAAGCCGGCGGCGCCCTTTCGCAGTGCATCCGAGATGCTGCCCATCACGTCTGAATGGCCGACAACATGCTCCGCAAGATGCGACTCGAGCTCGAGGAGCTTCTCCGAATCGGTCACCAAGAGGCGCTCGACCGGCACGCGCACTTTCTCGGCGACCACTTGTGCGATCGCTTCGCGGTCGACGACGGCGCCACCTCGTCGCCGAATGCGAGCGCCAGCAAGATCGAGCAGCCCGATCGCTTTGTCGGGCAAGGACTGCTCGGGCATGTACCGAACCGATAGTTCGACCGAGGAGTCTACGGCCGAGCCGTCGTACGCAATGCCATGGTGAACCTCGTACCGCGGCGCGATCCCGCGGATGATTTCGATTGCGTCCTCGGGCGTAGGCTCGGCTATGTGAATGGGGGAGAACCGGCGCGCGAGAGCTGCGTCCCGTTCGACGTACTTTCGGTACTCGACGTCTGTGGTGGCCCCGATGCAGGGTAGCTCGCCGCGAGCGAGCGATGCCTTGAGCTCGTGTGCCAGGTCGTCCGGCGAGTCTCCGCCGGTGAACAGCGCATGAACCTCGTCGATGAACAGGATGATTTTGCCTTCGGCGCGCTTCACCTCAAATTGGAGTCTTCGCATTCGTTCGGACAGCGCGCCGCGAACGCCAGTGCCCGAGACGAGCCCACCGGCCGATAGCTCGACGATGATGGTGCCCTCGAGGCCACGAACGCCCTTGCCACCATTCGCGAGGCGTCGAGCGAGCCCCTCGACGATGGCGGTCTTCCCGACCCCGGGCGGACCCACGAGGATCGGATTGTTCGATCGGCGTCGCGCCAAGACATCGAGCAAGCGTTCGATCTCCGCGTCTCGACCGATCACGTCGTCGATGCGACCAAGCGAAGCCATCTCCGTGAGGTTGCGTCCGAGCTTGGCAAGCGTCGGATACATCCGAGCGTCGAGGCTGAACGGCGAAGACGAGGGAACGATGATGTCGTCTTCTTCGACGGGCGCGCCTCTCAGAGGAGCATCGATGATCGTCTCATCGGAAATCGTATCCGGGGGATCCACACGCAGCTCGATGAGTGGCGCAGGCTCCGCAGGCGGACGGGCGGAGGGTCGCGCAGGCTTCGCAGAACGCGGGGATGAAACAGACGCAGACGGACGAATGTGTGTCGAGCTTGCCGGGGCGGCGGATTCTTCCGCGGGCTGAAGCGCGCCGTGGACCGCCTCCTGCACCCGCTTCGAGCCGGCTCCGATCTCTTCTAAGCTTCGATGGGCCGCACTGCGCGTGTCCCGCGCGATCGCGAACAAGAGGTGCGCCGGAAGCACTTGAGCCGAATCCATCGCCTTGGCGATGCGATAGGCCCGTTCTACGGCCCGCTCGAGCGCACTCACGGGCTCGCTGTCGACGACCCGGATCGCGCTCAGGAGGTCGCTCTCCTTGACACCAAGCGCCGACAAGAGCGTTCCCATCGGCCCGCCGGTCTGCAGCATCACAAGCAACAGGTAGGCCGTCGAAGGGCTATGCCCGCGCCTCTGCGCCTCGCGCTGCGCGCGCGCGACCAGTCCTTTGACCCCCCCACTCACCGTCGTCATCGAGTCACGTTCCTCGGTCGGAGGTAACTGTCACCGCGTGCGGACACAACTTTTTGACGGACCCTGTGCTGCTCAAGGGGCAAAGTAGCACCTTTACCCACCTTATCACCCTGTCACTGTAAACTTTCACTTGTTAACCTGATCCTGGACTCGAACCCAGGAGCAAGCAGTGAATCCACGTCTCGCACTCGTCGCCACCACCCTCGCGGCCATCGTCTCTACGGTGACCCCTTGGCAGGAAGCCGACGCTGCGTCCGGGCTCCGGGCCAAGATCTTCCTGACGCAAAAGGGGATCTCTCGCTCACTTTCCGAGGCTGGAGTCATCCGATTCGCCTCCGCGAACAAGGCGACCCGATTGATGGAGAACGCGGATGCCCCGATCGAGGACCGTCAATGGCGGGCCAATCTGGTCGTTCGCTTCAACCAAGCGGTCGGCGACTCTGAGTTCGAGGTGCTCTTCTATGACATCCAGACGCCCGAGCGGAAGTTCATCGCGCCGACGATGACGGTCTTCGTGAACGACCGAAATCAAAGGACGATCGTTCACAAGCTGCGGCTCCACCGACCCCAGTTTGCGCCGAACCGTCGGCTCGAGATGGTCGTCACGGTGCGCCGCCAGGAGGTGGGGCGTTACCGCTTTCAAATTCTCGGCGACCGAGTACAACAGAGCGGTGAAGTCACCTTCTCGGATGACGAAGCCCGCTGAGCATTGGCCACACTACATGACGTCACGACGAGAGCCTCCAAGGGCTCCCTAGACCCGGTCTACGTGCTGGTCGGCACGGAGCGCCTCCTGGTCGAGCGCGCCGTCGATGCGATTCGGAAGGCTGTAGACGAGATGGGCGCAGCCGGGTTCAACGTCGAAGTCTTCAACGGAAAGGGCCTCGAGGCCGCGCGTGCGATCTCGGCCGCGCGAACTCTTCCGATGATGGCCGACAAGCGCCTGGTCTTGATCCGCCATTTCGACGCGATGACGCCAACGGAGCAGAACGTGCTGGCTGCTTACCTCGACGATCCCGCGGAAAGCGGCTGCCTGGTGATGACCGCCGACAAGCTCGACGGCCGGTCCAAGCTCGGGAAGAGCGCGAAGAAAAAGGGGGTTCTCATCGATGCCAAACCCCTCCGCGGACGGGAGCTACGCGAATTCATTCGAGCTGAAGCGAGCGCCCGCGAACACGGCATCGTACCTCAGGCCGTCGAGACCTTGCTCGATGCAGTCGGTGACGACCTTTCCGCCATCGACGATGCGATGGAACGGCTGTCGCTCTTCGTTGGGGCCGGACAGCGCATCGACGCCGACGCGGTGATGCAATGCGTGACGCGAATCCGGGTCGAGTCGATCTGGAGCCTCGTCGACGCCATCGGGCTCAAGGATCGCCGCAAAGGCATCGCCGCCGCGCAATCCCTCCTCGACGATCGCGAACCGCCACTTCGTCTTCTTTCGATGGTGGCGCGGCAACTCCGCATCGTGGCTCGGATGCGCGAGGCCTTGTCCGAAGGCCTCCGACCGCAAGAAGCCGCAAAACGTGCCGGGGCGCCGCCTTTCAAAGCCGCTGACCTCACCGAGTCGGCTCGCCGATTCACGGCAACAAGCCTTGGCGATGCCTTCGCCCTCATTGCGGAGACCGATCGAGCGCTCAAGAGCAGCAAGCGCCCGCCGGACGTAATCCTGCAGGCCGCGGTGCTGGAACTCTGCGCCGAGCGCCCGGCTCAGCTCTGAAGCGAGTTGACCTGGTGAGTCAGTCTGGCGATGTACCGCGAGCCGGTCTTCCGGTGGAAAATGCCCTTCGAGACCGCGCCGTCGATACGGCTGACAGCCTCGATTAGCGCTTTCTTTGCTGCGCTGGAATCGCCTGACTCAATCGCCGTACGCACGCGCTTGACACAGGAACGCACGTTGGTGCGAATGTGCCGGTTGCGGGCGGTGCGCTTGACCGTCTGGCGGGCTCGCTTTTTTGCTGAAGCGTGGTTGGCCACTCTGATATCCTCCCCGTAGGGACGCCGGTGGTAGCCCTGCCGGCCTAGGCTGTCAAGCCGGGCTGAAACCCTTGCGGGTCGCGCTCCGAACAGGCATACACGCTCGTGTCCAGACGCCAGGAAACCCTGAATTGGCTTGCGAACCTCGTCACCGAGCGGCGCAAGCTCGTCGTGATTGTTTCGGTGCTGACAGCGCTTGGCTTTGCCACGCAAATCCCGAAGCTCAAAGCGGATCCGGCCCCGGAGAGCCTGCTTTCCTCGTTTGAGGGCGAAGAGTACGCCCTGATTCAGCAGCGGTTCGAGGAGTGGTTCGGAAAACGTCGCCAGGCCGTTCTCATCCTGGTCGAAGCGGACGACGTCCTATCGCGGGACACGCTCCAGCAGATCCACGATATCTCGCTCTTCTTCGCAGAGAAACCATGGGTAGAGAAGGTCGCGGGACTCACGACGCTCAATATTGCGCGCCGGGTCAAAGATGCCGCCGAGGACGACGAAGGCGATCTGGACGATCTGGATGATCTGGACGGCCTCGAAGAAGTTGGAAATGAGGACGAAGGCGATCTCGACGACTTAGATGACCTAGACGACCTCGATTCGCTCGATATCGGGGACGAGGCGGACGCTCAGGGGGACCTCGAAGACGCAGCGTTCAACGCCCTACTCGACATCATCGAAAGCGACCCGGACCGATTCCCCGGCGGGATTGCCGCGGTCGGCCCCGCCCTGTCCGCCGAGCTCAAGACCGACCCCATCATCGAGGGCACCGAAGTCACTGAAGAGGAGGCTGCCCAGCTCGCGGAGGCGATCTCGGGCAATCCGCTGCTCGTAGGCCGGCTCATCGACGAAGACCACACGGTCGCTGGCATCGCGCTTCAACTCCCCGAGCTAGGCCCTCGCGAAATGCAACGGGCCATGAAGGACCTCCGCACGTCGCTCGAGGACTTAGAGCTCGACCAGGTGAAGATTCACGTCGGCGGCCTCCCCTATCTGCGTAGCGTCATCGTCGCCAAGATGCGTGAGGACAACCTCCGGCTGATTCCCCTCACCGTGCTCGTCTGCCTGCTTCTCCTCACCATCTCGTTTCGCTGGGCCGCCGGCGTGCTTTTGCCGCTCGGTGCCGTCGCAATCACTGCCCTGATCACCGTCGGCGGCATGGGGCTCGTGGGCGAGCCGATGAACATCCTCAACAACGTGATCGTTCCTCTGCTGATCATCATCGGCATCAGTGATGCGACGCATTTAATCCAACGCTATCGAGACGAGGTCGATCCCGACGAGCCCAACTGCCGAGCCGCGGCGGGGAAGCGCACGGTCAGGGCCATCGCGGTGGCTTGCATGCTCACGTCTGCAACGACGGCGGTCGGCCTCGCGTCACTCGTGGTGTCGAAGACAGTAATGCTTCGCCATTTTGGGCTCACTGCTGGTATCGGCGTGATGATTTCGTACGTGGTCATCATCACCTTCGTCCCCGCCATTCTGACCTGGGTGACTCCTCCGAAGCGCGCGGAAATGCGGCGAGAGCGCAACAGCATGTTCACGACCGTAACGAGCAGCATGGTCGCGAGGCTGCTTCAGTGGCGTTGGTTGGTTCTCCTCGGCACGGCGGTCTTCACAGGCTGGGCTGGCTATGTCGCGAGCCAAATCACCGTCGACCACGCCCTGCTCGATCAGTTCGACGAAACCGACCCGGTCTATGTCACCACCATCCTCATCGAAGAGAAGCTCGCGGGAGTCCGGCCGCTCGAGCTCGTGTTGGTAAGCGATGAAGACGAGCACTTCCTCGAGCCTGACATGATTCAGCGGATTCAGAACATACGAAACTGGGCGGCCCTTCGTCCCGAGATCATTCGCACCCTGAGCTACGGCGACATCCTCCGCGAGTCCTACGCGCTCCTCTCCGACGACCCGAGCGTTCGCTCCGAGAACTTCAAGACGAAGAAGCAAGTGAAGGGGCTCGTCACGATGATGAGCCAGCGGAAGCCGAGTCCGCTGAGCGACTGGCTCACCGAAGACGGAGAAAAGGTCCGCGTGCAGTTCAAGCTCCGCGACGTTGGAGCTCAAGCGACCATGCGCTTCCTCGACGAGCTCGACGAAGTGGTCGAGCGCGAGTTGGGCGACGACGAGACGATTTCGGTGTCGTTCACAGGCGAGGCCTATACCGGCTCGCGTGGGCAGGCAGCGGTTGTGTCCGATCTGCTCGGCAGCCTTCTCGTTGCGGTCGTGGTGATCTTCCTGCTGTTGGCATTCTTCTTCCGGAGCATTCGCCTCGGTCTGCTGAGCATTCCACCCAATCTCATCCCGCTCGTCGCGACCATGGCCTACATGGTCTGGCGCGAAATTCCTCTCAACGTCTCGACTGTGATCATCTTCTCGATCAGCCTCGGCCTCGCCGTCAACGGCACCATCCACGTTCTCGCGCGATTCCGAGAAGAGATGAATCGTGGAATCGGGCGCGAAGCCGCACTGGTCCAAGCCGCCAGGGGTACTGGCCGAGCGATCGTCATCTCGTGCGTGACACTGATGGCGGGCTTCGGGGTGCTGCTGGTGAGCTCGTTCGTCCCGGTACGAAACTTTGGAGAGCTCATCGCCGTCACGATCGCCGGATGCCTGGTGGCGACGCTAGTCGTCTTGCCCCCGCTTCTGAGTGTGGCGGGCGGCGACGGCGGTATGAAGGACGCGACCTAAGCGCCGAGGCGGTCGATCAAGGCAGCGGCGAATTCGTCGGTCCCGAGCGTTCCGCCAAGGTCCCTGGTCTTCTGCCCATCCGATAGCGCGCGATTGTAGGCGTCTCGAATCGACGCAGCGACCGTGCGGCAGGTTTCGTCGCGACGCGTGTCTGCGATGTGGTTGAGCATCATGACGGCGGACATGATCAGTGCGAGCGGGTTCGCGACGCCCTTCCCGGCGATGTCGGGCGCAGAGCCATGCACAGCCTCGAAGACGGCGTAGTCCTCGCCGATGTTCGCGCCCGGAATCACACCCAAACCTCCGACGAAGCCGGCACACAGGTCGCTCAACACGTCTCCGTAGAGGTTCTCGAGGAGCAACACGTCGAACTGGGTTGGATCCTGGACGAGCTTCATGCATCCCGCATCGATGATGACTTCCTCATAGGCGATGTCGGTGAAGCCCTCGGACTCGTGCACGCCCTGAGCGCAGCGAATGAACATGCCATCGGTCATCTTCATGATGTTGGCTTTGTGCATCACGGTGACCTTCTTGCGGCCGCGATCACGCGCGTAGTTGAAGGCCCAGCGGGCGATCCGCGTCGATGCTTTCTCGGTGGCGACTTTGAGACTCGTGACGACGCCCTCGGTGATCTCGTTTTCGATTCCGCTGTAGAGCCCCTCCGTATTCTCGCGGATGACGACGAGGTCGACCCCCTCATACCGAGTAGGAATGCCAGGCAGGTTTCGCACAGGTCGCACGGCCGCGTAGAGGTCGAGCCGCTTTCGAAGCTGGACGTTCACCGAAGTGAAGCCCTTCCCGACCGGCGTGGTGCAAGGCCCCTTGAGTGCGAGCCCGCGCTGACGGATGGCGTCGAGGGTCGACTCGGGAAGCACCTCTCCGGCGCTCTCTAGCGCCGCTACGCCGGCGTGATGTTCCACCCATTCGACCGGAGCACCGGCCGATTTGAGCACGCGTGTCGTCGCAGCAGCGACCTCCGGACCGATTCCATCACCCGGGACAAGAACGATTTGGTGCGTTGTCATTTGTAGCTCCGAGCCCAAGAGTAGCGCTTGCGCGCAGTTCGCCAATGCGCTTGAAGAGGAAACATGCCGGAAAAAGATGTCGTGATGCGAGCGATGACCAACGACGGGGCGTTCCGAATCGTCGCCGCGCGAACCACCGATACGGCTGGTGCCGTCGTGGCGGCCCAGAAGCTTTCGGGGCCCATTGCGCGCGACATGGCCGACTTGGTCACCGCGGCGGTGCTCTACCGAGAGACCATGGCTCCGACTCTTCGGGTGCAGTGCATCGTGCGTTTCTCGGATGAGCAGGGTCAGCTGGTCGCCGATTCGCACCCTGAAGGCTGGTGCCGCGGCCTACTCCAAACGTCGACTCCGGACTCGCCTCCCGACCTCCGAGTGACGCCCGCAACGCTCGAGATGATGCGCACGCTTCCCAACTCCGAGCTCCACCGCGGCGTGGTCGAGGTGCCGGAGGGCGGGAATCTTTCGGAGGGCTTCATGCGTTACATGCAATTATCGGAGCAGATCGTATCGATGATCTCCCTCGGCTCGGAGCTCGAGGGCGAGCGGCCCGCTTCCGGGGGCTATGTCGTTCAGCTACTCCCCGAAGCGGCGGAGGCCGAGGCCGCCATGGAGACGATGACCCGACGCATCGAGCAGTTCGTCGACATCCGGGAGCGCCTGCAAGCCTCCGACGCCTCGCCCTCGCAGCTCATCGAGCAGATTTTCGAAGGGATGCCGTTCACCTGGCTCCACGAAAGCGAGGTTCGAGTCGGATGTCAGTGCAGCGAAGTCCGGGTGATGACCACACTCAGCCTTCTCGACCGCTCGGAGATTCAGGAGCTCGTGCAAGAGGGCGAGCCCTTGAGCATCGGCTGCGACTACTGCGGCGCCTCGTACACCGTCGAGGTCGCTCAACTGCAAGGACTCTTGAGCGCGAGTTGATCGGTCCTGCTTTCTTGCGGCGATCGTCGCGTCATGCGCATCCTTCCGCCGATGTCCGAGAAGCCCGCTAAGACCTCCGGCGGCGAGATCGTGCGCCGCGCTGGTGTTGTCGCAGCGGGTACGCTCACCTCGCGAATTCTCGGGGCCGTGCGCGACGCGGTGGTCGCCGCGGTCTTCGCCCTCGCCGCCACAGATGCGTTCTGGCTTGCCTTCACCATCCCGAACGCTTTGCGAGTGCTCCTCGGGGAAGGAGCGGTCTCTGCGGCGTTCGTTCCTGTGTTCACCGAGGCTCAAGAACGCGAGAGCCGCGCTCGGGCCAAGGAGTTCTACCGAAACCTCGTCGGCGCCATGGCGATCGTGCTGTTGCTCGTTACGCTCATCGGCGTCGTGGGCGCGCCTTGGATCGTGAAAGCCTACGCGTTTGGATTCCAACGCGACGAGGCGCTCTTCGACACGACGGTCACGCTCACGCGTCTCCTGTTTCCTTACATCTTTCTGATGGGGATCTCGGCGCTGATGATGGGTGCGCTCCACGCGAGAAAGCGTTTCGCGGCGCCTGCTTTCGCGCCAGCTCTGCTCAACGTGTCCTTGATCGCGGCTGCGCTGCTCGTGGCGCCCCTGCTCGTCGAGCTCGGTCTGCCCGGGATCTTCTCGCTCGCCGTAGGAGCACTACTCGGCGGCGTGCTGCAAATTTTGGCGCAGCTACCTGCACTGCGCCGAGAGCACCTCATCGTGCGCCCGAAGATCGGCTTCGGTGACCCGTACGTCCGGAAGTGCGCACGTCTCATGGTTCCTTTGCTCGCGGGCCTCGGCGTCTATCAGCTCAATATCCTTCTGTCCCGTTTGTTCGCCTCGTTCTTGCCGACGGGCAGCGTCAGCTATCTCTATTACGGGCAGCGTCTGGCTGAGATCCCTCAAGGGATGTTCGCCCTGGCGATCGCATCCGCCGCCCTGCCCTCGCTGAGCAACGCAGTGGCCCATGGCGACGAGGTGGAGGCCAAGCGCCTTTTCCGGCATGCGCTTCGGCTCTCTCTGTTCGTTGCCATACCCGCCGGGGTGGCGCTCGCCGTGCTTGCCGAGCCCGCGGTGACTGTCTTCTTTGGTCGCGGCCGCTACGACGCGCACGCCATCGACGAGACCGTGCGTTCCTTCGTCTGGCAGGCGGCGGGCATCTGGGCAGTCGCGTCGGTGAGAACGATCATCCCGATGTTCCACGCACACAACGACACTCGAACGCCTGTGGTGGCGAGTGCCCTGAACCTAGTCACCTTCATCGCTCTGGCCTTGAGCCTCATGGGCCCCATGCAGCATGCAGGCCTTGCCGCTGCGACGACCGGCGCGGCGGTAGCCCAGCTCGCAGCGCTTCTCTGGCTATTGCGCCGCCGAAGCGGCCCCCTCGGCATGGCGGAAATCAACGGGAGCCTCGCTCGCGTTCTCGTCGCCAGCGCCCTCATGGGCGCGGTGGTCTGGCTCGGAGCGAGCTTCGGGCACTGGGAGCTCGGTGGCAACGACCCGCGAAACATCGCGGTATTCTTCGGCACTGCGGTCGCGGGGCTGCTGACCTATCTCGGAGTGACGGCGGCTCTCCGCTCACCGGAGCTGGTGGACCTGACGAGCGCCATTCGTCGACGCGCACGTGCGTAAGCACCGAGGAGCGCTACAACGCACTCATGGACGTGCTCGACGCCGAGTTCACAGCGGGGGCTACGGTGCTCGGCCAGCTACCCGCCCCGACCTTCGCCGAAGTTGCCTTCGCGGGACGCTCCAACGTTGGCAAGTCGAGCCTGATCAATAATCTGGTCAACCGCAGGAAGCTGGTCCGAACGAGCAGCGCTCCAGGCTGCACTCGCGCGATCAATATCTTCCGGGTGCGCCTTCGAGCCGACCACGGAGACGCGCACCTCGACCTCGTGGACTTGCCCGGGTACGGCTATGCCCAGCGCAGCAAGGCTGAACGACGCTCGTGGGGACCCCTCATCGAAAGTTTCCTGTCCGAGAGGCCTGGGCTTCGAGGGGCCGTCGTGATTCTCGACATCCGCCGGGGTGTGCAAGACGACGACGTGCAGCTTCTCGAGTTCCTCGAGAGTATCGACGTCACGCCGATTATCGTGTGCACCAAGATCGACAAGCTCCCTGCGAGTAAGCGGAAGCCCGCCGTGAAGAAGCTCGAAGCCGAGCTCGGACGCAGGGTCATCGCCTACAGCTCAGTGACGGGCGACGGCCGCGAAAAACTTTGGAAGCGCCTCTTGCACGTCAGCAGTATCGATGGGTCGGAAACGCAGACGCGGCCCGAAGCCTAATCGTCGAGGTCGAGCTGAAGCGAGCGGTCTGGATCTCGAAGGCGAAGGTTCGACGGGTCGCCGAGCATGAGTGCGGGACCACCTTCCGCGTCGGACTTTCCCGTGGGCGCGCCGAGCGTCGGATCTGTGAGCTCCAAGCCGTTCGAACCGGTGCCCGCAGTCGGTGCTGGGCCGCCGCTCGGTGCCGCGGGGCTCAGCATTTGCTCTAGGTATTCTGCGAGCCTGGCTCGACGGCTCGGCGCGACGAGCCTCAAGGCCTCATCGACCTCTTGCCTCGCGCGCGCGTTGTCGCCGACCCTCTGGTAGATACCCGCCGCTTGCACGCGAAGCTGCCAGTTCTCGGGGTCGAGCTCGATCGCCCGACTCAAGTTGGCGGTCGCCGTGATGGGATCGCCGGTCACCAGATGATACTGCGCCCAGATGGGCCAAAGCATCGGCGCGTCGGGGTTGAGGCTCTGCGCGATCTCGAGCTCCATCCGCGCGCGCTCGAGCTCGTCGAGGCCGAGATAGAGAGTCGCCATCGCAAGATGTGCACGGCCATAGCGTGGCCATCGTTCGATGATGTCGGCTACTTTCCCTTTGGCCTCCGAGAATAGCGCCGCACTGCTCGCATTGTCGCCGTCCGCCTTCATCAGGCCGGCTTGGGCGATCATGAGCTGAACTTTCGCGAGCTGCCGGGGCCCGTCGGAGCGGAGCTGCTCAGCGGCTTCGAGCTCCTGCATGGCCTGAGGGATGCCGCCCGACTCGACCAGAATCGTGGCATGCGCGACCCGAAGGGATGGAGAGACCGGGTCGAGCGCAAGGGCCGTTTGGATCATCGGCAGCGCGGTGTTGGCGTCGCCTGACTTGGTGAAGACGCGCACGGCTTCGACACCGAGCGCAGCTCCGATGACCTCCGTATCGCGGAGCACCCGGGGCGAGAGTGGAGAGCCGTTGGTTCGCGCACCCCAGGGGTCGAGATACGAGGAAGGTTCAGTGGACCCCGTGTCGTAGAGCGCGACTACGAAGTAGCCCAACATGCCGAACGGATCGACGGGGGCCTGCTCCCCTTCGAACTCGGAGACCTCCGTAACCATCGCTCGAGCGCCGCGCTGGCGAAGAACCGCTGCGAGAGCAGTAGCGAGCTCGACCGGGTAGAAGCGTTGTCGTTCACCTTCGCTGCCGGTCTCCCCGAGCACGGCGTCGGCCGTGAGAACCTCGCGCGGGAGTGCCTGTTCGAGCGACCAGCGGGAGGTGCGCCCGTTGATCGCCTTCGCGAGCGCTTCAGGCTCGGCAGGCAAGCCCTCGACGACCGACGGGAGCGCGAACATCGCCTCGTAGGCCCCCGCTTGCACCTGGTCTCGTTCGAGATAGGCGGCGAGCTCGCGGGGCTCGAGTGGACGAAGCGGCGGCTTCGGCTCGAGGGAGACCGCGTCCGCTTGATAGACGGAGTACCCGATTCCCGTCACGGCCAGGAGCAGGGCCGGGATCACCATCCAACGACGCATCGAATCCGGGGCGGGTTCCGCTTCCGCCACGGGCTGAACTGCGCCTCGCCGCATGCACTTCGGACAGCGAGGTTTCTCGGAGGGCTCTTCGGGGGTGAACGCTTCGTCGCAATGGGCGCAGAAGTACTGTTTCGCCATGGCGGCCGAGCATACGGCGTGCCGCCCCGAAGTCCATCGGGTGCACGGAGCCTCGACGGTGGCATGCTCCGAGGGATGTCCGAGGAGTTCGACTGCCTGACCTGCGGGGCCTGCTGCCGAACCGGTAGAGACGGCCGGATTCTGATCCCGCCCGAAGACCTAGTCCTTTGGCGCGAGATCGGACGGCCTGACATCGCCAACGCGGTCCAGCCGGGCCACTTCGGCATGGTCGGCTTCGCGACGAGCGCGGACGGCGCCTGCGTTCACCTCGGCACCGAGGACAGCCCCAACGCATGCAGGATCTACGAGATCCGCGGAACGACCTGCCGCGAGTTCGAAAAAGGCAGCCCCCAATGCCAAGAGTTCCGCCGCGAAGCCGGCCTCCCCACATAGGGGACACGCAGCCCCCCCAAAACACATCTGATCTTGAACACTTAGAGACCGAAACGCGCACTTTCCGGTTCTCGCGCGCGCCTCGGCGTGGGCGTAGTGAAAGTGCGCGTTTCGGTCCGCAACCATCTGAAATGGAAGGGGTTTTCGGGGGGCTGCGTGTCCCCTTGTTATTCGCTGAAGAGGTTGTCGACGTCGGCTTTGGTTAGGCCCTTGAGGGGGCTGCCTTCGGTCGAGAGCACATTGCTCACCAGGGCGCGCTTCTTTGCGGAGAGTTCGAGGATCTTCTCCTCGACGGTCCCTGCGGCAATGAGCTTGTAGACGTTCACGTTCTTCGTCTGGCCGATGCGGTGCGCACGGTCGGTCGCCTGGTCCTCGACGGCGGGGTTCCACCATGGGTCGAAGTGAACGACGGTGTCGGCTCCGGTCAGATTGAGTCCCGTGCCACCCGCCTTCAGCGAGATGAGGAACACCGGCACGCTCGGATCGGCATTGAAGCGATCGACGCGATCGAGCCGGTCCTTCGTAGACCCATCGAGGTACTCGTACGAAATGCCATCCGCATCGAGTGCCTCACGGATGTAGGTGAGCATCGTGACGAATTGGCTGAACACCAAGACGCGATGGTTGCCATCGATCGCCTCATCGATGATCTCGCGGAGCGCCCCGAGCTTGCCGCTGTCGTCAGCATCAAACTCGGTGTCTGGCAGCTTCATGAGGCGCGGGTCGCACGCCACTTGGCGGAGTCGGGTAAGCGCCGCGAGGATCTGAATCTGCGACTTGCTGATACCCTTCTTCTCCACCTCGCTGAGCACGCTCTTGCGAACCTGCCGCAGAATCTGCTTGTAGAGCTTGGCCTGCTCCTCTGCGAGCGGCACGATCATCTCCTGCTCGATCTTGTCCGGCAGGTCCTGGGCGACATCGCTCTTCACGCGTCGCATCACGAACGGCTTGATCGTCGAACGCAGCCGGTGGGCGGTTTCCATGTCACCCCGGTCGATCGGCCGCGCCACGCGCTCCTCGAACATCTTGAGCTGCCCAAGAAGCCCCGGAGAAACGAAGTCGAAAATGCTCCAAAGCTCGCTGAGGCGATTCTCAATCGGCGTGCCGGTCAGCGCCAAGCGTCGCTCGCTCTTGAGCTTCTTCGCGGAACGCGCCGTCTGGCTCATGGGGTTCTTGATGTGCTGCGCCTCGTCGAGAATCACATATCGAAGGTCGAGCGCCTGCAGCAGCTCCTCGTCTCGGCGAAGTAGCGCGTAGCTCGTGATCATCACGTCGGCCTTCTCGAGATCGGGCGCTCGCTGGCTCCGGTTCGGCCCCTGCCAAACGACCGTCTTCAAGCTCGGCGCGAACTTGCTGATCTCTCGCTCCCAGTTGGGCACGACCGAGGTCGGCGCAACCACCAGATTGAGCTTCCGCTTGTACTTGCCCTTGGCCCAGAGCAGCAGCGCGATCGTCTGGACCGTCTTACCAAGGCCCATGTCGTCCGCGAGAATGCCGCCGCTGTTCAACTCGTGCAGAAAGACCAGCCACGCGTAGCCATCCTTCTGATACGGGCGAAGTTCAGCCTTGAGCGTACGCGGCTTGGCCACGCTCGGAATCTCATCGATGTTCTCGATCTTCTTGAAGAGCGTCTTCGCGGAGGCCGAGACCTTGGCGTTCTCGACCATCTTCAAGAGGTCTTGAACGCGTCCCGCTTGAGAGAGCGGAAGCTTCTCGCTCATGCCAGCGGTTGCGTAGATCTCCGCCATCCGCGTGAGGACGTCACCGACCTTCTCGGGATCCACCGGCGCGTACGTGCCATCTTCGAGCTGCACCAAGCGGCGCCCGTGCTCGAGACAGGCGCGAAGCTCTTCCTCGCGAACCGCGGCACCGCCCGACGTGAAGGCCATGTCGAGGTTGAGCCAATCGACCCCGCTCGAAACTCGCATCTGCGCCGTAACCGACTCTTCGCGGATGGTGACATCCACTAGGTCGTCCGGAATGAACCGATCCCACTCTTCGGGAAGCTCGCCGATGCCCTGCGTCCAGAACGCGATCGCATCGTCGCCCGAAGCCACGAGCTCCTCTCCGGACTCGGAGACCTCGAAATTCTGATTGAGCAACGCCTGAACGCCCGACATCTCCGCACCCACGTCACGACGGACGACGCGCGGCCGTCCCCGTCCCGTCTTCGGCGGCAACACCGCAAGCGGCGAGGGAATGTCGTCCGGCGGCACGTCGAACTCCTGGTCCTCGTACCGAACGTAGAGTCGAACACGCGCCTCGATGAGGTCACCGTCGGCCTTGAGCTCGAAGCGAGGCTTCTGATCGACCAGGTCGGCAACGGAGCTCAAATCAGGGAGCTCTGCGCCGAGAGATGCCGCGACGAGCGGGATGTATTCCCCAAGAAGCACCGGCAGGTCTTCGTGCGTCTGCACCATGGCGGGCGATCGGTAGAGCCGCTGGAGCCAGGCCGGCGTCACGAGCTCACTCACTGGACGGGCGACACCCTCGGTCGTGTCGATCTGCCAGCCAGGCGTGCCCTCGAACCAGGCCCCACTCGACAGCGCAAAGCGCCGCTTGTTGCTCTCGAGCGCGAACACCACGCGGACCCGCAGCGTGTCGCCATTGACCGGGTCGAGCTCGATCCGCGGCTTGAGCGCCTCGTTGGCGAAGCGAAGCTCCATCGAAGCGGGCTCGAGCAGCACGCGACGATCGCTCAGCATCTCCAGCACTTCCGCGGCGTCCTCTCCGCGAAGCTCGGCCGTCGTGGCCTGCCCCCGGTTGGTGTTGCGCGCGAGCGCACGGAACAAGGGACGCTCATCGATCGACACCATGTTGAAGGAGCCGAGGGCGTCGTTGATCGGCACGGCACTTCTCGAGCCCGCCAGCACCGGTGTCACGGTGATCGACGCTGCTCGAACCGTCATGCGGTACTCGAAGTCGAGCGGCTTCGGAAGCGCTTCAGAGGGGAGCCACGCATCGAGCGGCCCTCTCGCCTCTCCGCGTTTCGCCTGCATCTCGCGCGGCGAAAGCACCTCGAGCGGGCCACCCTCCCCGCTACGGCGCCGTCGCCTCGACCGGCGACGCTTGCCCCCAACGGAGACCGTTCCGGGAACATGGACGGGCTCCGTTTTCTTTTTCTTCTTACTCTGCTGCTGGGCCTGCTGCGGCTGCTTCGGCCGCGGAGGACGGACCTCGTCGCGAAGGGCGACCATCACCGCTGCCACGTGCTTGCAATGCCCTGTCGGCCCGCGCCAACCCGGACAGGTGCAACTCGATTCCCAAGTGTCGCCAGACTCCTCGTACTTCACCGAGGTACGGTAGGGCTCGTCGGCGGTACGCACGGAGATCTCGCCGCTCACCTCGTGCTCATGCTCATCGATGTGCTCGACCGCCTTGCGACGAGCGTAGAGACGCCCTCGAAGGAACGCATTGCCACCCGTGACGCGCTGAATCGCCCGATCGCTCATCGAGGCGAGCTTCTTCGCCACCGAGGTCGTGGGCTCGCGCCAGGTCGCCGCTTCGTCTTGCGCCGCTTGCGCGACGCCGTCGGTCGGTTCTTGGGCTTTGTCTACCGATTCTTGGAGAGCAGTGTCTGCCATCGAGGAAAGGCCAGGAGGGCCAAAGGTGTTGGAGTGGAAGGAGCGGGACCTAGAAAAGGACTACGCGAGCTGCGTGTGTTTCCCCTTTGCGACGCCGTCGATCGTTCTACCTAGGACCCGGGAGTAGAACGCAAGCGTCGCGTAAGGGGATCATACACGCAGCGCCAAATCCTGCAAGCACCGAGCGAATTGCACCCCGCGCCCCGGACTAGCTCGAAGCCTTGACCAGCGATTCGGGGAGCAGCGCCGAGGGGGTGCCCGTCGAGAACAACCAGAGCTGATGGGCTGCACGCGTGGCCGCGATATGGAGCAGGTGGCGGGTCTCGTTGTCGACCGGAAAGGTCGCCGCATTGCACTCCACGACGATCACGTAGTCGAATTCCAGCCCCTTGACCTGACGCACGTCGGTCACATCGACGCCGGGCCGGAACGGGAAGTCCTGCTCGGCAATCCGCCTGAGATTGGGCACTTCGCCATGTCGCAGGCCCTTGAAATAGATGTCCGCTTGTTCCGGGTAGCGCGCGATGACGGCCACCGACGAGAGCGGCTCCGAGCTCACCAGCTTGCGAAGAGACTCCGACAGAAAGCCAACGGCCTCCCCGCTCCCGCCGAACTGGAACAGCTCGACCGGGGCGCCATAGCGGGTCGCCTCACCGGACACCTCGTTCCGAAGGGGGCCGAGTACGTCGGTCGCAAAATCCAAGATCTCGTGGGTGGAGCGATAGCTGAGCTTCAGCGGCTCGATCTGGATGTGGTCGAGCTTCAGTTGCTCGAGCACATGTCGCCAGTCGGTGAACCCATTGTCGAGATGGAGTTTTTGGGCGATGTCACCAGCGAGCGTCACGCTCTGCTGTTCCGCGGCGGTGTCGAGCACGACGGAGAGCTCGACCGGGCTCATGTCCTGAGCCTCGTCGACGAAGATGTGCTCGTACTGGAGAACCGCACGTCGTCCCGTAAGCGGGCCTCGAAGGACCTGATGCATCCGAAGGAGAAGCGCATCGTCCTCGCGATCGAGTTCGGGCGGCTCATCGTCATCCATACCGTCGGCGCCGACGCTGCTGCTGCGCTCCCCATCATCCTCGAGCGCGTCTTCGTATGCGAGCAGAACACGGGTCGAGTGACGGCTGCACCAGGAGTGAGCCCATTCGAGCTGCTTGTCGCTCAGCACGCCCTCGCCCCACTGATCAAATGCCTGCTTCAGCCGTCGGCCATCGGTCACCAAGTCCGCCCATGCCGTGACGACGTCGCGCGTCCGCGCGAGCCAACGCTGACAGATACGCTCGACCGCGTGCCGCGTCCCGAGACCTACCTCGCGGG
>Ga0316193_10001157_pt1 | contig 17458 bp, 17 predicted proteins | sample MerIslsedime2_MG_FD_207735 | JGI IMG/M metagenome (GOLD analysis project Ga0316193, IMG submission 207735) | Coastal sediment microbial communities from Maine, United States - Merrow Island sediment 2 | ecosystem: Environmental > Aquatic > Marine > Coastal > Sediment | place: USA: Maine... | reverse complement strand
TTATATAATAATTATATATAATTTTGCTTGACACTAACAAATTGCAACTTTATGATATATTTCATAGTTATTCCGAAAAGAATGTTAATATAAAATACAGGAAATGAGCAAAATCGCTTTAAAAAAAATTATAAATGATCGTCCCAGGTCTTACAATAAACGATTTATAATCGTTGCACCTTTATTTCTTGCTTTTCTCCTCAATTTACCATCCTTGTCCGCCGCCGACACCCGAGCAGATCGCCAAAGTTTTCAGCGTTCCATTGTGGATTTCCGTTCACGCTTGAACCCCGATTTTAAAAAAGTCAAACGTAAAAAAACAAGATATATTATTGTCCATACCTCAGAACTTGGACTTAAATTGACTCAACGGGTCGTTTTGAAAGGAAAGCGTTTTCGCAATGGTCGGAGCACCAATGGTGGTCATGCCCATTATGTGATTGCTCGAAACGGACGTACTTATCGCATTCTCGACAAGAAATACGAGGCCGACCATGCCGGTCTTAGCATGTGGAACGGGGAGACGGATATCAGCAAAATCTCCATCGGAATTGAATTGGTAGGTCATCATCACGCATCCATTTCTGAAAGCCAGTATCGGTCCGTGGGCATATTGATAGACATATTACAAGGGGTATATGGTTTGAATGATCGGGCAGTCCTGACCCACAGCCAGGTAGCCTATGGGAAACCAAACCGGTGGTTTAGAAAAAATCAACGCGGACGTAAACGATGCGCAAAAAATTTTATTCGCGCCAAAGCAGAAGTGGGGCCGACCTGGACCTATGATCCCGACGTGCGATCCGGCCGACTTTTGCCGGACCCTCAGCTCTCCCAAATTTTTTATGGCCGGCGGGAATATTATGCAAAAATTGATGATACGAACATAATTGTAAGGAGCAACACCGCCTGGTCAATCGCCAGGGAAGATTACGATAGTCGGATACCCTTCTAAACTTCCAACATATCACATATCGAGCCAACAAAATTTTACAGATCATCATTCCTGATTTCAGCCTAATTGATTTTACAAATCACTGCTTATGAAGGCTGGAATTTCAAGTCGAAAATCTTTACCAGATATCACAATCGTCGATTCAGACTATCGCTTGTATTCTGAAGTACCAATCTATTCTTTGAGGCCTTTCAGCTTTTTCTTCCTCCTATTACACCCCAAAAATATTTTAAAACCTGTCAAAAAATGGCACTGCTGCTGCTAAATAAGGTCATACAATTTATGAATGCATTTACCCTATTAAGCTAACCATTTGAAATATATGGGAGTCGATGCAGTACCAAAATCTTGCATGATTTTTGCAGAGATATAGAATACAACATAAATCATAGACAATGAGGCATCCCAATGGTATCAAAATTTATAATTTTATTTCGTGAATCCAAAGACGGTCTCCACCTTAATTTGACTGGCAATTTTGATGAAAATGCTGCTCACAAGTTGCTCAACGCGTTAAAAGAGTATCGTTCTGAATTTTATCAAATCTTTATTGACACAAATGACCTAATGTCTATTCATCCATATGCCAGATATGTTTTTCAAAAGAACCTCAGCAGTTTCAACAAGAAGATTAGCAACCTTATCTTTATTGGGAAAAATGAATTCAACATTGCAAAATAAAGGGTAATTAATCAAAATTTGCTCTATTTAGAACCAAAGTACAACTTGCTGATATCTTAATAGTTTACTTTCATTGTATATTCCAATTTCGCGGATTTTTACCTGATCGAGACTGATTGCCCGATTGAAGCTTTCCTCAAAGAATTCGAGACTGATATTTACCGAAAGGTTATAGTCAAAATCTTTTAAATTTGGCGTAAATTTAACAATTTCGTAGGTTGACAAACTGGGTTGCCACCGGTATTTAAATTCTAACTATCATCGCCTCAATTATTTTGTTAAGGTTTCACATTAAACTACAAAATCGACTGAAGCCAAGATGAGACTGTTACTCAATAGCATCCTTATAATCACCACCTTACTTGCGTGCTATGTTGAGCAGATCTATTTCATTGCTGTGCCACCAAAATTAGGCAAGGTTGCTCCTTTCACAGTTCGTGCCCAAGGATTCTTTACTTTCGACCAGGATAAGGCCCTCAGTGGCAGGCGCGATATAGCCCTTTCCCAGTATGTTCCTTTGTATACCTATCTCCCAAGTATTGCAGGAAAAGTAAAAACGAGGGTAGAAAACCTTATAAAAAAGTTATCATCTTTCCAAGGACAAAAACTTCCTTCAGGGCAGGTACTAATAGATTATCTGCGGGAAGAGTTCGGAGTGGAGATCAACCGGGATGAGGCAGACAAACTACTTCGATATCGCGATCTGACTAGCCTATTGGAAGGTATTCTGACTATCGAAGAAACCATTTTTCAAAATATTATTATAGAAGATCCGAAACCATACAGCGGTAAGAGAAAAATTGAAGTCCTCTATCCTGAACCAAAGGGAATTGTGGCTCACTCCACTGAAGAAATTATTACCATTGAACAAGCACGTTTTATTTTACAAGATAAAGTCAACCAACTGTTTTGGCAAGTGGATGCAGATGTCTTGCATTCTGTTATAGATATTTTACAAAGCACCCTTCTACCGACTTTGAAATACGACCAAAAGGAGAATACAAGGAGGATCGAAGAAATCGTCAGGCACTATCCCTCCAAAATTATTCATTACAAACCAGGTGATGTCCTGGTACCGTTTCACAAAGTTCTTAACGAAGAGAATCTACTATTGATAGCCTCTCATCGTAAGTCGGTTAAAAAAGATCTTTATGGCAATACCCCGTGGATACTAATTGTGGTTCTGTTAATAGTAGTATTCCATAACATGTTTCTTTCAAAATTCATGAGCACAGGGAGGAGAAAACCAGTCTCTTACCAGGCGATATTCTCTCTAATGATCATAAGTATTTTTCTTTTCAAGGCTTGTCTTTTGTTCACTCCTTTTCCCATCTATTTTATACCTTTCGCCTTGCTCCCGCTCTTGATTTCCCTTCTAAACTTCGGAGGAGTCCTTGCAACCTGGTCTACGGTAAATGGAGCTATACTTCTTACTCTATTTTCAGCCCGTACCTTGGAGACATTTCTTTTCTTCACTTTAGGTGGTTTTGCTGCTGTCTTGCTCTCTTTTAAGATACAAAAACGCATTCATGTTCTGCTTTCTTCACTAGTAGTCGGCATCATTAATGTGAGCGTGCTTTTGGCTTTTTCTGCAAATTGGCAAAATATCAATCCCCTGGCGGCGAGCTGGCAAGAAATTATGACCTCTTTCCAGATAATTGTTCTCGACAGGCGTTTAATCGGTTTCTTGGGCTGGGCCTTTATGGGCGGAGTTCTAGCAGGACCCACAGCACTACTACTATTGCCAATATTGGAGGTGAGTTGGCGTGCTACCTCTAACTTCAAACTCACAAAATATAGTGACCTCCAACATCCACTTTTAAAAGATCTCTTCGCCAAAATACCATCAACTTATCAACATAGCATGACAATGGCATTCCTCGCTCAAGCTGCAGGAGAAGCAGTTGGAGCAAACACTCTCCTACTGAGAATAGGCGCTTATTACCATGATATAGGAAAAATGGCTGATCCTATGTTTTTTTCTGAGAATCAATCCAGTGGCGAGAATCCTCATGATAATTTAGACCCGCACGAGAGTGCCCAGATTATTATTAATCATGTAACATATGGCGAACAGATTGGAAGGGAGATGGGGCTACCCTTACTTATTCTGGATTTTATAAGACAGCATCATGGTACAATGTTTGTGGAGTATTTTTACAACAAAGCTGTCGAGGCAAACCACGAGTCCAGGCCCCTAAAGAAGGATTTCCGATATTCAGGACCAAAACCCCAAAGCCTCGAAGCCGCGATATTAATGATAGTGGATTCGGTTGAAGCAACTTTCAGGTCCATGGAGGCGCCTACACGGGAAAAGATCGAGAAAATGATTCTCCTCAATATTGTAAAACGAATCGCTGATGGTCAGTTCAACGAATGCAACCTTTCTACGCCCGACCTCGCGAAGATTATTGAGACATTGACTGATTCTTTAGAGGCCACATTCCATTCTCGGATTACATACCCTTGGCAGAAAAAAAATAAGAAATGAGTGCCTTTGGAATAACCTACCAATATGGTGGCCCAGCACGTTGGATGTCTCGGGAGGAGTAAGAAAGCTTAACTGATGTTAAACCTGATATGTTTCAAAAATTTGAGGATGATCCAAAGATTGTAAATTGAGTAAAGAAAATAGATGGTGGTTATGAGTTAAGCCAAGACAAGCTATAATAAGTCGAGTTTCAATCTACCAATCTTTGTTTTCCTATAAAGCATCTTTATTAATCAATGAATTCTTATTTTTATCTATAATATATTAAACTTTTACTTTATATAAAAAACAGAGGAAAACTATGAGAATTTACATGATTCTGATCCTATCATTATTTACAATTTTATGTTTCTCAGGTCATTCTCTGGCTCAAGAGAAACATTGGAATCAAATTGATACGGATGATTTAACTCAAGTTCAAATTAAGGATAAATATTATGATTTGCTAAAACATAATAAAGCAGAACTGAACAAAACTGTTAGCCAATGTCTCGAAGTTATCAATCAAGATGATGACATTATGTGCAATGATTTAAAACAAAAATTGACGAAAGCTTTTCTGAAATCTCAGGATGATTGGGATAAATTAATGGAATCGGATAAAGAAGTTATCGAATATGATCACTGTGGTGGCAGTGGAACAGAAATATTTACCTTAAAATATCAAATTGGTAAAACAATTGAGCGTATTAAGGACCTTAAAGAGAGGTTTTGTTTGAATTGAATTAACACCCAGGTTGTACGATATCTGTAATAAGATCAAAATTGGATATTCTCCATTTATGGCAGGTTTTTGATACCTTACGATAGTTGTGATATCGTTCTTTTCAAAAGGGCAAATCCATTTCACAGGGTTTGCCTTTTTGCTTTTTTATAAATTTTACGATATATGTAATCAAAATTGATTAACCTTGGGATGCTGTATCTGAGTGACGAGAATTTTAAAGATGAAATGATAGAAAAAGATTGGTGTAGAACTTTGTCAAAATCGCGTATTGTAAAGGACAAATGAGAACTATTAATATATTTCTCGTTCTATTTATTATCTTTTTTGCTGCCAGCTGTTCCACTGTCTATAAAGTGCGGTATGACTACGATATTAATATCAATTTTGAACTGCTTAAGACTTATGATTGGTTGCCGATACACAAAAATTCAGACATAACTAGCCTTGACATGAAACGGATTAGAAATTCTGTTAATAGTCAATTGAAAAACAAAGGTTTGAAAATTACATCTGATAGCCCAGAGTTTTTAATTGCTGTACACGTCGAAAAAAAGGAAAATTTGAGCGTCACAAATTGGGGATATGGTTATGGTCCATATGGAGGATATTGGGGAGGATACTGGGGGGGATACTGGGGTCCAAGTGGAATAGACATCTATCAATATGAAGAAGGAAAACTCATTCTTGATTTTATAGATTCCAAATCAAAAGAGCTGATTTGGCGCGGTTCGGCCAAAGCGGTGGTTGGTAATGAAAAGACTCCCGAGGAAAGGCAGAAAAAAATAGAGGCGACTGTACAAAAAATCCTTGAGAAATATCCACCTCATCCTCAACAATAATTCACTCCTCAAATTTATATAAAACTGTCAATTCGAAACTTGTTGTTACTGCTATGTATGGCAGGAATTTCAAGCCTAAAATCTTTACAGAAATCACAATGCCTACTAAATTACTTGTAGCTAAAATATTGGTAATCTGCAATTTAGCTCGCCCTTCCTTTCCCATCAATACACCCAACAGATAATACCACATTGTTACATCCAACCATATGAATTATTTGACAATACTATGTAAATCATTTCATAATTACTATGTAATTTTCCCCACAATTACATAATTTTTTCTATAAAATCTACCACCGTATTTTTCCATATTTGATGACAATGCTTGACATATAAGGCTTTGCAATACAACCAATTGATTTTGCATATTTTTTGCATACGAAAGATGGGTGGACAAGTATGTTCAAAGTAAAAAAAAGAGCAAATCACGAACATTCGGTGATGGAAAACTAAAAATTGAAGAGATGAATTATGAAAATTTTCGGGCCGACGTCAGAAGACATGAGAGCAAAATGCGTTAACGATATTTTTTTATCACGTTTGAAACTTCTTATTATAATGGCCAAGGCTTATTTAAAAAATTATCCCACTGGAAAGTATCGAAAAACCGCCATTTTAGAAAACGTCCATCACGTTTTTTATCACTCCCTGAAATTGGCCAGTTCAGAAACTCAGTCGGGTATTACCTCCGAAGTTAAGGCAGAGGAGGAGCAGGAATTTCATAAGAAAGTTCAGCTTCTTGCCGTAATGGCTAAAGCGATAGCTGAAGACCGCCTAACAGGGGATTTAAAAATAAAGGCCTTTCAAGATAATTTAAGTAGATACCCACGGGCTTACGCCCGTGGCACTTTCAAAATGAATTAGACAATTTTAGCTTTGGCATTCACCCACGGGCTCACGCCCGTGGTCCTCTGCTAATTTTGATAGACTCTGTGAGATATTGATATTCAGCTTCCACGATAAAGATATGAAGTTTCTTAAAGTTGCTTGATCAATATGCTGTGATATTGTTTCAAGAAAGCACAGTGCTATTTTATCTTTTAAGAGCAAATTGCGCAGTTCTGATCAACAGAGCACATGAACTTAAATTAACATAACGAAAGGAGAAGATAATTATGTCGAAAAGAAACTTCTTCGTTTTATTATTGTTCACAGCATGTTTCGTTTGGGCAATAGCAAATATTGCAGAAGCAGCTAAACCCTTCTGCGGTGATGGTATCTGCAAAAAAAATATTGAAAATTCATGCACTTGCGAAGATGACTGTGGAGAGCCACCAGATATAGAGGAAAGTTGCAGCGACGGCGTGGACAATGATTGTGATGAGCTTATTGACTGTGACGACCTGGTGGACTGTGGGGGCGAATGTGGCCCAGCTCCAATCTGTGGAGATAAAGTATGTAATGGTGATGAAACATGCATTTCCTGCGTAGCAGATTGTGGTGTTTGCCCGCCGGGTCCCCCCGAGCTCCAGCCGGGATACGAGCAACTATCCGCGCACGATGGCGACGCGGTGCGGGCTGTGGGTTTCGCCTCCGATGGAGCGGGAGGAACATGGATCGTCTCCGGAGGTGAAGATGCTCATCTGCGCTACTGGACCCCGGAACTCGACGTGCGGGGTGTCCAACCCCTCGACCACACCATCTACGACCTCGATGTTGACGGGTCCATCGTGGTCACCGGGGAAGGGGGTTGGAATGGACATGCAAATTCTGACACCCTCCGCATTTATAATGCTGTTGGTTTTCTTGACGGGACCCAGGCTCCGATCGGATTTGTCTATTGCGTTGCCATCTCTCCCTCTCCCGACAATCTCTGGACCGTAGCCTCGGGTTTCTACGGGGACATCGTGGTGTACAAGACATCTGATCTGGAGCTCTATGCGACCAAGGCAACGAAAAAGAAGAGAACCAAGGCTCTGGCCTTTTCGCCTGTTGGCAGTGTTCTTGCCTCAACATCGACGGCGGGGAGGATTCAACTCTGGTCCTTCCAATGCTCACCCCTATCGTGTGAACTCGACCTGCTCCCTGTGTCCCTGAGCCACTCGGGTTCGTGGTCGTTCCCGATCGCTTTCTCGCCCAACATCGAATCGGAAGAATCGGGCGTGATCGAAATCGTTTCCGGGACCGACGGCGGAATAATCAAGGTCTGGACTATTGACCTCACCAAGGCAAAACCGGTCGTATCCGACCTTTCGGTCGATTCTCTTGCGGTGTACTGTCTCGCCTGGTCGCCGGACGGGACCAAGATCGTGGCGGGTGGCAACGGTGACATCACCGTCTACGATGCGGACACCTTGGAAATCCTGTTTCAGAATGTGAATGCGCATGCCGGCCGGGTGAACGATGTGGCTTTCTCCCCCGATAGCTCCCAGATCGTCTCGGGTGGCGCTGACGGAGCATTAAAGCTCTGGGATCTCGTTGCTCCGTGAACCGAATCAGTTTTCGCCGGCAGCCGTGGGTGATGTAAAAAGATCTTCAATAAAGACAGGCTGTCTTTTTAATGAGCCGATATATCTTTACCAAATAAAAGTGCAAAACCTTCAGAGGTCGAAAGGCATAATCAGGTAACTTAAAAACTTCACACAGGAGGGTGCTGGATATGATAAAAATGAGATTAATAATCCTGAGTCTTCTTTTTTTCTGCGCCGCAACGGTTCAGGCGGCGGTGATTACCCCGGACCGTGAGGAAATCCGTTACACTGGCCGCTGGGACCACTCAACGCCAACAAAACCCTGGGCGTACTGGATAGGCTCATCGATTATAGCAAATTTTACAGGTACCAGCATTTCCGCCACCCTATCTGCCAGCAATACCGATTACATCCGTGTTATTATCGATGGAAACGCTACCGTCTCGGAAAAAATACAGATTTCATCGGCAGAACTGACCTATTTTCTAGCGGAAAATTTAGATATTTCCGAACAACACACCGTCGAAATAGTTAAGGAAACCGACGGGGGCAGATTAATCTTTCACCAGTTTTTGTTGGACGAAGGTGAGAGACTGGTATCACTACCAGTACCAGACGAACCGGTTCGTAAAATATCGTTTTACGGCGATTCCAATCTGGCAGGCTACTCTCTGGAAAGCGAACAAAACCAGAGTGACCGGTCTCTGCGCGGCAGTTATTACGGTTATGCCGGCATTACGGCCAGAATGTTTGGTGCGGAGTATGAAAACATTTCTCGCAGCGGTGCAACGCTGCGAAGTATGAATAACGCCTTTGACCGGATAGATTACTGGTCCCCGGATCCTGCCTGGGATTTTGAAAAATTTCTACCGGACGTCGTTGTTGTCAATCTCGGCGCCAACGATGTCGGCAGGCCCAAAAAAAGAATAAAAAATTATTATCATGCGTTTCTGGACGATCTTAGAGCTGTTTATCCGGACGCCCATATTATGCTTTTCAACGGCTGGGGCTGGGACTATGATGAACCGGCTAATTATATCCACGAGGTCATTGAGGAGCGTTTCGACCCTGATATGTCCTGGGCTGTGTTTCCGTGGTTATTTGAACAGTGGCATGGGTGTGAATATGACCATGCTGGAATGGCTCAAGTGCTTGCAGACCACCTATCGAGTGTCCTGGTGGGATGGGATCCAATCCCCAGCGATGTTATGAGCGGCTTTGGCGTTGACGGCGATGTCGCTAACGGCAGTTTCGAAGAGGTTGCACCATTCGGAGGCTTCGGATGGCGATATTCCACAGTTGATAGCGGTATAGTCAGAATCTATCATCCTGCTCCTGACGGCATTCCTACTTCTGAAAGTGCCTATGATGGTAATTATTATCTGCGCCTTAATAATGGCAAGAGCGTTCATCAGCCCAACCCTGCGGAAGATGGTCAGGTCGTTACCGTCACTGTCTGGATTCGAGGAGCCTCTAATGGCGACAAAGCGAAGATTACCATTGATTTCAGAGATCAAGAGATGTGGACTGCGCCACTTAAAACGGTTACACATACCATAGACGACTTAACAACCAATTGGCAGTCATATACAATGACAGCCACTGCACCATCTGGTGGATCAAAACCTGTTTATCACACAAGATTAACTCTCCAGGCAGCATCAGGAGACTATGTCGTTTTTGATAGTGTGGTAATGAGTATTGACACCCCCGGCTGCGGTGACGGAGTTTGCGAGGGAGATGAAACGATTGAAAACTGTTCGTTGGACTGTATCTGCACGAGCGATTCGGATTGCAATAACTTCGAGCCCTGCACAATCGATACCTGCGAACAGGGAGAGTGTATTAATACCTGGGATCCTGACTGCTCTGCCTGCATACAAAAAGGCTTGGCATGCACCGATGACAGCGACTGTTGCACAGGCCGGTGCAAAAATGGAAAATGCAGGTAATTCTGTCCGTATAAGCCGACGCTAACACATAAATTCATAAAATATAAACAAGCTGATTATTGCCTTGTTCATTGAAAAATTAAAAAGCTATTTTCGATATCGTGAATGGCGCTGATTAAATGGCATGTATTGATATAAACAAGATGTTTTCAAGCGAAATATTTGGATTATCGGCTATTCGTATTTACCAAAGGGTTCGATAATAACTTTAAGGAGATATATCATGTGTAAAAGATTGGTGTGTCTACTGATAGGTGTCATAGCATTCGGCCTGAGCAGTCTGGGGTGGGCTGATGTATCTGTGCCGACTATGTTTAGTGATAATGCGGTTCTTCAGCGAAATATGTCGGTTCCGGTATGGGGCACGGCATCGCCCGGTGAACACGTAACTGTCGATTTTGGCGTACAATCAAAGACCACGGAGACCAGCGGGAGTGGGGATTGGATGATATACCTGGATCCAATGCCGGCCAGCAGCTCACCAACCAATATGGCCATAAGGGGTTATGTTAATGATATCACAACTAATGTGATTACCATTACGGATGTGCAGGTTGGCGAAGTGTGGGTTGGAAGTGGCCAATCAAACATGTACAATCCTTTAAGTGGAGATTGTGACGCTAACTTAGCAATCGCGGATTCAGGAAGCTACAACATCCGATTTTTTAATGTTGGAAGTGGCACTCCAAACGGGACTGTTTGGGAAGTTAGCGATCCGGAAACATCACCCTCTTTTTCAGCTGTACATTTCTATTTCGGTCGCCATCTTGCAGACAATTTGCCAGGTGTGCCGATCGGTCTGATTCATTCGGCGGTGAGTGCAACGGCCATCGAAAAATGGGCTACATGTGCAGGCAGCGGAGGTTTGTACACCGGTCAGATTGTTCCCTTACAGCCTTATGGCATCAAAGGCGTAACGTGGTACCAGGGCGAATGGGATTCCAGGAGTGCCAAAGATGCTGAAAAATACTACTGGCAGATGCCATGTCTTATCGATGAATGGAGAACCGATTGGGGACAGAACCCCTCAAACTTTCCGTTCTATATTGTGCAGATGCCAAAGATGGGACTTAGCTCTATTCATATCGTGCGTGATGCCGAACTGCAGACGGCATTAGATGATCCGAAGGTCGAGATGATCGTTACTATCGACAATCAAGGGCGTGATGTTCACCCACCATGTAAAGATTTATTTTTTGGAGTTCGTTTGGCACAGCTGGCACGAAAGTTTGAATATAATCACAGCATCGATGCTCGGTCGCCATTTTACAATGCTGCCGCTTCTTATGTAGCCGGCGACACGATCAGAGTTGTTTTTGATGATGTAGCAGGCGGACTTGAGTCCAGCGGCGGCCTATTAGCAGAATGGGAGATCGCCGGTTCGGACGGTTATTACGTTGCCGCCAATGCTTACATAGTAAGCCCTGATACCGTCAAGGTATGGAGTCCTTCTGTTCCGATCCCAGTCTCTGCCCGATATGCATTCAGCCCAAATCCTGCGGCTAATAATCTGATCAATTCGGCAGGTTTGCCGGCTTCTCCGATCAGGGAAGTCACACCTGAAAGTGGTGGTCCTGTATGCGGCGATTCCAACTGTGCTCCCGGTGAAGGGTGTAACTGTGCTGCTGACTGCGGAACTCCTCCTTCATCAGAGACAAGCTGTACCGATGGTGACGACAACGACTGCGATACTGCCATAGACTGCGATGATGTAGACTGCCTGGGTGATCTTGCATGTCCATACTGCGGTGACGGTGCGTGTGATATCGATGAGGATATGTGTAGTTGTTCGGCGGACTGCGGCACACCACTAGGTTCTGAAACTATTTGTGACGACGGCATAGACAACGACTGCGATAATGACATAGACTGTGAAGACCGAGACTGTTTAGGCGTTCCGCCTTGTCCCAACTGTCTGCCGAAGCGTGCTGCTTGTAATGATAACGCAGAATGTTGCAGCAACAATTGTCTTCCGGCTGGTAAGTGCGCCAAATAGTTTGGTGTAGCTGTAATTACTACCGAATCTCAAATAAAGAAACCTTCATACACATTTAGCGTAATCGAGGTGAGTCTTGAACCTTTAACATATATTCCGAATCAAAATGAGACTTGCATAAGTAATTAATAACCAAATAGCGAAGTCATTCCGAATAATTATTAATTTTTTTATAAATGGCATTAACTAAGTTCGAGTAAAACTTTTGAGGAGGTGTATGATGCTGAAAAAAATATCGCTCTTTTTTTTAATCTTCCTGGTGGTATCAGCCTTTGTTGGATTTGGTGCTTATGGGGCCGAAGAAGTGGATAAAAGCATCACCAGCGAGTCCTATCACAACCAGAAAGGTTTAAGTCATTTTAAAAAGGGATTCTATAATCTGACTCCGAAACAAAAAAAGGAAGAAGCATCGAAAGAGTATGGACTTGCCATCCAGGAATATAAAAAGGCCCTTGCCGCGGATCCTGAATATGCAGAAGCCCACCGAAATTTGGCTAGAGTTTATTATGTCCAAAAAAAATATTTAAAGGCCGCCGAACATTACAAAAAGCTCACAAACTTGGATCCTTATGACATCGATTCTTACTTATATACAGCGTCAGCTTATGAAAAAGCACAGAAATATGATGAGGCTATAGCGGAGCTGGAAATTGCAAAAAACAAGACTTCCAACCCCCAAATCATAGAGAAACTGGACAGCTACATCGAAAAGATTGAACAGCGAAGACAATAAGGTGAAAAATGTTCATAAGGAGGGCTTATACATGAATAGATTAAAATACAGAACCGATCTAAAGGTTGTTTCCATATTTACAATGATCGCCTTATTTGTCCTGATGTCCTTCTGTTTGTCAGCACAGGCTGGTGATCCCAACTCCGCGTATTACAGTTCCGATAACAATAAAATTTTCTGGTTTATTCATATTACAGATATTCATATTGGCACCAGTGGATCTCAGGACAGTGATAATCTGGCATGGATCGTCAATGATGCCAAATCTATTATAGAGCCGGAGTTCATTGTAGCTACGGGGGACTTAACGGATTCGACGAACGGAGGCATTTGGCCAGGCGGCCCTTATATTGAAGAATGGAACCAATACAATGCAATCTTGACTGCAGCCAACATTGACGAAAGTTTTTATTATGATATTCCTGGTAATCACGACGCCTATAACGATGCGAGCTTTGACTTTTACATCAATAACTCCATCCAGGGTAAGGCCACCGGCCAGACACAGGCCTCATGGACACGGGAGTTCAGTTTCGGAAAGTATCACTTCATCGGAACAAACACCGCAGGCAATGATGGGAGAGGCTTTAGTATATTTTTCCCCTATGGAGACAATGCCGGCCTTGACAGCAGCGAGTTAAACTTTATTGAAACTAAGTTGCAAGAGCATGCGGACGCCGAACTCACTTTGGTCTTCGGCCATCATGCAATGGACAGGAGCGAAGGGGTCTCCGGTGACACTTGGATTTTCTATGGCGCGCCGGGATTTGCCAACCTAATGGCATCCTACGGAATTTCGTCATACGGCTATGGTCATACACACCAGTTCACGGAACAATTTTTCACACAAGGAGAGGACTATCAAACAGAACAGATGTACTACCTTATCCCGGGCATATTTTACATCAACATCGACTCATTGGGAAAATCGAGTAATAATCACTTTAATGTTACGGCAGTTGACTGCAACGGAATTGCCACGAAGACCCAGGCCATCAACACTTGGCCGATGGTCTTGATTACCGCCCCCATGGATGTTTACCTCGGGAGAGCACCGAATCCCTACGCTTATTCCGTGCCCAGCTCAAGTACCAATCCCATTCGCGCCCTTGTGTTCGACAGTAACACAGTGACTCAGGTTCAGTACCGAATCGATGGAACCGGGAATTGGAACGCCATGACTCCGGTGGCCGGCAACCAGTACCTGTGGGAAGGAGTCTGGGACGCCTCGGCCCTTTCAGGTGGTCACCACACCGTTGAAGTTCAGGCGACATCAAATTCCGGCACAAAGACAGATCTCATTACCGTTGAGGTCGAGGGATGTTCCGATGACAGCGAATGTAACGACGGGTTATACTGTAACGGGGTGGAAACCTGCGTAGATGGCATTTGTCAAAATGGAACACCTATTAACTGTAATGACAACGTCAATTGTACCGATGACGCTTGCAACGAGGCCAGCAACACTTGCGACCATATACCCAATAATGCGAACTGTGATGATGGAGTTTACTGTAATGGTTTAGAAATCTGTGATGCTTCCAACGACTGCCTGGCTGGCACCCCGGTCACGTGCCTTGATGATTTGTTATTCTGTACTGGCGATGAGATTTGTGATGTTGGAATTGATTCATGCATTTCCGAAGGAAACCCCTGCAGCGAGGGTACCGTTTGTAATGAAGAAAATGATGTTTGCGATCCTTCATCATGTTCCAATCCCAATGGGGTTTGTGAAGAAGGTGAGGACTGTAGTTCCTGTCCCTCAGATTGTATCAGCGGTTCCGGCGGTGGATCCTGTGATGCCTGCTTCAAAGGCAAATGCGACGACAGCTGTAACCCAAAGAAAGAAGGCCCGGATTGCGCGGACTGTGCGCCCACGGTTAGCTGGTGCTGTGGTGACAGCGTGTGCGAAGGAATTGAAGATGGTGACAATTGCGCAATAGACTGTGGGGCTGCACCGTTTTGCGGAGATGGTACATGTGATCCTGGTGAAGATCAGTGTAACTGTGCCAGCGATTGTGGCGCGCCGCCTGCAACAGAGACTAACTGCAGTGACGGTATTAACGAAGATTGTGATGGCGCGACCGACTGTGATGACTCAGACTGCGATTCAGATCCCGCCTGCAGCTGTGGAGCAAAGAAATCGCCATGCACCGAGGACAGCCAATGCTGCTCGAACCGGTGCAGTAACAAAGGAGTGTGCTTGTAATACCTGTTTTCTAAAACTTCAAACACTAAAAAACACCGAGGCGGGGTTTGGTTTCAAGCAGCCCCGCCTTTTTTCAATTTTATCTCAGTTTTATTTTGCTGCAAAAGCCTATTTTGAATCCAGCCTTCTGCTAAAATAGTTGTGATATCGACCTGTTTGAACCCATCTTATGGGTGATTTTTTCCTTCACCCCCCTACCCTGCCAAATCGTAAAACCGCCTGAAGTTGTCATGTGTCGAATGTTATAACTGCCAATAATCAATGAAAACCGACCATAATTCATAGTAAAAAACCATTGAAGAGTTGACATATTTGATCATTATCAGACTCTGCCCCAACAAGCCCTGCCTGAAATTGAAAGAATAGAAGAGAAAACGTTAGGATTTATTTTACGAAAAGTGTCTCAAATAAGGACTTTTGACGTAGATACCCACGGGCTTACGCCCGTGGCACTTTCAAAATGAATTAGACAATTTTAGCTTTGGCATTCACCCACGGGCTCACGCCCGTGGTCCTCTGCTAATTTTGATAGCCCTTTTTTCCCCGTCATACGGTATAACTGGTCATATTCCGGGAAAATCCGCAATACGTGAATTTCCTGAACATCTATTTTTGAGAAAATATAAGAAAAGCCGTGATATTTTAATTATTTCAAAGTTCTTAATGTTATAGGAATCGTCAGTATTGCCATCTAAATTCAATCGATAAGTGTAAGACATCAAGAAGACTCCCCTCCCCTTCAAAACCCATTGCTTTAAAAAAGTTTTCCTCTTTTTGTAAACCGAATAGATTTTCATGCGTCTAACAGGTCAAGCCCGGAAAAATCAATTCATTGAAAAGGAGGAAATCACTATGAAAAAGATAATTACCGGTGCATGTATTCTATTGGTTACAGTAATGTTCTCCCCGGCCTCGGCCCAAGAGGATTCAGGCGAACGAAGGGATAGACAAGGTGATCGAATTAACGAACAGCGGGATCGACAGGGTGATCGAAGTAATGATCGGATGGGTTCACGAGGCGACCGAACTAATAGAAGATGGGACCGAAGAAGCCATCGGGGGGACCGGCGCTTTGATCGCAGAGGGTACCATCGGGACCGATCACGTTCGAATCGCTACACGAATCGAAGGGGTCATCGTGGCGATCATAGGTATTATCGTCACAACAACAGACACCGTGGACATAGGTATTCTCGGAATAACAATTGGCATCGAGGCCATAGGTACTCACGGTATAATAACTGGCATCGAGGCCATAGATATTCACGGCATAACAATGGATATCGAAGACATATGCGTTCTCGGCACAACTATAGACATCGTAGGTCTATGCACTCACGGTCTAATTATAGACATCATAGACAAAGTAAATATTTGTAAACCCTTTTGCGACCAGATCGTCTAAAGAGTCAAAACAGAATGAAAGGAGGCTCCCATGAAAGCTAAAACGATTGCTACTATTTTTTTGACTTCTATGTTGGTGTTGATGTGGTGTTCAGCGACCTGGGCGGCTGACCGTTTCAATACCAGGGATTATCGGCAGACACGACGCATCCACCAGGGAATCAATAGCGGCAAAATAACACGATCAGAGGCCCGCCACTTGAGAAAGGAACAGCGTCGTATTGACCGCGCGTATGATCGGGCGCTAGCCGATGGACGTCTCAACCGGCATGAACGTATGCGTCTAAACAAAATGCACCCACAATATCGATCTGCATGTCGGCCCGGTTCAATTTAAGAAGCTCCCGGAATTATGCACGAGGACAGCGGATGGTCGACTTATCGTTTACGATTATCCAAATGACCCAAGCCCCAAGGAGGTGGACTCCTACCAGAATCCGCGGATTTACTATTTCATCGAGGCATCAAAGCATGCTCCGCAGCCGTTTCGAAAATACGGAAAGGGGAAGGACTACTACAAACTGAATTTAGCACTTCCAAGAGATTTTCATTTGATGAATTTTAAGCTCCATTACGGACCTCGAATCGATCGGCTTAGAATAAACGGTCGGGATATCCCCCCAGCTGAAGTCCATCGTATTTTTCGTTATCGTCGGCCGACTTATAATCGCATTGAAGAAGCTGCCAAGTGGTCGTTTGTGAATGATGATCCGCTTTTTATGGGCAAGTATTTCAGACCGGGGGAAAACAGAATTGAGGTCGTCGTAACTGCCGGGAAATCTTTTGAAGAGCGCCCGTTTTCTCTTTACACAAGATTCGTTGCAAAGCTCCCACGAACAGGCTCAACGGCTAAGTGAAGCAAGTAGCTTTGAAGTTTTCATTAGATCGCTGGCATAAGAAGGGGGCAGGCCTTTGCATTATGCCTGATTAATGTAATTAGTTCCCGTCCATAAATCGGGATATTTCGCTTTATGAAAAACTTAAAAAATAAGCGTTGAGCAGTTTAAATCTAAACTGTCAGCTGTTATCGTCTACTTAATGAGAATTCTCTCATTAA
>Ga0316193_10001155_pt1 | contig 17495 bp, 17 predicted proteins | sample MerIslsedime2_MG_FD_207735 | JGI IMG/M metagenome (GOLD analysis project Ga0316193, IMG submission 207735) | Coastal sediment microbial communities from Maine, United States - Merrow Island sediment 2 | ecosystem: Environmental > Aquatic > Marine > Coastal > Sediment | place: USA: Maine... | reverse complement strand
GCCACAGTAGACGCGCCGCGCCCCCCTTCCTCGGTGCGAATGGCGCGGCTTACATCCTCGCCTTTATAGGCCACCAGGATCTCGCCATCTTCCGCAGTACGAAAACTCACATCCAGATGGCGCGCCACCGCGGCGACCGCCGGGTGGTCATCCCAGCTCACACCCTCAATCAGGCAAGCCTGGCCGGTGACCCGGTAAAGCGCGCCACTGTCCAGGAAGTGCCAGCCCAGGGTGTCCGCCAGCATGTGACTGATAGTGCCCTTGCCGGCCCCGCTGGGTCCGTCCACGGTAATGACTGGAATATCATCCATGGCTCAATCCACCAGCGCGGAAATCTGCAGGCCAAGACCGCGGGCCAGGGCGTCAAAACCAGGAAACGAGGTGGCGACATGATCGCAGTCGAGCACACGGATTTCCCCTTGTGCGCGCAGGGCCGCCACGGCAAAGGACATGGCGATACGGTGATCGTGGAAGGTGCGTATCACGCCGCTGCCCAGGGTACCGCCTTCGATGACAATGCCATCTTCGAGAATTTCATTATCGATACCCAGGGTAGTGAGCCCTTCCGCCATGGCGGCAATGCGGTCACTCTCCTTTACCCGCAGTTCCTTCGCCCCGCGCAGTACCGTGCGACCCTGGGCACAAGCCGCCGCGATAAACAGGGCCGGAAACTCATCGATAGCCAGTGGCACCTGCGCTTCGGGTATCTCGATACCGTGCAGGGGCGCATAGCGCACGTGTAGATCCGCCACCGGCTCGCCACCCACTTCGCGACGGTTTTTCAGGGTAATATCCGCGCCCATCAGCTTGAGTATATTGAGCACCCCGATACGGGTCGGGTTGATACCGACATGGGTCAACAGCAGGTCAGAGCCGGGGGCAATGCTGGCGGCCACCAGGAAAAAAGTGGCGGAGGAAATATCCGCCGGCACTTCAATATCTGCGGCGCGCAGCTTGCCACCCCCCGCCAGGGAGATCACGCCGTTGTCGCTGCCAACCTCGTAGCCGAAACCGCGCAGCATGCGCTCCGTGTGATCCCTGGTGGGCGCGGGCTCGGTGACAGACGTCACGCCCTGGCTGTACAAGCCGGCGAGCAGCACGCAGGATTTGACCTGGGCGCTGGCCATGGGCAAATCGTAGTGAATACCGTGTAACTGCCTGCCGCCGCTGATCTTCAGGGGCGGCCTGCCACCTTCCTCAGATGCTATCTGCGCGCCCATCAGTTGCAGGGGATCAATGACCCTGCCCATGGGTCGGCTGCAGAGGGAGGCATCGCCGGTCAATTCCGAATCGAAAGCCTGGCCCGCCAGCAGGCCGCACATCAGGCGCATGCCGGTGCCGGCATTGCCCAGGTCCAGTGGCCCCCGCGGTGCCTTCAGACCCCGCAAGCCAACACCGTGCACCAGTACTTCGCTCTCGCCAGGGCGCTCTATCTCAACCCCCAGGTCGCGAAAAGCGGTCAATGTCGCCAGGGCATCCTCTCCCTCGAGAAAACCACTGACACGGGTGGTACCCTCTGCCAGGGCACCCAGCATGATGGCGCGGTGGGAGATGGATTTATCCCCCGGTACACGCGCTTCGCCACACATGGTGCCGCCTGGCAGTAATTTGAATTCCATAGATAGTCTCTGTTTTCCGTCGCTCCCGCGTAAGCGGTAGCCCTGTGACTCGTCAGTTGCCGGATTCCCACCAGCGAAAAATGACTAATCAGGTTTTCTTTTCCTGACCCTGCTCGGCCAGGATAGCGGAAAATGCATCCCGTGCCGCCTTGGCCCGGGCAAATGTTTCCTGCATACCCCCGGCATCCTCATCAGCCACCGCCTGGCGCAACTGCCCCAGGTGTTCGCTGAACAGGTCAATGGCGTTGAGCAGCGCATCCCGATTGGCTATCGCAATATCACGCCACATCACCGGGTCGCTGGAGGCGATCCGGGTAAAATCGCGAAAGCCCCCTGCTGCACAACGAAAGATCTCGTCACTGTTCTCGGACTGGGCCAGGGCGTCTACCAGGGCGTAGGCCAATACATGGGGTAGATGGCTGGTAGCCGCCAGCACCGCATCGTGATCAGCAACAGCCATGGACACCACATCGGCACCGGTACTGAGCCACATGTCCCGCACCAGCTCTACCGCTGCCGCCTCATTGCCTTCCACCGGTGTGAGTATCACCCGGTGATGACGAAACAGTTCCGGGTCGGAAGCATCCACGCCGCTGCGCTCTGATCCGGCAATCGGATGCCCCAGCACCAACCGCGGCGGCATATTTCCACCGCAAGCCTGTCGCGCTGCCTGCAGTAAATTGCCTTTGACACTGGCGGCATCAGTAATTACCGGGCCATCGACGACACCACCCAGCCTGGTCAGAATTTGTTGCAACAGGTCTGCGGCAACCAGCGTGGGCGCACATATCACGAGAATATCCGCCCGCTCGATAACCTCGTCCAGATCCAGGCTGAAATCATCGATAACACCGAGTTCCACGCCGCGGCGCAAGCTGGGTTCACGGTGACCATAACCGATCAATTGTCGCGCGAAACCGCTACTGCGCAGGGCGCGCGCCAGGGAACCGCCGATCAGGCCCAGCCCCAGTATTGCCACTGTATCCCTGGGCAGGCTCACGATGGCTTACAGCACGGCCTGCGGGTAGGAACCCAGTGGCTTGAGCAGGATTGACTGCTCTTCCAGCTCTGCCAGGATGGTCGCGATATTGTCATCCTGCACATGCCCTTCAAATTCGATAAAAAACACATAGGCCCACTTTTCCGTGCGCGAGGGCCGTGTGTCTATACGGGTCAGGCTCACGCCACCGCGCCGAAAAGGCTCCAGCAGGGTAAACAGGGCGCCGGGCTTGTTGCGACTGGATACCACGATTGACGTCTTGTCGTGACCACTGGGGGGCACTTCCTCACGGCCGATCACCAGGAAGCGCGTGGTGTTGTCCGCATAGTCCTCGATATGTTCCGCCAGCTTATCCAGTTGGTACAGCTCCGCGGCCATGTCACCGGCTACCGCCGCGACACCGGGCTCTTCCAGGGCCCGGCGCGCCGCTTCGCCATTGCTGCTGACAGCCTCGCGCTCCACATTGGGCCAGTGCTTATCCAGCCAGTTGCGGCACTGGGCCAGGGCCTGCTGATGAGCGCAGATGCGGGTCACGCTGGCGGCGTCGGTATCCTGCGCCACCAGCAGGTGGTGACCGATACGCATCTCCACTTCACCGGAGATCTTCAACGGCGAGTCCATGAAGCTGTCCAGGGTGTGGCTGACCATGCCCTCGGTAGAATTCTCCACTGGCACCACGCCGTAATTACATTCGCCGGATTCCACCTGGGCAAAGACCGCGTCAATAGTCGTCTGGGGCACACAGATGGCCGCGTGACCGAAATGCTTGATTGAGGCGGCCTGGGTAAATGTCCCCTCGGGTCCCAGGTAGGCGACTTGCAGCGGGCGCTCCAGGGCCAGGCAGGCCGACATCACCTCGCGGAAAATATGCGCCACGGTTTCTCCCGGCAGGGGCCCCTCGTTGCGCTCCATTATCCGCCGCAACACCTGGGCTTCCCGCTCGGGGCGGTAGAACACCACCTCGGCTTCTTCATCGCCGCGCTCCCGCGCTGCGTTGATCTCTTCCAGCTTGATACCGGCCACGCGCTGGGCGCACTTTGCCCGGCGACTGATCAGCGCCTGGATTTCACGGTCTATGGCGTCTATATCCGCCCTGACCTGCTCGAGATCCCTGTTATCTGCCATCAGCGAAGCTTAACCATTGCATTGTTCGAAGTCCTGCATGAAGGTGATCAGCGCATCCACCGCCCCCTCACTTACCGCATTGTAGATGCTGGCACGCATTCCACCCACTGAGCGATGGCCTTTGAGGTTGAGCAGGCCTGCGGCTTCCGCTTCCTGCAGGAACAGCTTGTCCAGGCCGGCATCGGCCAGAGTAAAGGGCACATTCATCAGGGAGCGACTGACCAGCTCCACCGGGTTGGCGTAGAAACCACTGCCGTCGATGGCCGCGTACAACTTCTCCGCCTTGCGCCGATTAAGCTGCTCCATGGCCGCCAAGCCACCCTGGTCGCGCAACCAGTCGAACACCAGGCCCGCCAGATACAGGGAGAAGGTTGGGGGCGTGTTGTACATGGAGTCGTTATCCGCCGCTGTCTCCCAGTTCAACATAGCCGGACACTTGGCATCAGCCGCACCCAACAGGTCACGGCGCACAATCACCAGGGTGAGACCCGCCGGGCCGATATTTTTCTGCGCACCCGCGTAGATGGCACCGAACTCGCTGACATCGACGGGTCGCGACAGAATCGTAGAGGACATATCCGCTACCAGCGGCACATCGACCTGCGGGATCCAGAAGTACTCCACGCCACCTATGGTCTCATTGGGCGTGTAGTGCAGGTAGGCCGCATCGTCGCTCAACTGCCAGGTGTCCTGCGCGGGGATGGTGGAGAACTTGCTATCCTCGGAACTGGCGGCAACATTTACCTGGCAGTAACGCTGCCCTTCTGCGATCGCTTTCCTGGACCATTGGCCGGTATTAACGTAATCCGCTTTGCTTTTTCCAGCCAGCAGATTCAGTGGTACCGCAGAAAACTGGGTGCTGGCACCGCCCTGCAGGAACAATACTGCATAGTCTTCGGGAATCGCCATCAGCTCGCGCAAGGTCTGCTCAGCACGCTCGGCCACATCAACGAATTCCGGGCTGCGATGGCTCATTTCCATTATCGAAAGACCAGCGCCATGCCATTCCAGCATTTCATCACGGGCTGTTTCCAACACCGCTTCGGGCAACGCGGCGGGGCCGGCACAAAAATTGTAGCAACGGGTCATTCTTCTACTTCCTTCAATCTACTGTTATTTGCCATCATCCCCGCCAACGCGGGTCAAACGCGACGTGGCTACTCGGCATCATCCTCGTCAAATATCTCTTCCTCTGCCGGCTCGTCGATGCGCTCCACGCCTACCAGGGTTTCGCCTTCCTTGGTACGGATCACACGCACGCCCTGGGTGTTGCGCCCCAGTATAGACACCTCGTCCGCCCGGGTACGCACCAGGGTACCCTGGTTGGAAATCAGCATCAGCTCGTCCCCGTCGAATACCTGCACCGCACCCACCAGGTTGCCATTGCGATCGCTGGTGGACATGGCAATCACACCTTTGTTACCGCGACCCTTGGTGGGAAAGTCCTCAACCAACGTACGCTTGCCATAGCCGTTCTCACTGACTGTGAGCACCTTGCCGTCCGGCTGCGGGATAATCAGGGAAATCATACTGTGGCCATCACCCAGGCGAATGCCGCGCACACCCCGTGCGGTACGTCCCATGGCGCGCACGTCGCCTTCCTTGAAGCGCACTGCCTTGCCCTCGGAGCTGAACAGCATGACGTCACAATCGCCGTTGGTGATAGCGGTGCCCAGCAGCACATCGCCCTCATCCAGTTCCAGGGCGCGCAGGCCAACACTGCGCTGACGCGCGAAGTCGGTAAGCGCAGTTTTCTTCACCGTGCCATTGGCGGTGGCCATGAAAATAAAGTGGCCCTGGGTGTATTCCTCCACCGGCAGTATGGAGGTAACACGCTCACCCTCCTCCAGCGGCAACAGGTTGACCATGGGTCGGCCACGACTGTTACGCCCGGCCAGGGGAATATGGAACACCTTCAGCCAGTAAACTTTGCCCATATTGGAAAAACACAGAATGGTCGCGTGAGTGCTGGCAATCAGCAGATGCTCCACGAAATCCTCGTCTTTGACTGCGGTGGCGGACTTGCCCATGCCGCCGCGCCGCTGGGCCTGGTAATCGGCCAGCGGCTGGGTCTTGGCATAGCCACCATGGGAGATGGTCACTACCCGGTCTTCCTCGGTGATCAGATCCTCAACAGTGAGGTCGTGCTGGGAAGCGGTGATTTCCGTGCGCCGCTCGTCACCGTACTCGGTAGCAATATCCTGCAGCTCTTCGCGGATCACCAGCTTAAGGCGTTCGGGGTCGGCGAGAATGTCGAGAAAATCCGCTATTTCAATCAATCTCTCCTGGTATTCGTTCAGCAGCTTCTCATGCTCCAGGCCAGTCAAGCGGTGCAGGCGCAGCTCCAGAATGGCCTGGGCCTGGGCTGGAGACAGGTGGTACTTGCCATCGTGCAGACCATAGCGTGCCTCCAGCTCATCCGGCCTGCAGGCATCGCTGCCGGCGCGCTCCAGCATGCCGGACACATCACCGGGCTCCCAGCCCTGGGCCAGCAGCTTTTCCCGGGCCTCGGAGGAACTGGGCGAGGCCTTGATCAACGCGATGATGGGATCGATATTGGACAGCGCGATGGCCAGGCCTTCCAGGATATGCCCGCGCTCCCGGGCCTTGCGCAACAGGTAAACCGTGCGCCGCGTGACCACCTCCCGGCGGTGGCGAATGAAGGCCTCCAGGATCTGTTTGAGGTTGAGAATCTTGGGCTGGCCATCGACCAGGGCCACCATATTGATACCAAACACCGTCTGTAACTGTGTCTGGGAGTAGAGATTGTTGAGCACCACGTCGCCGATTTCGCCACGGCGCAACTCGATGACCACGCGCATACCGTCCTTATCGGATTCATCGCGCAGCTCGGTGATACCCTCGACCTTCTTCTCCTTGACCAGCTCGGCAATACGCTCGATCAGGCGCGCCTTGTTCAGCTGGTAGGGCAGTTCGTGGATGAGAATAATGTCCCTGCCTCTTTTCTCATCCCTGACGACCTCGGCCTTCGCGCGCACATAGATGCGGCCGCGCCCGGTGCGGTAGGCCTGGATGATGCCGGCCCGGCCGTTAATGATGGCGCCCGTGGGGAAATCCGGCCCGGGGATATGCTCCATCAATTCATCTACGGTCAACTCGGGGTCGCTGATCAGTGCCAGGCAAGCACTGACGACTTCGGTCAGGTTGTGGGGGGGGATATTGGTGGCCATACCCACGGCAATACCCGAGGAACCGTTGATCAGCAGGTTCGGTACACGGGTTGGCATGACCGCGGGAATACGCTCGGTGCCGTCGTAGTTATCGACAAAATCGACGGTTTCCTTGTCCAGGTCAGCCAGGATGGCATGGGCTATCTTGCGCATGCGTATCTCGGTGTAACGCATGGCAGCAGCAGAATCACCGTCTACGGAGCCGAAGTTGCCCTGGCCATCTACCAGCATATAGCGCAGGGAGAATGGCTGCGCCATGCGCACAATGGTGTCGTACACCGCGGAGTCACCGTGCGGGTGGTATTTACCAATCACGTCACCCACCACGCGGGCAGATTTCTTGTAGGCCTTGTTCCAGTCGTTGTTCAGCTCATTCATGGCGAACAACACCCGCCGGTGCACCGGCTTGAGGCCGTCGCGTACATCCGGTAATGCCCTCCCCACGATCACGCTCATGGCGTAATCCAGGTAGGACTGCTTCATCTCGTCCTCAATATTGACGGGAAGAATTTCTTTAGCTAGCTCACCCATTTACAACGGTATCCTTACAACGCGCGAAGTTCTGTTTTTATGGCTTTGGAGCCGGTACCGGGAAGTCCCGACCAGTGTCGCGGGCGACGCCCCCTACCCGCGAAAACAAGCCCGCAATTATACGGGAAAATGGCCCCCACTAGCCATGTTTTTGCAGAATTTAGCCGCCATTTAAGCCCGGTTAACGCATTTGCGGTTATACTTTCGCGCTGAGCGCTCTCAGCCCGTCAGGCTGACCCTGCGAGGCTTGCAATGCAGGGCGAGCAGGACCGCGCCAGCAAACAGGAACTGTCTATTTTTTGAGCATTGACGGGGTGATCTCCCCCGCCATCAAAGGACATCAATGAGTACACCATTACAAGCGGTAGATACCCTGATTCACCCGGGCTGGGTCGTACCGATGGTGCCCCGCGGCACAGTGCTGGAGGCCTACAGTATTGCCCTGAGCGGCGATCGCATCAGCGCGATCCTGCCGCGCGAGGAAACACGGGACATGCAGGCTGCCAGGGTGATTGAATTACCCCAACACGCCCTGCTGCCCGGACTGGTCAACTGCCATGGCCACGCCGCCATGTCGCTGCTGCGCGGCTATGCTGACGACCAGCCCCTGATGCCGTGGCTGGAACAGCATATCTGGCCCGCGGAAGCAGCCCATGTCAATGCGGAATTTGTACGCGACGGCACCGAACTGGCTGTTGCTGAAATGCTGCGCAGCGGCACCACGACTTTCAGCGACATGTACTTTTTCCCCGATGCCAGCGCCGAGGTCGCCCAGCGCCTGGGCATACGCTGCCAGATCAGCTTCCCGGTGCTGGAATTCCCAACCGCATGGGCGCGCAACGCAAACGAATACATCAGCAAGGGTCTCAGCCTGTACCACGACCTGAAACACAGCGCACTGGTCAATATCTGTTTTGGACCACACGCACCCTATACGGTAACTGAGGAAAACCTGTCCAGAATCGGCGTTATTGCAGCGGAGCTGGACTGCGCTATCCACATCCACCTGCATGAGAGCAAAGGCGAGGTATTACAAGCGGTGGAACTCAACGGTGAGAGACCGCTGGACACGCTGCATCGGCTGGGCCTGCTGGGCCCGCGCACCCAGTGTGTGCATATGACCGACCTGGGCGAGCAGGACATGGCGCTGCTGGCGCAAACCGGCGCCAGCGTGGTGCACTGCCCGCAATCCAACATGAAGCTGGCCTCCGGCGCCTGCCCGGTGAGCAAACTCAGCGAGAAAGGCATCAATGTGGCGCTCGGCACAGACGGTGCAGCCAGCAATAACGACCTGAACCTGTTCGCGGAAATGCAAACGGCCGCCCTGCTGGCCAAACTCCATAGCGGCGACGCCACCGCGCTGCCCGCCGCCGACGCGCTGGCCATGGCGACCATCAACGGGGCGCGCGCCCTGGGTATGGAAGAGCAAATAGGCAGCCTGGAAATCGGCAAGCAGGCGGACCTGATCGCCGTCGATCTGTCGGGTCCGGAAACACAACCGCTGTACAATATCCTGTCACAACTGGTTTACGCCTGTAACGGCAGCCAGGTCAGCCACAGCTGGGTGGCAGGACAACTGCTGATGGAGCAGCGCACACTCACCCATATTGACCTGGCGGCACTGTCGGCGCGTACCCGCAGCTGGCAGGCAACAATCAGCAATACCCAGGAGCAGGCGCAATGAGCCGTGAAATGAACGTCGACCCCCAGGAAATCGCCAAGTTCGAAGCGCTGGCATCACGCTGGTGGGATCGCAGCGGCGAATTCAAGCCACTGCACGATATCAACCCCCTGCGCGCCAACTACATTGACCAGCACTCCCGCGTGGCGGGCAAACGCCTGGTCGACGTGGGCTGCGGTGGTGGCATACTCGCCGAAGCCATGGCGCAGCGCGGTGCTGAAGTCACCGGTATCGACATGGGTGAAGCTCCGCTATCTGTGGCCCGCCTGCACCAGCGGGAATCAGGCGTCACGGTGAACTATCTGCACAGCACGGCGGAACAACTGGCGGAGCAGGAACCCGGGGCTTACGACATCGTATGCTGCCTGGAAATGCTGGAACACGTACCCGACCCCGCTGCCGTCATCGCCGCCTGCGCGACCCTGGCAAAACCCGGGGCCGGGCTGTACTTCTCCACCATCAACCGCAATCCCAAAGCCTTTGCCTTCGCCATTGTCGGTGCCGAGCACATATTGGGATTGCTGCCGGCGGGTACCCACGAATATGCCAAGTTCATCAAACCCTCGGAAATGGGCAGCTGGATTCGCGAGGCCGGCCTGGTGCAGCGGGGCATGACCGGCCTGACCTACAACCCGCTGACCCGGCACTTCAAACTGCAACCCCGGGATGTCAGCGTCAATTACATGGTGCACGCGGTAAAGCCCGAATGACCAGGCGGCCGCAGCAGCTGCGCGCTGTCATCTTCGATCTCGACGGCACCCTGGTGGATACTGCCGACGAATTTGTCCCTGTGGTACAGGCACTGCGCGCGGAACACGGGCGCGAACCCATGGACCCCCAGCGCATTCGCGCATCCGTGTCCAACGGCGCCCGCGCACTGGTCAGCCTGGGACTGGACATGGGGGAACACGAGCCGGAATTTGAGAGCAAGCGCCTGCGCCTGCTGGAGCTTTACAGCCAGGTGCTGGGCACTATAGCGCGCCCCTACCCAGGCATACCGGAACTGCTGTTGGAGCTGCAGCAGCGGGACATCGGCTGGGGCATTTCCACTAACAAGCCGCGGGCCTATACCGAACCACTGTTACACAGGCTGGCTATGCAGCCTGCACCGGGGAGCGTGGTTTGCCCGGATGATATCACCGACAAAAAACCGCACCCCGAGTCGCTCTACAGAAACTGCCTGGAGCTGAACTGCGCCCCGCACCAGGCAATCTACGTGGGAGACCACCTGCGCGATATCGAGGCGGGACGCCGCGCCGGCATGTATACCATCGCCGCCGCCTACGGCTATATTGAACCCGATGACAACCCGAGCAGTTGGGGGGCCGATGTCCAGGCCGACAGCAGCACCGAACTGCATGCACTAATTTTTGCTACCGGCTGAGAGAGCGAGATGAATATTTACACCGCCCCCGCAAACTACCGCCCAAACAACCAACTGCTGCAGGGTAAGACCCTGCTGGTGACCGGCGCCGGCGATGGTATCGGCCGCGCCGCGGCCCTGTGTTATGCCCGCTACGGGGCTACCGTGATCCTGCTGGGCCGCACCGGCAGCAAACTGGAGGCAGTCTACGACGAGATCGAAGCCAGCGGCGGTCCCAAACCGGCCCTGGTGGAATTGGACCTGGCCACGGCCAACGAGGAGAATTGTATCAACCTGGCCTCGGGCCTGGCTGGCGAATTTGAGCACCTGGACGGCCTGCTGCACAATGCCGGGGTTCTGGGAGAACGCCGTCCTATAGAAAGCGCCGGATACAGCGCCTGGCAAGAAGTCATGCAGGTGAACGTCAACGCCCAGTTCCTGCTGACCCGCCACCTGCTGCCCCTGTTGAAGGCGGCGTCCAGCGCCTCGGTTATCTTCACCTCATCGGGGGTGGGTCGCACCGGCAAAGCATACTGGGGCGCCTACGCGGTGTCTAAATTCGCCACAGAGGGTTTTTGCCAGGTACTGGCCAGCGAACTGGAAAACACCTCTAAAATCCGCGTGAACTGCATCAACCCCGGCGCCACCAATACCGCGATGCGCCGCACGGCTTACCCGGCGGAGCACCCCAATACCAACCCCGCTCCCGATGACATCATGGCCAGCTACCTGTTCCTCATGGGCGAGGACAGCCTGGGCGTTACCGGGCGCTCATTCGACGCGCAGTAAACCGAAGGCAGAACATTCCCGCCCGGAAAAAACCGCCCCGTGAGGGCAACAGGAAAACTAGGATCGAGGCCGACGCGGCCTGGTTGATTTGGGAGCACCACGGCTACTGCGCTTGCCGAACTGGCGTTCCATGACCTCGCGCTCCTTGGCCGTGCCACGCTGCAGGTCTTTTACTGGCAGGTCTGCCAGGCGGTAAAGGCTTTTAACTTCCTTGTGGTCCAGTTCCACCCACTGCCCCTGCTTCACCCGGGAGGGAATGAACACGTCGCCATAGCGCACTCGCTTGAGGCGCGATACCGTGAGCCCCTGTGACTCCCACAGGCGGCGCACCTCGCGGTTGCGACCTTCCATCAACACCACATAGAACCAGTGGTTGATGCCGTCGCCGCCGCCGTCCTGGATATCCGCAAAACGGGCGATGCCGTCTTCCAGCATCACCCCGTCCAGCAGTTGCTGCAACATATCCTGGCTCCACTCGCCCATCACCCGCACCATATACTCGCGCTCGATATTGCTCGAGGGGTGCATCAGCGCATTGGCCAGCTCCCCGTCAGTGGTGAACAGCAGCAGGCCCGAGGTATTGAAGTCCAGGCGACCTATGGAAATCCAGCGGCCGGTTTTCAGTTTCGGCAGGCGCTGGAATACGGTGCGTCGACCCTGGGGATCATCCCGGGTGCACACCTCGCCGGTAGGCTTGTGATAAAGGATACAGCGGGTCTGTTGCGCCGGGGCTCGATCCAGGGGTTTGCCGTCCACGGAGATGCGGGCCTTATCATCCACCCGATCACCCAGGGTGGCGATCTTGCCATTGACCTCAATGCGCCTGGATTGGATCCAGGTTTCCATTTCACGGCGTGAGCCCAGACCTGTGCGCGCCAATACCTTCTGCAATTTCTCACCGGCAACAGGTTTAGTCCCATGCTCCTCGGGATCGGTCGCGGGTACCCGCGCTGACTGCGAACGTGCTTTTGGGGGAGGAGGCCCCTTGTGCGATTTACGGCTCATGATCGGTCGCGGGCTCAGGCCCGGGTTTCGGACTCGGAATCTTCCGGGGCAGATTCGCCGGCATTCTCATCCGGCTGGTCGCCGGCAATGGGCTGCTCGTCATCACCGGCCTGGCTCTCGGCAAAGCGGGCGGCGACAGCTGCCAGGTCCAGGGGCGTGGCATCGTCCAGTGTTGCATCGTCGGCAGACTGCTGCTGTTCCCCGGCGTCATCCTGGTCACTGTCATCGCCAGGGCCATGATCCTGCTGCAATGCTGCAAGGGACTCCTGCGGCTGTGCCGCAAGTTCACCCGTTTCAGCGTCGGTCAGTACGCCGGACTGCTCCGCGCTGCCTTGCGGCGCATCGACTTCCCCGCCGGGCTCTACATGCTCCGTGCCGCCTACGACCACCAGTCCCGGGCCATCAGCATTACCATTGCCAATTCCGGGAATCGGATCGGTGAAACCCAGTTCCGCGTTGAGGGTTTCCAGGTCGCGAATTTCCGCCAGCGCGGGCAGTTGATCCAGGCTTTTCAAGTTGAAGTAATCCAGAAACTGGCGCGTGGTCGCATACATAGCGGGCCGCCCTGGAACATCGCGATGCCCGACAACACGAATCCACTCCCGCTCATGCAGGGTCTTGATGATATTCGAGCTCACCGCCACGCCGCGGATTTCCTCGATTTCGCCACGGGTAATAGGCTGGCGATAGGCGATCAGGGCCAGGGTTTCCAGCAGCGCCCGGGAGTACTTCTGGGGTCGTTCCTGCCACAGGCGCGCCACCCAGGTGCTCAGCGACTGCCGCACCTGGAAGCGGAAACCGCTGGCGACTTCCTGCAGTTCGAAGCCCCTACCGTCACAGCGCTCGGCCACTTCTTTAAGCGCCTCGCGGATAGCGGGGTTTTCGGGGCGTTCGTGCTCCTCGAACAGTTCCGCCAGTTGCTGCACCGTGAGCGGTTTGCCAGCCGCCAGCAGCGCGCCCTCGATAATCTGCACCAAACCTGTTTCCGACATATTATTCCGACCTTGCCTTAACGTGGATGGGACCAAAACTCTCAGTCTGCACGATCTCCACCAGTGATTCCTTGATCAACTCCATTACCGCCAGGAAAGTCACCACCACCCCGAGGCGTCCTTCGTTTGCGGAAAACAGCGACACGAAAGGCACAAACTGCTGCCCGGACAGTTGTTCCAGTACATCGGACATACGCTCGCGGGTAGACAGGGCTTCGCGCTGGATGTGATGGCTCTCGAACATGTCGGCGCGGCGCAGCACCTCGCCCAGCGCCACCAGTAACTCGCGCATATCCACGTCGGGATCGGGGCGACTGCGATTGATATCCGGTGGCGCGGCACTGCCTACCCAGGTATCCCGCTCCAGGCGCGGCATTTCCTCAATATCTTCCGCGACCTTCTTGAAGCGCTCGTACTCCTGCAGGCGACGAATTAACTGCGCCCTGGGGTCCTCTTCATCGTCTTCTATCTCACTGGCACGCGGCAATAACATACGCGACTTGATCTCCGCCAGCATCGCCGCCATCAGCAGGTACTCCGCCGCCAGCTCAAACTGCATGGCATCCATCAGCTCGACATAGTGCATGTACTGCTCGGTGATCCTGGACACATCGATCTCGAGAATATCCAGGTTCTGGCGCTTGATCAGGTAAAGCAGCAGATCCAGAGGCCCCTCGAAGGCCTCGAGAAATACTTCCAATGCCTGGGGGGGGATATACAGATCTTTGGGCAGTTCGGTGACTGCCTTGCCCATGACGACCGCAAAGGGCATTTCACCCTGCAGGGGAAGAAGGGTTTCGGGCAGGGAAATGGCGTCGCCGGCGGGTGCTGCGTGGTCACCCTCCGTCGCCGTATTCTCTGCTGGAGCTTCGGGATTGGATTCGTTGGCTGACACGTTCCTGCTACCTGTTGTTATGAGCTGCGCCTGTGCGACAGTATACCTGACTAATCCTCAAAAGGCGTCACATCTCCTTTGCCGGCGCGCAAAACCAGGGGCATGTCATCCGCCAGGTCCACCACGGTGGTCGGCTCCATGCCACAATAGCCGCCATCGATCACCAGATCGACGTCGTGCTCCAGGATTTCGCGGATATCGTAGGGGTCGATCAGGGGTAAGTCCTCCCCGGGCATAATCAGTGTGACGCTCATCAGCGGCTCACCCAGATCCGCCAGCAGGGCCGCGGCAATGGGGTTATCCGGCACCCGCAATCCCACGGTCTTGCGCTTGGGGTGCAGCAGGCGTCGCGGCACCTCGGAGGTGGCCTTCAGGATAAAGGTATAGGGCCCCGGGGTGCAGTGGCGCAACAGGCGATAGGCGGTATTGTCCACCTTGGCATAAGAAGATATCTCGGATAAATCGCTGCACACCAGGGTGAAGTTGTGGCGGTCATCCAGCTTGCGAATGCGGCGGATGCGATCCAGTGCGTTCTTGTCACCTATATGGCAACCCAGGGCGTAGGCGGAATCCGTGGGATAAACCACTACCCCGCCAGCGCGAATAATATCCACGGCCTGGCGTATCAGGCGAGCCTGGGGATTATCGGGGTGTATCTGGAAAAACTGGCTCAACGGCGGCTACTCTTGTGAGGTGGGGGAAACAGCTGCGAAGCGTTCCCAGACACCGCGCAGACCATCAAGTGACGGCAATTCTACACCGACTTGCGCGTTGTAGGAGCCATCCCGGTGAAAATCACTACCGACAGAAGCCTCCAGCTCGAACTCCCGGGCCAGTCGCACCAGTTGCGCGATCTGGTCGGGCGTCTGGCGGGCACTGAGCACCTCTATGGCCGCACCGCCGGCTGCCGCGAAATCGATGGCCAGGCGCCGCAGCTTCATGCGTGTATAGCGGTATTTCAGTGGATGAGCCAGCACCGCCACCCCCCCGGCGTCAACGATCCAGCCAGTGACCTGGGCCAGTTCGGGCCAAAAGGCCTTCACATCGCCGACCTTGCCCTGACCCAGGTAGCGGTCAAAGGCCTGGTTGTGGTCCGCCACATGCCCCTGTTGCACCATCCAGGTGGCAAAATGCGGACGCCCCAGCTGACTGTCGCCGGCCACCAACTGCGCGCCTTCCAGGGCCCCGGGGAAGCCCAGCTTGCCCAGTCGCTGGGCTATTTTAGCACCCCGTTCCTGCCGCGCTTCGCCCAGCAGCGCAAGCCCATGGCGCATAGACGGCGCGTCCACATCCATAGCCAGGCCCACCACATGGATGGTGGTACCGGACCAGCGACAGGAAAATTCCACACCCGGCAACAACCGCATTGCTGAAGAATTATGCGTATAATAGCCCGCCGCCGCCCGATAGCCCGCCACCGTGTCGTGGTCGGTGATGGCCAGCAGTCCCACGCCCCTGGACAGGGCCCTATCCACCAGTTCGCTGGGATTGAGGGCGCCATCAGAAGCAGTGGTATGGGTATGGAAGTCGATCAACACAATCTTTACACTTAGCGCCTCAAGCGGGAACAGTCCCGCCCTGGCGCATCCAACAGGAAAGCGCGCATGGTAACAGCCGGAGTACACCAGAATCCATGAAGCAATTAGCCGAATTTGTGCCCATCGCGCTGTTTTTCATCGTTTACCAGCTGAAAGGCCAAAGTGTTTCGCTGGGCAGCTGGGAATACAGCTTTGACGGTATCTTCAGTGCCACCGCGGTACTGATGATCGCCACCGTGGCGCAGGTGGTCATCACCTACGCCATCACCCGCGAGCTCGAGAAACGCCTGCTCTGGTTACTGCTGGCTGTGGTCGTGTTCGGCGGCGCCACCCTGGTATTTCGCAACCAGATGTTTATCCAGTGGAAACCCACGATTTTCAACTGGGCACTGGCCCTCGCCTTTGGCGCGTCGCAATTTATAGGCGACAAGAACCTGATGGAACGCACCCTGGGCAGCCAGATTCACCTGCCAAAAATCGTGTGGGCACGGCTCAACCTGCTGTGGGTCACCAACTTTACCATTGTTGGCGGGCTCAACCTGGTGGTCGCCTATGGCTTCAGCGAGGACACCTGGGTCAGCTACAAGCTGTATTCCGCCATCGGCTTTACCCTGGTGCTGACCATACTGACCGCGCTGCTGATCGCCCCGCATATGAAAGAAGAACAGCTGACAGATAAATAGGAATGTTTCCCATGTATTACGCTATTCTCTGCGAAGATGTCGCCAACAGCCTGCCGCTGCGGCAGCAGGCGCGACCGGCTCACCTGGAGCGCCTGCAACAACTGCTGGACCAGGGACGCCTGATGGTAGCCGGCCCTCACCCGGCTCTGGACACTGAGGATCCCGGGGACGCGGGTTTCACCGGCAGTCTGATCATCGCCGAGTTCGACAGCCTTGAGGCGGCCACCGCCTGGGCCGACGCCGACCCCTACGTGGATGCCGGTGTCTTCAGCAGGGTCAAGGTCAAACCCTATAAGGTGGCCCTTCCCTAGGGCATTAGTATTGTAATCAAGCCGAGACGCTTTTCAGCCAACCCATTATTAAGGACATAATTTTGCGATCCACCCTATTCCTAGTGCTATTTTCGCTGCTGTTTGCCGCTGCTGCCCAGGCCCAGAATGTGCGCTATGTCAGCGACAAACAGTTTATTCCACTGCGCAGCGGCGCCGGCAGTGATTACCGCATCATCCACCGGGGCATTCCCTCGGGCACCCGGCTCACCATTGCGCGCACCTCCGGCGATGGCGAATGGGCTGAAATTACCACCGAAAAGGGCACCACCGGCTGGATTCGCACCCAGTACCTGATGCAGGATTTGCCCGCACAAAACCGGGTGGATGCGGCCGAAAAACGCGCCGCAAACGCGGTGGCGAAAAGTGCCACCCTGAGTGAGGAACTGGCTGCCTTGCGTGCCCAGAGCACGGAGCTGGAGGGACAGTTGAACAGCAGCGGTTCCGAACTGGGCAGCGTCACGGAAGAACTCGCACAACTGAAGCAGATCTCCGGTAACGCCATACAGCTGGACACAGACAACCGCCGCCTGGTGGAGGAGTCGGAGAACCTGCGCTCGGAAGTCGAAATGCTGGAATCTGAAAACCGGCGCCTGCAGGACAAACTGGAGAGCGAGGATTTTCTCAACGGCGCGCTGGCAGTACTGCTGGGCGTGATCATTACCCTGGTAGCCCCACGCCTGTGGCCCAAGCGCCGTAAAAGTTCCAGCTGGGCCTGATGCCCGCACCTATTTGATTGGAGATCGTATTACGT
>Ga0316193_10001153_pt1 | contig 17497 bp, 12 predicted proteins | sample MerIslsedime2_MG_FD_207735 | JGI IMG/M metagenome (GOLD analysis project Ga0316193, IMG submission 207735) | Coastal sediment microbial communities from Maine, United States - Merrow Island sediment 2 | ecosystem: Environmental > Aquatic > Marine > Coastal > Sediment | place: USA: Maine... | reverse complement strand
CGATCACGACCCAGTTCTGTCCGAGAGTGGTGACGTTCGTGAGGACGGTTCGCGCCTCTTCCACTGTGTTCGCCGTCATCATGCCAACGATATTTGCGTCCGTGTCCATGTCGTTCCCGGTCCAGCGAAGCGTAATCGCGATGTTGTTCTCCGCATCGAGGGTTCGCACAGGGCCGTGGTGAGGGACGAACAGAAGCTCACGGGTTTCGGTCGATCCATCGTTGAAGGGCATGACGAAGTCGACGCGCGTGAACTCGACGACCTCGTCGTTGAACATGACCCCAATAGGCTCGCCCTGATCATCTTTGACGAGCTCCTCGAGGTAGACGTCGGTGAAGTCGAGGCCCGTATTGGTCGCCCCCCAGGCGATGGTCTCGTTTTGGCCGATCACCACATGCGGGATTCCGGCAAGCGTCACGCCGGCTGAATGGATTTCACCCGTACCATTGGTCTTGGCATCCATGTGCGCGATGTACCAAACCGATGGCTGCGACAGCGAGAGGTGAGGGTCGTTCGAGAGGAAGGTCTTACCGCTGGCGGTCTTGGAAGCTCCGAGCACCCAGTTGTTGGAGCCGATGTCAGCCCCGACAATTTGGGTTTCGGGAAAGATGCGCCGCAGGGGCTCGGTCGCCGCGAGCTCGGCGCTCAAGCTGGCCATGGCTTCCTTGGCCCTTCGGTGAAGGCCGAGGTTCTTCGACGGGTTCCCCTTCGGGGCCAACGAGGCGGTCGCAGGCGGATAGGTGCCCGCCTCGAGTATCGGCGACTTGATAATCGGCTCCAGGCTCCAAAGGTCCAAGTAGCGTTCGTTGTCGCCGATCTCCTCGCGTGCCGCACCTGCGCTGAGCTGTTCGCTCTCGTCGTTGGTCAAGCCGCCGACGAGTGTGAAGAAAACCGCGATGGTGTCCGAGGGGACCCAGGCGGGAACATCCTCGGGGCCATAGTCGAGCAAGAAGTTAGAGAACTCTGCGGGCCACGGCACGTTGCCGTCACGGGCATCGTCGATCCACCGGTTCACGCCCACGGAATACGCTTCAATCGAGCGTACTATCTTCGCGTCGGTTTGCGCGAGCACGTACTCTTCGGCCGGCTGCCCGTCGCGCGTCGAATAGAGAGCCCTGCTGCGTGCTGCCGCGTTGATGAGCCCATCGAGCGCACCCGCCGCTTCGACGAGAGGCTTGTTGACGATCTCCGTCAGGCGGCCGGTCGAAAGTCGGCGTTGCACGTCCATCTGAAAGAAACGGTCGCGGGCATGGAAATAGCCGAGCGCCATCGCGCAGTCATCGTCGGTCGCGCAATCAGCATGGAAGATCCCGTGGTCGTCGATGTAGACGGCCGCATCGGGCGGCCACGCGAGACCACCGCCTGGGGCTCCGCCCGCGCCACCCGCGCCACCACCGCCGGCCGTGCCGCCCGTGCCGCCGCTTCCCGCGGCGCCGCCCGACGAGTCGCTGCTGCTGCAGCCAAAGATTGCTAAGGATCCAAGCAGGAGAGAAACGAAGAACAGACGCATTGCAACACCTCGGGTTAGTGGAGCGCGGGTCAATAGGGTCATCGGCGGATCAGTCAACCCCGGGAGGCCGAGGCCGGGAGGGCACGGGCGAAGCGCCATGGATGACGCGACGCGTCAGCTGCGCGGGGTGCCAATGCCAGTGGCAGCGCCAGTGCCAGCGCCCGTGCCGGTGTCAGCGTCAGTGTCAGCGCCAGTGCCCGTGCCGGTGTCAGCGTCAGTGTTGGAGTAGCGCGAGCAGTATCCGATCCGGCGCATCCTCAAACCGACCGTTCGACATCACTACGATCGTGTCCCCGGGCTTCGCCGCCGCCGCCGCTGCCTCGACCGCCGCCTCCACGCTCGTGCATGCGTGCGCCTCTCCCCCGCCGCTCGTGATCGCCTCCGCGATCGCGCTCGTGTCCAGCTTCTCCTCAGGCGCGATCTCACTTCGCCCCACCGGCGCCAAGATGCACACGTCTGCTGGCGCGAACGCATCAGGGTACGCCTCCTGATGCAGACGCCTCGACGCCGTGGCGCTTCGCGGTTCGAAGACCGCGATCAGTCTTCCCCCGACTCGCTCGCGGAAACCCGCTAGCGTTTCCTTCACCGCGGTCGGGTGGTGCGCAAAGTCGTCGTAGACCTCTATCCCGTTCGTGATCCCGACGAGCTCTTGTCGACGCTTGGTTCCGCGGAAGCCGGGGAGGGCGCCGATCAGCTGGTCGAGCGGCGCACCCGCGGCCTCGCTTGCCATCGCCAGGGCTGCAACTGTGTTGCGGGCGTTGTGGCGGCCGACCAAGGGCAGGTTGGCGCGGCCACATAAGGAGCCGCCGCCGAACAAATCCATGGCGCCGCCCGGAGCAGGCATGCCGAGCCACATCGGCTCGACGTCGCCACAATCATCACCGTCGAGCGCATAGAACCGCACCTTGCACGGTGCCGCGGATGCGACCTCGCGAACCAGTGGGTCGCCCGCCCATGCGAACAACCAACCGTCGCTTGGAAGCAGCTCCACGAACGTTCGAAACGCGTCTATGTAGGCGCCAGCGTCCGGAAAGATGTCGATGTGGTCGTATTCGATCGAGGTCAGGATCGCCGCTGCTGGGCGGTAGGCCCAGAACTTCGGCACCTTCTCGAAGAATGCGCTGTCGTACTCGTCCCCTTCGATCACGAACGGCGCACCCTCGGTTCCGAGGCGCGAGCTTCGTTCGAAGTTCAAGGGAATCCCCCCGATGAAGAATCCTGCATCCGTTCCGACCTGGCGCAGCAGGTAAGCGAGCAACGTGGACGTAGTCGTCTTGCCGTGCGTCCCCGCAACGACCAGCGGCTTTCGGCGGGAAAGCACGTGCTCGGCCAGCGCGCCCGGCATCGACACGGTTTGAAGCCCGCGCGCCATCGCCTCCTGCGCCTCTGGGTTGTCCCGGCGGCACACGTTCCCGACGACCACCAAGTCGGGGTTCGCGTCCAGGTTCGAGCTCTGCCAACCCTCTAGGCATTGGATGCCGAGCTCCTCGAGGTATGGGCCCACGGGCGGGTCGAACGCTGTGTCGCTTCCGCTGACGCGATGCCCCGCTTCGACGAGCAGCGCCGCCAAGGCGCTCATTCCCGTGCCCGCAACCCCGATCAAGTGAACATGCATGCACACTCCTGAGGCAGCGAATTGCGGGACAATCTTCCGGTAGCTGTTGACATGGTCACTGGCGAGCCCATTATGAAACTAAGGTGGCTGAAAAGACGAAAAAGCTCTCCGATCGTGTGCGCGAGGTTTTGGATGCCTTAGTCGACGCCGTCGAAAGCTTGCTCAGCCCTCCTCCGGCGCCCGTCCCCGTGCTTGTGAGGCAGCCCCCCGCGCCTATGCGGCGCCGCCGCTAGGGCAGGGTCACTCGGGCCTACGGGCTCACTCGGCCGCTGAGCTTTGCGCCGCGGCCCGGAGAGTGACGGGCACGCCGCTAAATGCCGCGTTGCCGCTGAGAACGTCGATGTACTTGTCGTCGGTGAGGTCGTTGACGCTCACGCCGGCGTGATTGGTCGCCACGCTTAGTTGGACGCCGTCGCGCCCATGCCCGAAGCCGTGAGGGAGGCTCACCACACCCAGCATCATGTCGCCGGTGACCTCGGCAGGCGCGCTGACCTGCCCGACCCGAGAGCTCAAGGTCACCATGTCACCCGACTTCACGCCAAGGCGCTCCGCGTCGTCCGGATTGATCATGACCGTGCACCGCGACTTGCCCTTCATGAGCCACTGGCTGTTGTGCATCCAGGAGTTGTTGCTTCGGAGCTGCCGCCGGCCGATCAGCAGGAGTTGCCCGTCGGATGCGATCGATCCGGCTGTCAGGAAGCGCGCTCGCAATCGGTCGAGGTCATTGACGAACAGGTCGGGCGCCAAATCGACCGGCCCGTGTTTCTCGGGGAGCCCTTCGGGAAGCGTCGACTGCATCGGACCGAGGTCGATGCCGTGCGGGTTCTTCTTGAGCTTGCCCAGCGAAAGGCCCGTCCCGAGCGGATTCAGTCGCTTGCCGTAGGCTCCGAGCCGGAGACCCAGGTCGAGTACCCGCTCTGGACCTGCCTTCTGTGTGGCCCGCGCGGTCAGGTACTGCTTGCTCAGTTTCCCGTGCCGGCGCTCGGCGAGTCGGCACCCCAGTTCGGTGACGATCTGCCAGTCGTCGAGCTCACCCTTCTTCAATGCAAACGCCGGGGGCGAGTACTTCGCCACGTTGCGCACTGCGGTCAGGTAGAGCGCAAGGTCATAGTGGCTCCGTTGAATGGGAGAAACGGGCGGCAAAATGATATCGGCGTGCCGGCTCGTCTCGTTGATGAAGAAGTCGATCGACACGGCAAAGTCGAGTGACGCGTATGCCCGGTCGAGCTGTGCGCCGTTGGGCGTCGACAAGACCGGGTTGCCCGCGACTGTGATCATCGCGCGTATCCGTCCTTCGCCCGGGGTCAGCATCTCCTCGGCCATGACGGAGGCGGGAAGCTCACCGCCAAACTCGGGAAGGCTGCTAACGCGGCTTCGCCAGCGTCCGTAGGAGCCTCGGCTGGCGCCGAATCCGCCCACCTTGCGGCGCACCTCGATCGCCGGCGACGAGAACATCGACCCGCCCGGCTCGTCGAGGTTGCCGGTGACTGCGTTGAGGATGTTGATCAGCCACATGCAAAGCCCACCGAACTCTTGCGTGCACGTGCCGACCCGGCCGTACAGCACGGCCTTCGGCGCGGCCCGAAGCTCCCGAGCGAGCCGTTTAACGGTTTCGGCGGGCACGCCGGTGATCGCCTCGCTCTGCGCGGGCGGGTAGGCCTTCGCGATCTCGACGACGCGATCGAGGTTCTTCGTGCTGCTCGAAAGGCGACCCAGGTCGATACCGGCGGCGCACACCTCGTGAAGAAGGCCTAGCAAGAAGAGCGCATCGGTGCCCGGCTGGATGAACACGTGCTCGTCGGCGACGCGAGCCGTCTCATTTCGGCGTGGGTCGACAAGGACTACCTTCCCGCCACGCTTGCCAATGGCCTCGAGGCGCTTCTTGATGCCCGGCGCCGCCATGATGCTGCCGTTGGAGGCGAGCGGGTTGGCGCCGAGCAGCATCATGAAGTCGGTTCGGTCGACATCGGGAATCGGGAACAGAAGCTGGTGCCCGTACATGAAGTACGAGGCCAGCATGAGCGGCAACTGATCACACGAGGTCGCCGAAAAGCAGTTCTTCGACCTGAGAGATCGAAGGAAGGGAGGGCCAAAGACCAGCGAGCCGAAGTTATGCGCGTTCGGGTTCCCCTGATAGACCCCGACCGCGTCCCGGCCGTGCTCCTCTTGAACCTGATGGATGCGGTCCACGACCTCGTCGAATGCTTCGTCCCAGGAAATCGGCTCCCAGCGATCCCCCACCCGGCGCACCGGTCGCTTTAAACGATCGGGGTCATCGTAGACATCTTTCAGCGCGGTCGCTTTCGGGCATACGTGTCCCCGGCTGAAGACGTCTCGCTCGTCGCCGCGTATCGAAACGACTTCGTCGCCGTCGATCTCAACCTCGATTCCACACATCGCCTCGCAGAGGTTGCAGGTTCGGTAGTGGGTGCTGGTCTGGCCGCTCATCGGGCGAGCATACCCGAGGTCAGCCTTGCCGCGTACCCCTCGCCAAATGGGGCCAGCAATCCCTCAGGCCTCGTCGTCCGTGGCCTTCGTTGCTGCGACGAAGCGAAGACGTAGGTCGTAGAGCACCTCGGTAATCAGCCGCTCTTCCTCACCGGTGAGGTTCCCTCTCGTTTTCGCTTCGAGCAGCGCGATGCAGTCGATCGATTGCTTGGCGTGAGCGAGGTTGACCGTCGAGTCGTCTTCGACGCCGGGCAGCTTGCCGAGATGCATCAGCGCGGATGTGCTCAACGACAAGACGAAGGTGTTGAAGTCGATGCTCGGAGGTGCGCTGTCTTCCTCACTCATGGAAACTACTCCGTTTGCGAGCCGTCTTGCGAATCGCCTGGGTCGATTTCGACCTGGTCGTAGGCGCCCTCTCGGTCCGCGAGGTCGGTCAAATGTTGCTCGTACTCTTGCTTTGAAATCAAGCCCTTCGCGATGTTCCGTTCCACGATCCGCTTGTCGACTAGTTTATCGCCCAAAGTTGCCATGCGGCCGAGTGTAGATTCGCCTTACCCGCTGTCAACTCACAGCGTCTTTGGGGCTTTTCCCTGCTTTCAGGGGTCGTGGCGGTTGCCGAAGGGGTTGCCCAGCTTCGCATCGAGGGTCTCGGGACGCTGGGCGATCCGGCCACCGGCGCTCACTTCCGTTCTTGACGGCGCAGCCGTTGCGCCCAGCGCTCTAGAACGCAGAACCTGCGCGTCATAGTTCTGCGAAACCCACTGAAATCACAGCCGATCTGTGTTGGCACACCGCGTGCTTCTAGATCACTGGACTGGGCGATGCTCCGGTCGGGAGCGTCGCAGCCAGCGAGGTTGCTCGTGCGTTCCTTATTCGGATTTCTGTGGGTCTGTGCACTCGGATTGGTGCCACTGGCTGGCTGCGCTGAGGACGCAGGCGCTGCTGGAACCGGTGGCACGGGCGGCACAGCGAAAGGTGCCTGCACCAACCAAGATGACTTGGCGATGGTCTGCGCATGGGAGTTCGTCGATTGGATTTACGATTGCGGCGTGCAAGCGGTGGTCAGGTGCAGTCCCGGCACGGGGGGTGACGCCGAGGATACGTTCGAGTGCCAGGCCGAGATCGGGTCCGAATGCCTCCAGGATGACGACGGCATGAGCGAGGGTTGCGGGGACTGCTTCGGGGATTTCATTGCATGCGCGTTAGCAAACTGCGAGAGCTGCGTTTCCGACCGAGACAGCCCGGAGTGCCGCATTTGCCGCGCGGAGAACTGCTACCCCCCGTTGTACGAATGCTCGGGCGACATCGTGGCCGGCTGTGATGGCGACCTTTGGTGCCAACGCGTCGACTGCGACGATTTCGTCGACTGCACGGAAAATGTGTGCATCCCCGCAGAAGGCGTATGTAGCTATTCGGCGACCGCAGACGGGGCGCAATGCGCCGGGGGCACGTGTCAATCGGGCGCCTGTGCGGTGAGCGGCTCGGTTCTCCCGTGCACCGAGCAGGGCCTTCGGAACGCCGTTGCGGCGGGGGGCGGCCCGTACACCTTCGACTGCGACGGTCCGACTAGGGTGGTGACCCAGGCGGAGATCGTGATGAACAAAGACGTCATCCTCGACGGCGGCGGCGACATGACGGTTGACGGCAATGAGCTCCACCGCGTCTTTACGATAGCCGCCGAGGCAATGGTGGAACTGAGTGGCTTCGCTATCACCGGAGGTGGCGGCACGGACGACGGGAAAGACTTCTTGGCGGGTGGGGCCATTGCCAACCACGGAACGCTGGTGATCACCGATAGCGCTGTGTGGGAGAACGGCCGGGGAGAAGACAGCTTCGGAGTCAGAGGTGGTGGGGTCTTCAACGACGGGACTTTGACGCTGACCGACACCGCCTTGTCGGCAAACACCGGGGGAGGAGGCGGCGCGATCTGGAATGCCGGGGTCCTAATGATGACCGACACCACCGTGTCTGAGAACGCCGCAGATGAAGGCGGTGGAATTTACAACGCCGCCGCGGGGACGCTGACGCTGACGAACAGCGAAGTGTGGAACAACACCGCCGGCGGAGCCGGTGGCATCTTCAACCGCGGGACGCTGCTGACCACGGAAAGCACTGTCTGGGGCAATATCGCGGACGAACACGGTGGTGGTATTCTGAACCGAGGAACGATTGCGCTGACAAACGCCGACGTGTCATACAACTGGGCAGGTGAAGACGGCGCGGGCATTTTCAGCGCCGGTGCGCCAGCGAGTCTGACGCTCATCAACTGCACCGTGTCGGGCAATTCCGCGGGCGACGTCGGCGGGGGCATTCATAACGACGGGCTCATGACGCTGACGAACAGCACCGTGTCTGGGAACGAGGCAAGCCTGGCCGGCGGCATTCTCAACGACGGAATGTCGATGTTGATCGGTAGCACCGTATCGTGGAATAACGCACTGGTCCTCGGCGGCATTGGGAACGACCGTGATGCGAGCCTGACCGTGAGCAGCAGCACCGTGTCGGGGAACACAGCAGAGTTTTTCGCCGGCAGCATTTTCAACGACGGCGCGATGACGATCACGAACAGCACCGTCTCGGGAGACACCACGGAGTTCCTCGAAGGCGGCATTCTCAACGCTGGGATGCTCACCGTAACGAACAGCTTGGTCGCTAGCGATTGCTCCGACGACGCTGGAATCACTTCGAACGGGTACAACATCGAAAGCCCTGGCAACACCTGTGGCTTCGATCAGCAAGGAGACCAGGTCAACGTCACCGAAGTGGGGCTGAACCTCGAACCGCTTGCCGACAACGGTGGACCGACCGAAACGCACGCGCTCGGAGACGGAAGCTTGGCTATCGATCAGATTCCGGAGGTGGCGTGCGAGGAGGGCACCGATCAGCGCGGCGAGCCACGACCGGAGCCGGGAGGCTCGATGTGCGACGTGGGTTCGTTCGAGGTACAGCCGGCGCGTTGATCTTGGATCTGCCGAGTCATACCTGGTCGGTGCGGCTACATCCCGCCAGCCGCCATCCCGCCGGCCGGCCTACGGTCGTCGGCTGGTGGCCGCATCGTTCTGAAGGCGTCTACCATCTGAGTGACCCCTTGCTCGATCGATATCTGGGGCCGCCAATCTAGCCAGGTTTCAGCCAGAGACGCATCTCCAACGAATCTGGCCACGTCAAAGCTGCGCTGGGGCGCCTCGTAAATCTGCGACCTGTCGCCTCCTGCCATGTTCGCGATGGATGCAAGCTCACCGAGCGTAGTGGGTCTTCCGGTGGCCAGATGAAGGATGGGCATATCGGTCACGCCGCGCTGGAGGCGCGCTGCGAGACTCAAGAAACCTGAAGCCACATCGTCAACGTGTGTGAAGTCGAACACGTGATCCCGTCCCTGGAGCTTCATGGGCAACCCAAACGCCGACGCCCTTGCAAATGCTGGGACAACGCGGTCAGCGTGGTCGAATACGCTTCCATAAACATTGGACAAACGGACGATCGCCGTCTGCAGTCCCCTCTCTCGAGCGCGAGATACACGTCGTTCGCCTTCGACCTTGGCGTGCGCATAGACGTTGATGGGTTTGAGAGGCGCATCCTCTCTCACGGGCAGACTATCCGCTTGCCCGTAGACCTCTCGGCTACTGGCAAAAATCACCCACGGAGAGGGTTCCGCCGCCAACGCGGCCCGCAAGACGTTCGCCGTGCCCCCTACGTTGGTATGCCAACACTCGCTCGGCTCCTCCTCGCCCCAGACTACGCGAGATACTGCCGCCAGATGAATGATGCCGGTACAGCCTCGTGCCGCCTGAGCGACCGTCTTTGGATCATTCACGTCACCATACTGGGAACGCGACTCATGGAAGCGGCAATCGAGCTCTCGTACGTCGTGGTCGGCCTGCCTCAAGGCACGCTGCAGCGCCGTACCGATCAACCCGGCAGAGCCGGTAACTAGGATTCGATCACTGGCCATAGGGCACTAGCGTTGGGCGCGTCGCCGGCGCCGGATTTCTGCTCTTTGCGCACCGATACTCGCCCCCGTGCGTCCCCGGCCCGAGCTCGAGCTCGACAGGGACGCGGCCAAAGTCTCAACCGTCGGAAACCGAAAAATATCCAAGAGGGACACCGGCGTTCCAAGAACCTCTTGGGTTCGCTCCCGCAGCTGTAGCGCGAGCAAGGAAGTGCCACCGACGTCAAAGAAGTTGGCCTTGGCGGGGATCTCCGAAAGCTTGAGCACCTCCTGCCACACCTGTCTGATCGCCTCGGTTGTTTCCTCGTCGGCTGGCACCTGCGGCACCGAGCTCGAAGCCTCCAGCGTACGAGCCGATTTCGCAGATATCAGCAGCTGAGCAGGCACCCCAATTGCGGTAGCCCCAGCTGGCACGTTCTCCATCACGGCCGAGTTCGCTCCCACCGTCGCTTCTTCCCCTATCGTCAGATCGGGCAGAATCGACGCGTTGGTGCCGAAATAGGCACGGTCGGAAAGGACGACCCGCGCGTTGAGGACTGATCCCGGGCCAACCACGGCGCACTCTTTCACCGTTGCCCCGTGGCCCACGACCGCATTCATAAACACCACCGAGCCTTGACCGATCGTCGAGCCACCGCAGAGCGTCGCGTTCTCGTAGATCATGATGTCATCGCCACCAAATGTGACTCCCAAGGTCTCCACACGGGGATGAATCAATTGTGCGAAGGGAATACCAGACTCGAGAATCTTCTTACGGACCGCGGACCGTCCAGCCGTGGACCGACCGACTAGATTGACCACGTTGTCGGTGGCCGGATCTGCCTTCGCCAGCATCTCGGCAATTCCGCCGGCGATCTCAGCGCCGAGGAGCTCCTGACCATGCTTGCCGGGATCGTCGTCGAGAACCAGAAGTCGATCCCATTTCTTCTCGGTTCGGTTGACGATCATCGCCAACCGAACGCCTTCTGCATTGCCAGCCCCACAGAGATAGAGAGTTCTCATTGCTCAGCCTGTCACCTGCACACGCCAGCGGCGCATTGTCTGCTCATGACCGAGCTCATACCCCGTCACTCGTTTGAGGAGTTCCGACCCGAATCCTGTCGGCGGCCCCTGTCATCCAGTCTTTGCACTCCTGACACCGGTCCGGGAGTTTCTCGAACTCCCTCCGCATGTGCAGGCCCCGATAAGCACCGAGCTCATTCCACAACGCCGAAAGACTCTCATCCCAGGCATTGCCGACGCCCTCATCTCCTTCGGTATCCCCAGGACAGCGCGGCACACGACCATCCCAAAACACATGCATCATGGTCATCGCCCACGGGCATGGAATTCGGTCTTCGATGGATACGTCCATGGGGGTCCCGAAGCGCCCACCCCAGCTCAGTTTGTTCCGCGCCTTCACGGTGGCCCCTTTGGCCAACCAGTAGTCCACGAAGACCTCGAGCTCCCCTTCGTTCTCGTCCATTTCGATGAACTGAACGTTAACTTCCGGCCGTGTCCCGGTCATCTTCTGCTGTTGCGCGACCAGGTACTCGACATACCCATACACGACGTCGCGATCTCCACCGACGCGAATGCTCTCGTAGGCTTCCTTGCTGAATCCATCGAGACCAATCACGATCCGATCGAGATGCGCGTTCAACAACGCATCTGCGGTCTCGTTGGTGAGCAACATCCCGTTGGTATTCACGTTCATGCTCTTCAGACCCACGCTATTTCCGTAGGCCAACATTTCCAAAAGCAGTTCGGTCTCCAGCAGGGGCTCTCCGCAGAACGAAAACCAGCATTGGGTTCGAGGTGATACCTCGGCGATTTCATCGGCCAGCTTCTTCCAAAGCGGCAGCGGCATCCTGCCCTTCGGCCGAACCATCTGGTCGTGGTGGCACATCGTGCAGTTCAGGTTGCAGTCGGCGTTGACTTCCACCGCAAACCGGCTCGGAAATGGAATCTCCTTCAGGGTCTGCGCGATTCTCTCAAGCTCTGGCTCACTCATATGTCCCGTCCCCTTCGCGTCATGTTTCGCGGCTACGCTACCCCCGACCCAAGTCGTGAACGGGTCGCTGCTCGATAGATAACCACTACGTCACATTAATCTATCCATCAAACGGTCGCCAATCGAGCTGATCGTAAGCTCGGACGCCTTATCTCGAGGACGAAAACACATCAAAAAAGGCCATTCCGTCAACCCGCACAAGTTTGACACCCCCCTGGCAACCTCCGATCCTGAGACCGTGCTTCTCGGAGTCCCGCCATCGGCTGACCAGCTACGCGAGCTCGAGATCTTGATTCGAGCGCACCACCCCCTCTTGCTGGTGGATACCGTCGAGGAGGACCGGGTTCATGTTCTACTCGAACATGCGGCCGAGCATACGGGGCTGCCTCTCTTTTCATGGACGCAGGTGGATGGCCTCCGCCGTGAGCTGCCCGACCCGGGCCACACCCCCGACAGCGGACCTCCCCACAAGGCGCTGGCCTTCATCGAGCGGTCCAACCTCGAGGCGATTTTCCATCTGCGAGGGCTCGGCCCCTATCTCCACGAGCCGGCGGTCATCGCTCAGATCAAGAACATTCACAGGAAGTACTTCGGGCACCGAGGCGCGCTCGTCGTGTCCGGTCATGGAATCGACATGCCTCCCGCGATGGAGCATTTGTTCACACCGATGAACCTGCATGCGCCGTCGGCCGAGGCGTATCACTCGTTCGTTCAAGCGGTGCTGCGGGACTTGGCGGAGCGGCTGGACGTCAAGGTCAAGCTCTCGAGCGCTGACGTGTCCAAGCTGCTTTCCGCGCTGCACGGCCTCACGTTCTTCGAGGTGCAGAAGATCATCACCCAGGCCGTCGTCGAGGATGGTGTCTTGGGGCGTGGCGACATCGTTCGGGTGCTCGAAGCCAAGCGCCAGATCATCGAGCGCTCGGGCGTGCTCGAGTACTTTCCACACGAGCACGAAATGGGTGACGTTGCGGGCCTCGGCGAGCTCAAGGCCTGGCTTCGAAAACGGCAGGCAGCCTTTGAAGATCCGAAGAAAGCCAAGGAGTACGGGCTGTCTCCTCCAAAGGGCCTGCTCCTGATCGGCGTGCAAGGTTGCGGCAAGAGCCTGTGTGCCAAGGCGGTCGCTGCGGAGTGGAAGCTTCCGTTGATCCGTCTCGACCCATCGAACCTCTACAACCGCTACGTCGGCGAGAGTGAGAAGAATCTCAAGCGCGCGATCAAGCTCGCCGAGGCGATGGCGCCGGTGGTTCTATGGATGGACGAGATCGAAAAGGCGCTCTCTCAGGAGGACGCGGAAGGCGGGCCCGCGCAACGGATCTTCGGCACCTTCCTCGCCTGGCTCCAGGACAAGAAGGAGAGCGTCTTCGTCATCGCGACCGCGAACGACATTTCGAAGCTCCCGCCCGAGCTGATGCGCAAGGGCCGCTTCGACGAAATCTTCTTCGTCGATCTCCCTCGCGAGGAGGCGCGCAAACGGATCTTGGAGATTCACCTGGAGCGCCGGAACCGCGACCCTGCGAAGTTCGACCTCCTTCGGTTGGTCGACCTCACCGATGGCTTCAGCGGCGCGGAGATCGAGCAAGCGGTTGTGTCGGCGCTCTACACGGCGTTCTCACGCCAGGAAGATCTCACGACCGAGGCGATCGCCGAGGAGGTCGAGTTGACCAAGCCGCTTTCGGTGACCATGGCCGAGCGCATCGACTCCCTGCGCGATTGGGCCCGAAATCGCGCGGTTTTCGCAGGCTGAGCAATGTGGGATAGCGTAGGCATGTCGCCTCCTCTAGCCTTCGCGGCCTTACTCTCAGAGGTCTTACATGAGTCAGCGATTCGTTCTTGGTTGTGTCTTACTTGCTTCCACGCTGATCGGCTGCGGTGACAGCAGTAGCAGCGCGACGACTCCGCGTGGTCTCGTCGTGGAAACAGCTTCGGGTCCCGTCGAGGGCTTGGAGGATGACGGCGTGTTCTCGTACCGCGGCATTCCCTATGCCGCGCCGCCGCTGGACGACCTCCGCTGGAAGCCGCCCATCGAGCCGGAACCCTGGACCGAGACGCTCGCCACGACCGAGAGATCGAGGGCTTGCGCTCAGACTGCTTTCTTGGGCCTCGCGTCTCCCGGCGCCTTGCCGAGCGAGGACTGTCTCTACATCAATGTAGACACGCCCGCGGAGGGTTCCGACTTGCCCGTCATGGTCTGGATCCATGGGGGAGGCTTTACGGTGGGCGAGGGGGTTCAGGCCGACGGTGGCACCGCAGGCGATCTGATCGCGCGTGAGACCGGCACGGTCGTCGTCAGCATGAACTACCGGCTCGGGCAGCTCGGCTTCCTCGCGCACCCGAGCCTTACCGAGGAGAGCCCGGACGACACGTCCGGCAACTACGGCCTGCTGGATCAGGCAGCCGCCCTGGTCTGGGTTCGAGAGAACATTGGGGCATTCGGTGGTGACCCGAACAACGTCACCATTTTTGGAGAGTCCGCCGGCGCGTTCAGCGTGTGCAGTCACCTTGCGTCGGCCAAGAGCGCCGGTCTTTTCCACAAGGCCATCGTACAGAGCGGTTCTTGCGAACGGCCCTGGTCGACGCTCGAGGCAGCCGAGACACAGGGAGACGCCTTTGCCGAAACCCTGGGCTGCGATTCCGCGGGCGACGTGCTGGCCTGTATGCGGGCCAAGCCCACGAAGGACGTGCTGGCGGCATTGCCACAGGCTCCGAACTTTGGCTTCACTCCCAGCGACGAGTCTGGTGGTAGCTGGGGACCCATCTTCGATGGCTCGTTCTTCACCGAGCAGCCGCGTGACTCGTTCGCCTCGGGCAACTTCAATCGGGTCCCGACCATCGTGGGGTTCACCCGGGAAGAGGCGAGGCTTTTCGTCTGGATCGGTGAGCTCGCTGATCCGACCTTCGAGGTCACCGAAGAAAACTACGTGGACCTGATCGCCCGGTTCCTCGGCGGGAATACCGAGCTCGCGCAAAGAGCGGCAGAAGAGTATCCCCTGGAGGACTACTCCGAACCGGCCGTCGCACTGGCAGCGGTGGCGACAGACACCATCTTCCGATGTCCTGGCAAGACCGAGGTGGCGAAACTAGCGGCGTTCACTCCGGCGTACCTCTATCAGTTCGAGTATCCGGACGGACGCTCGCAGCTGGAGCTTGCAATCCAATTCGGTGTCCTCGAAGGGGAGCTTCCCAGCTACGGCCTCGAGGCATTTCACGGCGCCGACATGCCTTACGTTTTCGGGTACAGCCCGATTCTCGGCTTCGATTTCAGCGATGGGTTGGAGCTCATCTTGTACGAGTGGGAAGCCGGCACCGCCGATGAGCGCATGTGGCTAGACATGCTTGGTTACTTCTCGCGCTTCGCCGCAACCGGGGATCCAAACGCTCCGGGCGCCGTCGAGTGGCTTGGCTACGACGAGGAAGCCGACCCGTACTTGGCGCTCGACAAGACCGTGTCGGTGGGTAGCAACGCCGCCGAGAAGTGTGACTTCTGGGACGGCGAGGACTACCTCGTCCCCGAGCTCGCGAACTGAGCTCAGCCAGCCGCGTTGAGCGTGCGCTGATTGTAGTCGTGCTCGTCGCGCATGCCCTCGGCCGTGGTCTTGGCGATGAACTCTTCCAGCTTCTTGCGGATGAGGGGCACCTTTGCCGTGACCTCGAACTCGATGTCGTAGGTGCAGCCGCTCCCACTCGGGGAGATCGTGACGTTGGAGTCGATCTTGCCGGGCGTTCCGACGACGTCGATGTGACTCTTGCAGGTCTTCTTGTCGCCTGCGTCTCGCCACTCGCGGCGTTCGATGATGGTGTTGGTCGGTTTGAATAGCCTCTTCGCGAAGCCGGGGAGATCGCTATCGATCTCTCGCGTGGACGTGATGACCTTCGTCCCGCCCGCTTCCTCGACTTCGATGCGGACGTTCCGTTCACCGGATGCCTCGCAGCGGTTCTTGATGCTCTCAGGATCCGTCACGAAGCGGTATACGGTGTCGACGTCTTGGGTGTAGTTGATGGTCAGATGCGGCATGTATGGCTCCCGTTGAGAAGGGAGCGAGCCTAACATGGATGGGACCAAGATCGAGAAGCTAGCCAACGAAGAACGCGTGCAAAATCACGTTCGCAACGGCGAAGTAGACGATGAGCCCCAGGACGTCGACGACCGACGCAATGAACGGTGTCGAAGACACAGCGGGGTCCAATCCTGCACGTCGAATCAGGAGTGGCAGCAGCGAACCGATCATCGTGCTCAAGGTGACGATCGCCAGGATGCTCGCGCCCACGGCGGAAGCGATAGCCATGGGGGCCACGGTTTCGCCCGCAAACCAGCCTCTTGCAAAGCCGATCAGTCCGAGCGCGATCCCGAGCGAGAGCCCGATCAAGAGCTCGCGACCGGCCACCTTGGCCCAATCTCTAGGCTTGAGCTCGCCGACGGCCATTGCGCGGATGACCAGGGTCGCTGACTGAGAGCCGGCGTTGCCGCCCGATGCGATAATCAGTGGAATGAAGAGGACGAGCTCCACAGTCGCCGCGAGCATGTCTTGGTTCTCTCGGATGACCGTTGCTGTCAGCAGCTGCGCAATGAAGAGAAGCACGAGCCAAGTGCCGCGCTTCCAAACGAACTCCGCCCAGCCGGTCTCGAAGTACGAGTCTTCCAGAGGCACGACGCCGCCCATCTTCTGCGCGTCTTCGGTGGCCTCTTCGATGACGACGTCGACGACGTCATCGATGGTGACCACCCCGAGCATGCGCGACAGGTCGTCGACCACGGGTAGGGCGGCCAAGTCGTAGCGGGCGATCGCATGTGCGACCTGTTCCTGGTCGTCGACCGCCGAGACCTGGAAAACATTCTCCGTCATGATCTCCGCAAGCGCCTGCCCCGGCTCACTCAAGATTAGGTCTCGAAGCGATACGACACCGAGCAGCTCGCCCGACGGTCTACACACGTAGATGTAATAGAGCATCTCCGCCATGTCTGCGCGGCCAAAGCGCCGCGCAGCTTCCATCGCTTCCCAAACCTTCGTTTCCGGAGGGAGGGACGCGAACTCGGTCGTCATCAGGCCACCGGCGGTCTCCGGCTCGTACTGAACCAACTCGCGAACTTCTTCGGCAGCCTCGGGCTCTCGGCGTTCGAGCGCAGCTAGCAAGGCCGCCGCGTCGTCCTCCTCCAGCTCCTGCAGAAGGTCGACGCGATCGTCGGGGTCCATTTCCCCGAGGAGCTCGACCGCGCGCCCGGTGTCGATCGCGTTGAAGACGAGAACCTGGCGATGCGGGCTCAGCCTCTCGACTACATCGGCCGCGGTTTCGGTAGCCAACGCCCGCACGAGCACGACCGCCTCCCTCGCAGACAAGTCCTCGAGGAGCTCGGCGATGTCTTCAGGATGGAACTCGGAGACCGCCTCGCGAACCGCCTCTGGCCCGAGCGCGATCGCGTCTTGAAGGTCCGGTCCTATCAGGGGCGCCAATCGCATCGCGGCCGATTCTGTCGCATGCGAGGGGCAGCCGCAGCAAAAATCTCGCCTACGCGTCCCCTTGCTTCGCTCGGAAGCGGATGTTGAGGAGCTCGACCATCAGGGCAAAGGCCATCGCGAAGTAGATGTAGCCCTTGTTGATGTGCTGGCCGAGGCCCTCGGCGGTCAGCAGAACGCCGATCAGCAGGAGGAAGGACAGGGCTAGGATCTTCATCGAAGGGTACTTGTTGACGAAGTCACCGATCTGTTTCGCAAACAAGAGCATCACCCCGATCGCGATGACCACGGCAGCGACCATCACCTCGATGTCCTCCGCCATGCCGACCGCGGTGATTACCGAATCGAGCGAGAAGATGATGTCGAGGATCATGATCTGGACGATGATGCCAGGCAGACCGCTGAACCAGCCCTGGATGTCTTCCTCCGGCTCCCCCTCCACCTTCTCGTACATTTCTTGGGTGCTCTTCGCGATCAAGAACAGCCCTCCCCCGAGGAGGATGAGGTCGCGGCCCGAGAACGGATGCGCCAT
>Ga0316193_10001152_pt1 | contig 17514 bp, 19 predicted proteins | sample MerIslsedime2_MG_FD_207735 | JGI IMG/M metagenome (GOLD analysis project Ga0316193, IMG submission 207735) | Coastal sediment microbial communities from Maine, United States - Merrow Island sediment 2 | ecosystem: Environmental > Aquatic > Marine > Coastal > Sediment | place: USA: Maine... | reverse complement strand
CTCTATGCTTTCTTTGATAACAGCGCTATATGTGTTATTTGATCCTCTTATTACAGGCGCAAATGTTTTTGGAAATGGCGCTTTTTCACTAGGACTTTGTAAGTTTTTGAAAAAAAGCACAAAAAATCTAGTATCTGAAAAAGCCCTATAGATAAGCGTATTCAATTTTTTCGTTTTTGTTTGGACCAATTGTGCGAATATGGAGGCGTAAGAAAAGCTCAGTTATTTCTAACCATCCAAAATAGGTGTCGTTTTTACATAAATGAGGGTTAATTGACTCTAATATATTTTGTTTAGTAGGAGCTAAATGAAATAAGAAAACCGGATTATTCTCTCCAAGCCTTAGGTGTTCTAAAGTAATTAGACTTTCACTTTTGTTTAGAGAAAAACGGTATTTGTTGTGATAACTTAACTGGTCTTCTGTCCATATACCTTTTTCTTCAAATATTATTTTATTGAGCTCTTGATGGACTTTGACAGATCCTTTGCCTTTTTTTGAGACTGTTTGTGAACTATTTTTCTTTAATTGGAAGTGAATGCTCATTTGGCTTACGTTTGACAAATAGTTCCAAACTTTAATTAAAAGATTGCCTAAGTACTTGTTTTCAGTTTTTTGATTTGTATGGACATAGTGATATTTTTTCTTCTCTTCAACAGGTAAGTTTGCATATGCTTTTTTTAAAAGCATTTCTAGCTCTTGAATCAACTCACAGTTAGGATTAAAGTTATACTCTCGCTTGTTTTTTCTTATCTGACTTGTCAGTATTTTACCGTTTTCAAGCCTACTTAAGGCATTTTGAATAGGTGTTAGAGGTAGGTCTAGCAAACACTTTAATTGCTGGGCATAACACTTTTCATTTACTAAGAGAAATAGTAGAACTCTTTCTATGTTTTTATTACCAAATAATGATTTGAGCATAAAAAAGCACCTAATAATTAGTTGAGTTTTTAAAGGCTTATATAAGCCCAGTGAAAATAAAACTACCTAAATTTTAGGTAATTCTATTAATAATGTCTAAAAAAAAGCTGATCTTTTTACTGGAAATCGGTTATATTTTTATTATATTTTTTTTAAATTAGGTATGAACATGGAAAAAACATTACTAGCTAATACAAAAGTCAATAATTATTTAGACACCTTTGCTAAGACCCTTTTGGGGAGTTTAGTAATTTTTTTTGCAAATAATATAAGAGTTCCCTTTTATCCAATAGACTTTACAGCGCATACATTGGCTGTTTTTTTAATCGCACTTACTCAGAGACCTAAGGTCGCTCTTTTCTCAACTCTGTTATACTTAGGCTATGAATCCTTAGGATTTTCGTTAAATAGTGGAGCAAGTACACTCTGGTTTTTATCAACTAAGGCGGGGTATTTATTTGGACTTCCAATCGCTGCATATGTAATTTCACTACTGTCTCGTAAAATTTCAGGATTTAAAGCGGTAATGGTGGGTCAGGCAATTATTTACCTATGTGGAGCTAGTTGGCTAGCTGCATTTGTCGGGCTAGAAAACGCTCTATATTATGGAATTTTAATTTTTATTCCGTCAGCTGTTATTAAAAATTATTTAGCTCAATTCATTTCTAAATGGCTAAAAAAATAAATATAGATTTTTATTGAAGTATAAATGAGCGTTATGAAGAAATTTATCAATGATTTTAAATCTTTTATTAATCGAGGCAATGTTTTAGATATGGGAGTTGGTATTATTATCGGCTCTGCATTTACTAAAATTGTAAATACCTTGGTTACCAATATCTTAATGCCACCACTTGGTGTGATCATTGGTGGTGTGGATTTTAGTCAGCTTAAAATCGTTATAAAGAAAGCTACCAAAAGCTCAGATGCTGTGACACTAGATTATGGCTTATTTATTAATTCTTTGATTGATTTTCTAATCATAGCTCTGAGTGTGTTCTTACTTATAAAAATTATTTCAAAACTTCAACATAAAGAAGAAGATTCAACTAAAAACAAAGAATGTCCTTATTGCACTTTAATCATCTCTAGAAAAGCAACTAAATGTCCCCACTGTACAGGGGACTTAAGTTAGTCCTATCTGAAATACACCAGTATTTAAAGTTATTTTTGGGAATGTTATTTCACCATTTTTGTGTATGTCATATGCGCTTTTAAAAGAAAGTATAGATATACCAACTGACAATGCCGCAGCATCCATTATAAAAACCGGGGATAGGAAAAAATTTAGAGAAACCATAGCGAAAATTAAGCCGAGGGTATAAAGAGTCTTTACTGAGATTTCATTAATTTTAGAAACTCCCAACTCTTTTTCAGATGCTCTTGGTTTAAGTAGATTATTTATTAAATTATTATTTACTAATGAAGTCATGTTAAAATAAATATCCTTAGTATTGTTATAAATTTCAAGTTTATTTTAAATTAAACAACCTTAAATAAAAAGATTTTTGTTTTAAAATTTAATTACTTATTTTAAGTATCTGATTCTTTTTATTATAGGACTTGCGAATAAAGTAACCCAAAGAATAATTATATTTGTTATTAAAAAAAGATTTAAATAAAGAGCGTTTACTACGAATAAATCTATTCCTATAATTCCAAGAAGAACACCAGTATATCTAAAAAATTTTATTTTATAGGGCTTGTGGTCTTTTAAATAAAGATTGTATTTTTTAGAGAAATAAACTCCAAAACTTCCAAATATTAGCATTGAGCTGAGAAGCAAGGCATCTTTTGATAGTAATAAGATATTTAGTAAAGAAACAATTGCTATCAGGAGTAATAGATATAATGTTGGAGAACTTGATACTTTTTTTTCTATTTTTAAAGTATTTTTTTTAAATATCAAAAATATTAGAAATCCAAATATCCACCCACCTAGAATATCTACTGGGTAGTGAACACCTAAGTAAAGTCTAGAAAAGCCCATTAGTAATATAAAGCTGATTCCAAGTGCTTTCGACCAAGTTTTACTATGGTAAAATATTAAAATACACGCAAATAGCATTGAATACTGAGCGGCGCCGCTTGGAAAACTAAAACCACCAACTTCTACTAGTGCAAGGTCTGGGTCAATGTTTGAAGGCCTTGAAACTTGGAATATTTGTTTTAGTAAAAAATTAATTAAACCGTTGGTAAATGTCAAATATAGGAGTCTAATTCCCCATTTACTAGAGACTATAAACCAGATGAAAGGTATCAAAAAAAAGAAAAAATGGGGAGTGTCAAAAAGATTTATAATCTTGAAAAAAAAATTAAAAAAAGGAGTTCTATAATTACTTAGAAGTTGAAGCCAATAAAGTTGCATTGAAAGCCTTTTATCAAGTAGAATCAAATTTTAGTATAAAGAGGACTTTTATTGAATGAAGAAGATTATCATTTGTTTGCTATTTTTGAGCTCTGCTTTTGCCAATGTGTTAGAAATAAAAAATACGAAACAGCTGTCTAGTGAACTAAGCAATTCCAATTCTGTGGTTTTTCTCGATTGCTACTCAAGTTGGTGTCCTCCATGTAAACGTTTAACTCCCTTATTTGAAAAATGGTCAGAAAAACATTCTTCAAAAGGAAAGTTTTTAAAAGCCAATCTTGATAATGTTAAGGATTTACCAAATACATATAAGATCTCGTCAATGCCTACTCTTTTAATTTTTGATACAGCAGGTCAGCTTAAAGACCGCAAGGTTGGATTAGTTGAAATTGAAAATTATTTCAATAAGCTAAATTAATCCTCAAAAAATCAGCAAGCCTCAGATTTTGCGAGCAATCTTCTTAAAATTTCATCTAAAGTCTTAACTAGCAAAGAAAGAATTGAAATGCTTGAACGCTTTTTCTGCGAGTCGGGAGAAAAGTTAGACATTATATCACCAAGAATAGGATCAACAATAGCAGCTATTTTAAATACTAATGATCAATGCAATAAGGAGATGTCTGAAAAATACCCATTTGTGAGAATTTGAAACTTGATAAGAGCTAACAAATATATTTTCTTTATATGGCAAAGCTAGATCTTTTTATTTTTTAACTAAAAGTCACAAAAAATTAGGGATGTTAGGATTTTCATCACCTTCGATTATAATCCAATCACTTGGCACTATGTCATTAATTTTGCTTTCAATTTTCATAATCCAAGGCGATCTTGCTATAACTTTTTTGTTTGGATTACTGTTCAGGTAAGCAGCCCACCAAGAAAAAGTTGAGTTTGATGTTATCATATGATCACATAATGACATTAAATAAAGATCTTCAAAATTTTTCTGACCTTCAACGAAATAAAAGTTTTTAGATATCCCTTTAAGAAATTTTTTGCACCAAGATATCCTATCTGAGCAAATAACAAATAAAGCATCATCTGGAAATTGTGAGATTGCTTTTTTTATATAGCTTAAATCCGGTGGAGGATAGGTTTCATATAGTTTATTTCCAAAACCTCCCAGATCTTTTGCAAAAGTTCTTATGTGAAGGGCTACAGAACAAGGATGGTTAAATATTTTAGGGTGTTTTCTTTGTAAAGAGAATTTAAGCCTTTTTGAAATTGCGAAAAGCTCTTTAATATCTTTTTGGTAATCTTTAAAGTACTTCTCTGATATGAAAAAGCCCTTTAAGCAACAGTTTGATCGTTTAGGCAGTGGTTTATATACATAAGGGGAATTTTCCTCCTCCAACAACTCTGTATCTTGAGGTATTTTGTCAAAATGCAGCCTAGATAACATATTTCTAAAACCTTTTGATGATAAGGCTTTTTTAGGTAATACCAATTTTAGGTTATTCTCCTTGGCATAAGCTACTGCCGCTGCTGTCTGAAATAATTTGTTTCCTAGCTCTCCCTGATATTCTAATGTCACAAAATCTTGAGTGGAGGCCTTCTCTTTGGTTTTGGCTCTTTGCAGTATTCCTATGGCAAGGCATCCAGTTAATATAATAGATAAAAATAGACGTTTCTTCATAATGGCAAATTTTTATTTAAAAAAATAATTTTACATGAGAGCATATTAGTTAATAGGGAAATAAGAGGGAAGGAGTATTTTTTATGAAACAATTTTCATATTTTCTAGCGTTAAGTCTTTTACTATTAACGTCTTGCAGAGACTGTCCAAAAGAAAAACCAGAATCTTTTACTAGAAAGGCTGAAATATCTATCGGATTAGATAAGTATGTGATTTTAATATCACCAGGTGATACTAAAGCTCATCAAGAGGCTTTAAAAAAAGCTACAAAACTAGCTAAGTCAAAAGGTTTTAGATATTTTAAGGTATTAAATACTAAAGATATCAGTGTTTCAAATGCTGGTGTTGTAATGGAAAGAGAGATAGCTCGTCAAAATGTTAAATTAGGGTATTTATCTAAAGATAACGTTGAAGAAGCCTATCAGATAACAGTTCGTATGTATCACAAAAAACCATTTTTCGGGGATGTAGTAGATGTTTATAGATATGCCCGCTATTTAGAGATTAACAATTAATAAAAGCTTATAAAAAGCCCCTAAAGCAATTATCGCTTTATGGGTTTTTTTTCTAAAAAGTTCAAAGATAAATAATAATTAGATTTTAAATTAACCTAAATAAAAACTAATTTAGTTTATCTATAGCGACAAAGGCTTTTAGAGCATCAGCTAGAAAATTAGCTTTTTCAGCCGCTAAAGCAGCAGCATCAGCTAGAGAATTAGCATCAGCAGTTTGAGCATTAGTAATAGCATCTCGAGCAGCTTTAATAGCATTTCGAGCATCTTTAGTAGAATCAATAGTGTTAAGAATTCTTGTAATATTAGAATAATCATCGCTATTTTTAATAGAAGAGAGAGAAGATTCAATATTATCAAATACAGCAGCAGCTTCAATAATAGCATTAGTAACTGCATCTTGAGATTTAGCTGCAACAGAAAATTTAGCAAAAGCCTCAGCATCCTCAGCTAGAACATTAGCTAATACTAGAACATAAGCAGCAGTTCGATCCTTAGCTAGAGCCTTAGCTAGAGCCTTAGCTTTATCTATAGTAGTACTATCAATATCAGGTCGATCAGCAGTAATAGCATCTCGATCAGCAGTAATAGCATCTCGATCAGCAGTAATAGCATCTCGAATAGTATAATCAGGATCAATACAGTTTAGAGCAGCTTTAATAGCAGCAGCATCATCAGCTTTAATAGCAGCTAGAGAAGTTTTAATACTATTAAATCGAGTGGTAGCATCAGAAACTGTATCTGGAGATTGAGCTTCAACAGAAAATTTAGTAAAAGTATCAGCAGTATCAGTTAAAGCCTTAGTAACGGTATCTAGAGCCTTAGCAGTAGCTAGAGCCTTAGCAGTAGCTAGAGCCTTAGCAGTAGCTAGAGCAGGATCTAGCTTAGCTTTTAGACTACTTTTTATTAATTTAACTATACCTAGAGCTCCACCTATACCTAGAGCTCCACCTAAAACTGTACTTATAAAATTTACTCCGCCATGAGGAACGCTTGAATCACCCGGTTGAGTTTGTATTTCACCATTAACTGTACTTAGAAAATTTACACCGCCATCAGGAACTATTGAATCACCAGATTGAGTTTGTATTTCACCTAAAACTACACTTAGAAAATTTACACCGCCATTAGGAACGCTTGAATCACCAGATTGAGTTTGCATTTCACCATTATATGAACTGTATGCATATACAGCTCCAGTAACCGCAGCTGCTGTTATAACCACCTTAATAATTGTCGATTGATTGTTTACTGCTAATTTTTTAAAAGATTCTACAGCTTTTTTAATTCCTGAAACCTCAGAATTGGTAGCAAAAGTTGATTCTTCAATAGTTGTTTTTGGATTCACTTCTTTAAAAGCTCTAGTTGCAAGACCTATATAGTATTTAATAGCTGAAACAATAGCCATAAATAGCTTTAACACTTTATCAACTAATGAATCAGCTTGAGGAGCTTCTGAAAAAAAACCATGAATTTTAGGAGAATTTAAGGTTTCTCTTGGATTAAATCTATTCATTAACATTCTATTAACCTTTTAAGGTTTAATTTAAAATCGGTTAATGATAATTAATTAGTCAATTTTTTTAAAGCTTATTTAGAAATATATAATATATATAATAAATTATTTAATTAACCTAAACTTTTATCTTATCTAATTGAAAATAAGTAAGTTAGGGTTAATTTGATGCTTTTTTAAATACTATTATTTGGCTTTTGTTAACAGGTGTTCGATTGAAAGATATTCTAAAATCTGCTAATTTTGCCTAAAAAAGCTTAGTTCATAGGTGTTTAAAGAATGCAAGACGGGTGGAACTCTTACAGTTGCAAATGGAAATCAAAGGAAGTAATAACCTAGTGAGCTAAATATTGCGGTGTGTGGATATTTTTTTTAAATTGGATAAAAAATTAAAGTGAATTCAATTTTTATACAGACCCCCGTTAAGAAGTAGCATCTTTTTTAGGAGGAAATTAAATTATAACCCTAAGAAGAAGAAATCAATGAAAACTCGAAAATGATATATTAAGACAAAGATGAAAATTGTCTTGAAAGGGCTAAAAGGCAAGCCTGTATCGCAAATCTGTAATTAATACCAGATTATACAGTTTAATCGATTACCTTTTCTTAGACAAAGCATACCAAAAAGGCAGAGCAACAAAACAAGCTCCGCCAATGATATTTCCGATGGTAGCTGGTAGGATATTCCATATTAGTGCAACTATCCACCCAGGCTCGTTGTCCACTGCCATAGAAATTGAAAAAAGACCCATACTTGCAGCTGTGTGTTGAAAATTTGCAGCTGTGAATAGAGTAACAGCTAAAAAAATTGGCACAAATTTTCCAACAACTGTTTTGCACATCATTCCAAAAAAAGCAGCCATCCCTACAATCCAATTTCCTAAAATTCCTGAAAGTACAACCTTAAGCCAGTTATCAAATCCACCTAGCTTATAATACCTCATTTTTTCACTAATTAGTTCTCTTAAAAGAACTCTGACGTCTTCTGCATATTCCTGAGAGTTATGTATAAGCCATCCAACAATCAATGCACCTAAAAAATTTCCAACCCAAGCTTTTACCCACATCCTGAGGGCCCCATTAATAATTTTAGGACTAGGGTTATGTAGAATACTAGCAGGTAGCAATACATTAGCTTCTGTAAACAGTACTGAGTGGGTTAAAATTACAAAGAAAAATCCTGATGAATATCCTAATCCTTCAAGTAATTTTGCAGGTCCCACAGTAGTTACTCCAGCTGCTAGAAGAACAGAGAGTAGCGCTCCTAGTGATACAAAACATCCCCCCATAATTGATAGGACAAATACTTTAGGAGGGGACAGATCAAAAATAAACCTAGTGGAATGGTCATACATTGAGCGTATGACATATTCCGGGGATAAATAACTTGGAGCTTGTACTTTTTCTTCTGGTTTCATTGCATTACCTTAAGTACTTAATAGATTAATTTTTTTTATTTGTGAATTAAAAGCCCCTTTTCTTTAAAAAAAAGGCTTTTTTAGGTAGAAACCAGATAAGGAGAACTATGAATTATTTAACTAAATTATACATAAGCTTTATCGGGGTGATTTTTTTTACAACCTTCATTACAACAGGTTTTATTTACTATGAAAATAGGGTTTTTTTATTCAATGAATTGAAGAGCAAAGTTTTATCAATTGCTTCCACTACAGCAGCTTTAATAAATGTAGATGGAATAAATTCCATCAGATCTGTGGAAGATACTGATAGCGCAGCTTTTAAAGAACTGAAAAAAGAACTAATTTTAGCCAGTAATATTAATCGAAGAGAAGATGTTTACTTGCTTGACACTTATCTGTTAAGACCCGGTAATTACAATACACAAGATATTGAGTATATAATTGACTCAACAACTGATCCCAAGGTATCAGTCATACCAGGTGAAAAATACCAAGGTAGTGAAGATCTTTTTTACAATTTAAGAAATTACTATGTTCCTAGTAATTTTATTAAAGACAACTGGGGGAGTGTTTTGTCTGCATATGCTCCTGTTTACGATAGTGAGGGGAACTATCTGGCAACAATTGGAGTAAGTGTTAGAGCTACAGACATTTCCGACAAGTTATGGGAATTGCTTTTTATGGGGTTGATTGCGTTTTGCGTAGCAACTGTGTTAAGCTTAATCATTGCTATTGTATTCTCTAAAGTAATTTCAAATAATTTACATAAGATTCAAGAGGATGTGAATGAAATTGGTAAGGGAAACCTCGATCATAAGGTGACTATTGATACTGAAGATGAGTTTAACGAACTTGCGTGTGCTATTAATCATATGACTGAAGGTTTAAAGGAAAGGGAGGAAGTAAAGTCTAGTTTTGCTAAATATGTTTCTAAAGAGGTTCTTGAAAAAATATTGTCTTCAAAAGGAGATGTTAAGTTGGAGGGAGAAAGAAAAAAAGTGACTATGCTTTTTTCAGACATTCCTCAATTTACTAAAATAGCCGAAAGCATGGAGCCAGAGGATGTTGTTTCTTTATTAAATGATTATTTTTTTAACATGTTAGATGTTATCATTGAATTCGATGGAACGATCGATAAGTTCATAGGAGAGGGGATTATGGTTGAATTCGGAGCTCCACTCTCGGATCCTTCTCAAGAAATAAAAGCAGTAAAGGCCGCAGTTAAAATGCACTTAGTATTGTCAGACCTTTTAAAGAAATGGATGAAAGAAAGTAGACCCCAGATTGAGATGTGCATAGGAATACACACTGGAGATGCAGTTGTTGGAAATGTTGGATCTGATAAAAGGATGGAATATACCGCTATTGGTGACACTGTCAATACAGCATCCAGGTTAGTTGAGCTTTCAAAAGAAAAAAAATTAAAAATAGTGATAAGCGAACAAATACATGAGAAAACTAAGTATGAATATACAGCAGATTCACTTGGAAAGATTCTCTTATCAGGTAAAACAATGGAAACATCAGTCTATTCAATAGACCCATTTCAGGGAAAAAAACTATGAAAAATATTTTTGTTAGGGGGTTATTAACAATTGCTCCACTTGCAATAACAATTGCTTTGCTTGTTTGGATATTTTCTGCACTTGAAAGTATTTTTAAAGTGCCAATTCAGTCAATGATTGGACAGTATTATTTTCCTGGACTAGGAGTTATAGTTGCCTTGGTTTTAATATTTTTCATCGGGATGATCATAAACAATTTCTTAATCCAGAAAGTTTATAAATTTGGAGAGGAAATTTTAAAGCATATTCCCTTAGTTAAAACATTATATAACTCGGTTTCAGAGCTTATGAGGTTTTTTAGGGCAAACTCAAAAGAGGATTTTGGACAAGTAGTTTTACTAGATTTTAATGGAATGAGCATTATTGGATTTGTAACCAGAGAAAACTTGGAAGAAATTGATCCTGCACTCGCTGAAGGCAAGGATGTTGCTGTATATATTCCTTTCAGTTACCAAATAGGAGGATATACTTTCTATGTTGAAAGGTCAAAATTAAAGCCATTGAATATCTCTGTGGATAGAGCTATGAAAATCGCTATTACCGCTGGAATTTTGAAAGAGGCTCAAACTAAAAAAAAGGAAGCTAGTTAACTTCTTTTAAGATGACTAGTGTCGTTTAATAGTTTTAAAACCCGATCATTATGCTCATATCCTAAAATAGAAAGAGATGTATTTGATGAGCAGAAATACCTTCCTTCTTTTGCTGTTAAGCCAAGCCAGCATGCAATAAGAACTCTCGAATAATGTCCGTGGGTAAAAGTTATAACATCTCCTTTTATTTTTAATAATTTTTCGACCATATTGTATCCACGTTTTGTTACATCATCAATTGACTCGCCGCCTTCACATCCATATTTAAAGACACTCCAGTTAGGAATTTTTGCTTGAATCTGTTTGGTAGTCATTCCTTCAAAGTTGCCATAGTTCCACTCAACCAAGCTATTTTCAAATGTTCCTTCAAAACCTGCAAGTTCACAAGTTTCTTTTGCTCTTTTATAAGGCGACGTTAAAGCAGCTGAAAATTTTTTATTCTTTAACCTATCTTTCAGAGAAATTGCCTGTTTAATCCCATTTTCAGTAAGGGGAATATCTGTGAAGCTAGTATGTTGTTTTGTGATGTTCCAGGCTGTTTCACCATGCCTACAGATATAAATCTTTTGCATTTTTTCTTTTCCTTTATTCCCTTTCCATAGCACAATAGTTCTATCAATACCAAAAAAAAATGGAGGACTTTATGTCTGAAGAAGATTTTGAAATACTTGTAGTAGCTAGTAAAATTAAAACCTATATTAAGAAAAAGGGTCTTAGCACATCTGCATCTGTTATGAAAAAATTAACAGAAATTATTAGAGAAGCTTGTGATGGCGCTGTAGAAAAAGCTGAAAAAGCTAAAAGAAAAACAGTAATGGATAGAGACTTTGAAGAGTAAACATCATGTTTCAAAAAATATTTTTTCTATTAATGCTAACTTTAGGTGTTACATTGTCTGCAAAAAATGATCAAACAGTGGTTTTAGAGACTGTTCATGGTAGTATCCATGTTAAGTTGTTTTCAGATGTGGCTCCAAAAGCATGTGAAAACTTTGTTAAACTTATTGACACGGGTTATTACAATGGAACGATTTTTCATAGAGTCATCAAGGACTTTATGATTCAAGGTGGCGATCCACAAGGATCAGGTTTAGGCGGGGAGTCAGTCTGGGGCAAACCGTTCAAAGATGAATTAGTTGCAGATGTGGCTTTTGATAAGCCTGGACTACTTGCGATGGCCAATCGTGGTCCAAATACAAATGGATCTCAATTTTTCATCACAACAGCTAAAACTCCTTGGCTAAATATGCGTCACACAATCTTTGGAGAAATAATCCAAGGATATGATGTCGTAGAAAAAATCAATGAAGTTGAAACAGACTCAAGAGATAGACCTCTAGAGTCTCAAAAAATCACTAAGGCGTATATACTCGGGAATTAGCTTCCCGAGTTTTTTTTTAGTTATAGCTAATGTGGGGGACCATAACCTGGTTGGATTTTATATTATCTAACAGGTTATCGAGTCCTAGTCTACCGAGCACAGCTCTTAGAATTGTACTCAATGCTACTTTATCTATTTGGTTAACTGTAGATTCTAAATTGTGGTTGATGTTAAAAAATCCCATCTTACTTAAGGTAAAGTATTTAGTCAATTTCCCACTATAATCTGTTACTTGTATTGTAAGATTTACAAGAATTAGTTTTTTTATTTTCTACTTTGAGCTTGTTCCATTTAAGAGTGCTTATTAATTATTTTCTGCGCCAGATTTATTAAAGTATTCCATGGCTATCAGAGTGTCTTTAAGCGAGTTAGAGTCTATAATAAAGAGATATCAATAGTTATTTTTTCTGAACCAAAAGAAATATTTCTTTTAGACTGTGGGATATTTCCTATAAAAAAAATCTTTTAAGGTTTCTCAGTTTTTAGAAATATTAATTCCTATTCTTTTTGTTATAAGATTTTTTTTAGCAAAAGGATTATATTTAACTTAATCAACTAAATAGTTATGAAGAGTTTAAGAAAGTATATGAATTGGAAAGTAGAAAATGAGGAAGAAGATATATTTATCAACTGCTGGAGTTGTTATTGTAGCGGTCATATCCTTAATAATTGCAATCTTGCTCTTGAAAGCCCCTGTTATTTCCTCGTACCTGTCATATAAACTTGGTGTTAATGTTTCTATGAGATCTGTAAGCATCTCAACTGGTGGAATGAAGATAACTAAGTTCAAAATTAATAATCCTATAGGAGCTAGAACTAATACGGCGCTTTCTGCTAAGAAAATAAATGTTGATTATGAATGGCAGGAACTAAGGTCTGATCCAGGCGTGATTGAAGATATAGAGATAAATGATGTATTTCTTGGTATTGAGTTATATAACTCGAGTGGGTCCAGAAACAACTGGAGCCAAATACTTGCAACAGTTGATGATAATCAAGATAAAGATGCCAAAGAGATGATAATAAAACGTCTAGTTATTAAGAATTTATCTGTTAGTGTCAGAGGTAAGGGTATTTTTTCTTCTTGGCAAAAGATTAAAGAAATTCCAAGGCTTGAATTTAGGGATATTAGTAGTAAGGAGGGTTTCCCTACTGAGAAGCTAATTGAGCAGGTATTTGATGAGGCAAATTTAGGTACTTATATTAAAGAACTAATAAAGCAGCCTGTAAAGTTATTGGATAAAGTTATTTCACCGTTTATGAAGAAAAAATAAAAGGCACCTTTAAAGGTGCCTTTTATAAAGCTTGAAGAGGTATTAATACTCCATCCCTGCAGATGCAGACTCTGTTTTGTTATCTTTCTCTTCATCGGTAATAATAGCTTCGGTAGTAAGAAGCAGTGCGGCAATTGATGCAGCATATTGAATAGAAGATCTAGTAACTTTTGTTGGATCTAAAATACCAGCTTCTATCATATTGACGAATTTATCTAATTGAGCGTCATAGCCTTCGCCTTCTTTCATTTCAGTAACCTTCTGAACGATAATAGAACCTTCTTTCCCTGCGTTTTCTGAAATTTGCTTTAATGGATAGACTAGCGATTTTAAAATTATCTCAGCGCCAACTTTTACATCGCCACTTAGTGAGGTAATTATTTTTTCTAGTGCTGGTCGGCATCGTATGAAGGCAGTTCCACCACCTGGTAGTATACCTTCTTCAACAGCTGCTTTAGTAGCATTTTGAGCATCATCAACTCGGTCTTTTTTCTCTTTCATTTCTACTTCTGTTGCAGCACCGACTTTAATTATAGCAACTCCGCCTGTAAGTTTGGCTAGCCTTTCTTGTAATTTTTCACGGTCATAATCAGAAGTGCTTTCTTCGATTTGCTTTTTGATTAAATCTACACGACCTTTTATGTCTGCTTTCTCGCCAGCTCCATCAACTAAAGTTGTATCTTCTTTCTTTATGATGGCTTTTTTGACTTTTCCTAGCATGTCAATTGTAACACTTTCTAGTTTTGTTCCAATTTCTTCACTAATGAATTGACCACCAGTTAAAATTGCAATATCTTCTAACATTGACTTGCGACGATCTCCAAATCCTGGAGCTTTTACAGCGCAGACTTTTAAACCTGCTCTAATGCGGTTCACAACAAGTGTTGCAAGTGCTTCACCTTCTACATCTTCAGCAATAATTAACAGTGGTTTTCCTGTTTCTGCGACAGCCTGTAAAATAGGTAGAAACTCCTTCATTGAAGAAATTTTCTTTTCGCAAATTAAGACATAAGCATTTTCAAGCTCAGCTTCTAATGTCTCTGAGTTTGTTACAAAGTAAGAAGATAAATAACCTCTGTCAAAATTCATTCCTTCTACAACATCTAAGACAGTTTCAAAACCTTTAGCTTCTTCAACTGTAATAGTTCCATCTTTTCCTACTTTGTCCATTGCTTTTGCGATAATTGCGCCAATTTCTTGGTCTCCATTAGCAGAGATTGTGGCAACTTGTGCAATTTCTTTAGAGTCCTTGATCGGCTTGCTCATTTTTTTAAGCTCATTAACAACACAGTTCACAGCAGTTTCAATTCCTTTTTTTAGTTCCATAGGATTTGATCCGGCTGTAACATTTCTAAGACCTTCAGTATAGATTGCTTCAGCTAGGACTGTCGCTGTAGTTGTTCCGTCACCAGCTTTGTCTGCTGTTTTGCTGGCAACTTCCTTAACCATTTGAGCTCCCATATTTTCATGTTTGTTTTCTAGCTCAATTTCTTTAGCTACAGTCACTCCATCTTTAGTGATCTGTGGGGCTCCATATGATTTGTCTATTGCAACGTTTCTACCTTTAGGGCCAAGTGTTACTTTTACAGCAGAAGCTAAGGTACGAACACCTTTCGCTATCTTTTGGCGTGCTTCTTCTTTAAACTTTATATCTTTAGCTGCCATTTTAATGTCTCCTGTTTTTGAAAATAATTATTCAATGATTGCTATAATGTCGTCACTTTTTAAAATGATGTATTCAACACCATCAACTGTGACTTCTTGACCTGCATATTTATCTATTAAAATCTGATCATCAACTTTGATGTCCATTACATCGTGCGATCCATCATCCTTTCTCTTACCAGGGCCAACTGCAATTACAGTTGCACTTTCTTGTTTCTTTTTGGCAGAATCAGGAAGAATAATTCCTCCTTTCAATACTTCTTCTTGCTCAGATCTTTGAGCTAAAACTCGATTTCCGAGTGGTTTTAAAGTTATTTTTTTCTGAGTTTGTTGAGTCATCGTAAACCCTCCAATTAAGTAGGTTGTGTTTTAATTTTTCATAATAAATCATACATAATTTTCTTTTTTTTAGCAATACAAATTAGCAAAACAAGTTATAGATTGCTAACAAGTTATGTTAAAGGAAAATCTTTCAAGTAACGGCAGAAATCATTAGTATTTAATCAAGAATGTAGTAGGAGAAAATATGATTAAAGAAAGAAAAGATTTTACATCTGAAATGATTTGGAAAGTAGAGGAACTATATCAATCATGGGAAGGTTGGGAAAAAGATTTAAAAAAATTATCTACCAATGAAGCTTTTCCAAAATGGCCTCAAATTAATAATTTGAAGGGAAAGCTACAAGAATCTTCTCAAACACTTGCAAAATTATTAAATTATTATTTTTATACAGAAAGGCTAATCGAGAAATTATTTGTATATGCTCATTTACGATTAGACGAAGACCTTGGAGATGACAGATCAAAAAATGCTTATGGTAAAATATTGGCAGCATCACATGAATTTCGATTTGAAACATCCTGGATTGAGCCTCAAATCTTAGAAATACCGGATCAAGTTTTTGAAAGTTTTTTGAAAACTGAAGACTTAAAACCATATTTATTTTTTCTTGAAAAAGTCTATCGTTTAAAACCACATACTCTTTCACTTAAAGAAGAGGAACTTTTGGCTTTAAGCTCCAAATCACTTGATGCAGCGCATAAAGCATTTAGTGCATTCAATGATGCTGATCTTAAATTTGAAAAAGTAAAGGACTCAAGTAATAAAGAACATGAGCTTACAAATGGACTTTATTCAAATTATTTAAGGCATAAAGACCGAACTTTGAGAAAAAATTCATTCGAAACATTGCATTCAACTTATACAGAATATGAAAATACGCTAGCAGAGTTGCTTCAAGGTCAGTTAATGAACCACCTATATATATCTCGAGCTCGCAAGTATGATACATGCCTTAGCGGCGCTCTAAACGCACATAATATTGATCCTAAGGTCTACCATAATCTAATTGAGCAAACCAGGAAGAAACTACCTTCTTTACATCGTTATGTTTCAACTAGAAAAAAAATAATGGAATTAGAAGAGATGCATTTATATGACTTATATGCTCCTTTAGTAGAAGAGGTAGATCTTAAATGGAGCTATGAAGAAGCCTGTGTGTTAGTTATAGATTCTGTAGCACCGCTTGGAGAAGAATACCAAAAAATCTTAAGAAAAGGTCTTTTGGAGGATAGATGGGTAGATCCATTTGAGAATGCTAGAAAGCGATCCGGAGCATATTCAAGCGGATGTTATGATAGTATGCCCTATATTCTTATGAATTTCCATGGATCGTTAAATGACGTTTTAACCTTGGCTCATGAAGCAGGGCATAGTATGCATTCTTATCTTAGCCATGAAAATCAAAGTTACCAAGATTCACAGTACCCAATTTTTGTAGCTGAAGTAGCATCTACTTTTAATGAACAGCTCTTACTTCAGCATCTAATGAAAAAATACAAGGATCCTAAAGTTCAAATATTTCTTTTGAATTATAGAATCGAAGGTATTAGAACAACTTTTTTTAGGCAGGCTATGTTTGCTGAATTTGAATTAAAAATGCATGAATTAGTTGAAAAACAAGTTCCATTGACACCATCTTTTTTAAAGTCTAGCTATTTAGAATTGAACAAAGATTATTTTGGAAAAGGCATAACTATTGATGAGGATATTTCAATTGAATGGGCTAGAATACCACATTTTTATTACAATTTTTATGTCTACCAGTACTCTACAGGAATCAGTGCTGCATTTGCTTTATTTAAAAAAGTAAGCTCGTCAACAGATGCTAGAGAAAATTATTTAACATTTTTAAAGTCAGGCGGTAGCAAATATCCACTTGATCTTTTAAAAATTGCGGGGGTTGATATGCTTCAAGGTAGTGCTATAAGCGCTATTTTAGATGATTTTGATAGTATGGTAGAGTCGTTAAATACTATTGTCCAAGGAGAAGGATTTAAAATAGGGTCCATTTAAAATTTATTGTAAAAAAAATACAGCTGAAGTATTAATGTTCTACGGGTTTCGCCTCATCGTTTAACTTCAGTAAAGATCAATATGAGAGATAATAGAGCTGTAGATACATTTATAATAGTTAATGAAAAAGGTCTTCATACAAGACCTTCTACCGAACTTGTTAAATGTGCTTCAGCTTTTGGTTCTCATATACAGCTTTATTTTAGAGAGTATGTTGTAAATGCTAAGTCTCTATTAGGTATTTTGATGCTAGCTGCATCAAAAGGATCTAAAATAAAAGTTGAGGCAATAGGTGTTGATGCCGAAGAGGCT
>Ga0316193_10001151_pt1 | contig 17515 bp, 22 predicted proteins | sample MerIslsedime2_MG_FD_207735 | JGI IMG/M metagenome (GOLD analysis project Ga0316193, IMG submission 207735) | Coastal sediment microbial communities from Maine, United States - Merrow Island sediment 2 | ecosystem: Environmental > Aquatic > Marine > Coastal > Sediment | place: USA: Maine... | reverse complement strand
GGCTTTTATCTGACGATTGAACAGGCAGTGTACGGTAAGCTGATCGCCGGGACCGTAAAGTCCCGAGGTCAGTCCCAGTTGTCGGAGTCCCAGATGTTCCACGAATACCGGTTTGAGAGACCAGCCTGGGGGCACCAAGGTGCGAATATTTTGGTAGAGAAGTAAATGCATGGGCCCAGCTTCCACGCACGTGGGCTGCTCATCATCGAGGTTGTCGACAATGGCCTGGGCCCTGAGTCGATCGCGCAGGGCAAATCGTTTGGCATCGGCCCAGGCAAAGTTTTTGACCGACTCGATTATTTGGTAAAAATCGTCTCCCCGCACCGCCTGGTAAAAATCGATCAGGGTTCGGGTCGCTTCCTTTTCCCTGAGATAGACCTGGTAGTGAGTTGTGGACTTGTTCAGATCTGCGGGTCCGCTTCCCTCGGCAAAAAATTCCTGAACCTGGATTAAGTGTTCGACAAAGGGCTCAATCTGCAGGAGTTCTCTTCCATCAAGGAAAAACCGCTGAAGCATAAGACACTGCTGCTGGCTGAAAGCCGGGTATTCAATGTCCTGATCGAGCAGATAGTCTTCCGTGCTGACCTGCCCGCGAATCATCTTGGAGAATAAAGGGTGGGGGGGCTCCTCCAGTATAATCCGCCGATGTTCCTCCATCAGAGGCTGGCAGAGCGGCAGCGTCTCCGGCCGGTGGTTGGCATAGGCAATGGTCAAAAGAGTCATAAGCCAGAATATAGGTCAAGGAAAGGAAAAATCGACCAGGCCGGCAGATTTAGCAGGGGCGCTTTGCCAGTCCCTGTCGCTTTTCTTTCAATATCCTCCGCTCCGCCCTTAAATGTGCTTATCGTATGATAAGCAACATAGATTTTCTTAGACAGTGGGCAGGGGGGAAGTTCGGTCTCAATATAGAGGATGTTTGGTGTGGAGATATGCAAAAGGAAAATATGGAAGCTTACAATGTCTCGGTTGAGCAGCTTGGCCAGCTCGGCGTCTATGATCAAAAGGGGCAGAAAACAACCCTGTCCGACCTCTGGGCCAGCCAGACTACGGTGCTTGTTTTTGTCAGACATTTCGGCTGAATGCTCTGTCGTCAGCAGGTTGCTGAGTTGAGCGAATACGAGGACCAGTTCAGTGCCAAACAGAGCAGGTTGGTCGTTATCGGACCTGGAGAAGCAGTGCATCTGGCCGAGTTCAGGAAGGTCACTGGTTTTCGCTCAGAGCTCTTTGCCGACCCCTCGCGGGAGGCCTACCGGATACTGGGATTTTCATCCGGCATCAGCAAATTGCTTGGCCTTAAACCTCTGCAGTCTGTTTTCTCGGCCATAAAAGCCGGTATCCGTCCTGGAAAGCTTCAGGGAAGTGCCCTGCAGCTGGGCGGTGCGGCAGTGATTGGGCCGGGCAACGAGCTGCGCTACCTCTTCAGAGAGAAACAGGCGGGAGACCACCCGCCGGTGGCAGCGTTGCTCGAGGTGGTTTCGGACGGAACTTCGGGGGACTGATCAACCAGCCCGACTATACCGCCGCTTCTCCTGTTTCTTGCCGATTCTCCTATTTCCTGCCGATTCTCCTGTTTCCTACCGATTCTCCTGTTTCCTACCGATTCTCCTGGTTCCTACCGATTATCCTGTTTCCCCGGTGCCAACCCTGATAACCTGCTCGACGGGCAGGACAAAGCTTACCGTCGCCGGTTTTACCAGTTTTTGCGGCCTGCTGGATTGTCTCTATTACCTTGGCGACTATTTCTTTTTCAGGTCGTAAGCGGTGCCCTGCAGATCCGATATATTGCTGCTCAAAGAAGTTGGAGAGCAGCTGGAGACGGCTCTGGTAGTGGGATTTAGATGAGACACCATGAGGATGGGGGAGAGCTCAAAAGACCATCTGCTATGGGGATTATTTCCGTGTGTGGTATTGTCTGATCCAAAGAAAGCTCTTATCATTGTAAAAAGTATCCATCACATCAGGCTGTACCCCCCGACGTGGTTGTACCTGCCTCAGAAAACCTTTGCTTTAGGAGGTGATTATGAGCAAAACCGATTCCTACATAAGATTGTGGAATTTCATGGAACTCTCTGAGAAACAGCGGCTGATGCGCCAGTTTCTCGACCAGCACGGCGACCATTTCAGCAAAGATGATTTCGTCAGGTTCCTGGCCTTGAGATATGATGGAGGCCACCGGGAACTCAAGCAGGCGCGAGACAATCTGAGCAGCCGAGACCATTCTCACTGAGTTCAGACGAGGGGGTGAAATTACTCCCGCAAAGTATCGGATAGGTTCGCTTAACAAGCAGACGTAAGAGGTGACTATGTATAAAGCAAGAAAGGTCTTGAAACTCTGGGGAAAAAGCTCCGAAGCAGACCAGCGGAGATTGAAACTGAAGTACTTTTCCGGCCTGAGTGCCCGCCAATTCGAAGATGATTTTGTCAGCTTTCTGGCCAAAGAGTTTAACCTTTACGGCCAGGAAAAAGGCTCCGCCAAAGGCCAGGAATCTCTCAAGTAGTAATCAATTCAAAGCTTTCCTCGTTCTGGTATCAGGTGACTGTACATCCCGAAATGCCAGTCATAGTGCTCCAACCTCATACTCTTTGGTAATCAACGCGTTGGTATTATCTGCATTCGGTCTGCTGCACACAGAAATGGTGCATCTCCCTCAGCTCAGGCTCAACTCCAAGCCCGGGAGCGGTCGGAATAGCTATTCTACCATTATCGAATACCAGTTTTGTGCGGTACATCTGCTCCCTCATCGGATTGTCCGAACGGTCCGTTTCCAGCAGCGGTGGTTGAATCTCGGCCCGGCCCGGCTCCACATAGGTGGTGGCCAAAAAATGAGCGGCACTGGCCAGATTGAGCATTGTTCCCCAGGCATGGGGCACCACGTTGATGCCCATCGATGAGGCTATGGCGCGAATTTTCAGCGCCTCGGTCGGACCGCCGCAATAGGCCAGGTCCGGTTGGGCGATCTGCACGCCTCCTTTGACCAGCAGGTCCTGGAATCCCCATCTGGTCTGTTCGCACTCTCCGCTGGCAATGGCAATATCTATCTTGTCTGAGAGCTGGCGGAAATTGCTGGTCTGCGCGGGTGAGAGAGGTTCTTCGAACCACTTGTAGTCATGTTCATCGAGGAGTCTGCCGATCTCTATGGCTTCGGGCAGATCGTAGGCGTGGTTGGCATCGGCCATCAGCCTGGTATCGACGAAGGTGCGGCGCATCAGGCCGATAAGCTGCTTGTCGAAGGTCATATTCTTGCCGATTTTGATCTTCAACGCCGAGAATCCGTCATTCACATATCCCTGCGCCTCGTCGACAATGATGTCAACCAGTTCGGCTTCGGAGACCTTGCGGAAATACATACCGGTGGCGTAGCATACCACTTCATCCCGGAGTCGGCCTCCCATGAGCTCTGAGGCGGAGATGTCGAGAATTTTTCCTTTGAGATCGAGCATCGCCATATCGAGTCCGGAGATAGCTCCCATCATCACTCCCTTGAGAGAAAAATCGAGGCCGGCTCGCCAGCAGTGCTGCCAGGCCGCCTCGTTTCGAAGCGGATCCCAGCCGATGAGCAAGGGTGCATAATAGGAGTTAACCGCGGTCTGGGTCACTTCCGCCGGTCCGTAACACTCTCCCCAGCCGACTGCTCCCGAATGATCCACTACTTCGATGATCAGGGCATTGCGAATGTCATAGTGCCATTGGGAAAAACCAAACGGATCCTCAAGCTTTTGAGATAATCTGTAGGTTCTGATGCATTCGATCATAAGTCAGCCTCCTGGTCGTGAACTCCCTCGCTATGGTCCAGCCTCAGGCAAGAGTACAATCATTGCTGTTCCATTTCAATGCCAGGTGACAGCCGGGACTACCGAGACTGAATCGGAACCAGTCAACTGAGAAAGTGGGGCGGGGGGCAGAAAAAGAAAAGGGTGATGCAGTTTGCGGTCCACATCACCCAATCGGGAGCACATCGTATGAAAAAACAATGTACTACAATGTGACATTAAACATCAAGAAAGGGAAATCAAGTGGATGGTCATAATTGGCTCAGGTGGGGGCCGATTTTTCAAGGTAGCCTAAAATGTTCTAATATTTTAATCAGAATGGCAGCAGATCAGATTCGTATCAAAGGAGGGTTGTAAGGTGCCGGCGACCAATGTAATATTTTTGTCAGAATTTTCGTTTAAACTCCTCCTTAACGCACGACAAGGGGGAAATTATGGATTGGATGACCAAACTACAGGTCATGAAGTACTGGCATGTGCAGAGTGAGGTCAAACAACGGGCCTTGGTAAAGGGATATTTGGTCACTCATCCGGGAATTTCCACCAGCGACGACTGGCTTCGTTACCTGGCGGGAATGTTCGGCATTGGCAGGATGCATCCGGGTTACCTTGATCTCGACAGTCTGGTGCACTGATCTGCCCAATTTGCGCTCAGCCGTCTCAGATTAGACTACAAATTAGCCTCAGGAACCCTGAGGATGGCTGCGCACAATCATCACAATTATCTAGTCATGAGCAACAGACTACTCAGATGGCTCGTTGCCGTGGTGCTGCTCATCTCGACCCAGGCCTGCTCTGATCGGGCCTGGTTCGAGGGGTTCAAGGATCGAGAGCGGAGCCGGTGTCATCAGCTCATCAGCCAGGACGATATCGAATCCTGCCTGAGGCAGGTTGAGTCGATGAGCTTTGATGAGTATCAGAGATCCATAAAGAAATAGTTTCCTCCCACACCCCAATGTGTCCCCTTTGTAGAAAAAAAACAGTGCGATAATTCCACAACGAATTATATTGTGCATATGAACGGAAAGCATGGGAATAATGACAACACCCTCACCGAGGTCATCCTCGAAAGTATCTCGGATGGCGTGTTCACTGTCGATCACCACTGGCGGATTACTTCGTTCAACAAAGCAGCCGAACAGATCACCGGTGTGCGCAGGGATGATGCGCTGGGCCGTTATTGCTGGGAGGTGTTTCGTTCGAATATGTGCGAAAGCGATTGTGCGCTCAAAAGGACCATGAATGACGGCAAATCGTTCGTCAGTTCCTCCACCACGATTATCAGCAGCGAAAAAAAATTAATCCCCATCAGCGTCTCGACTTCGCTGCTGGTTGATGATGAGGGTGAGGTACTCGGCGGTGTGGAAATCTTCAGGGACCACAGCCTGGTCGAGGAACTGCGGCGCGAACTGAGCGGAGCTTGCGGAATCGACGATATGATCAGCCAGTCGCAGAAGATGCAGGACATCTTCAGGATCGTTGATCAGATAGGTGAAAGCGACAGTTCGGTGCTGATTACCGGTGAAACCGGAACTGGCAAAGAGTTGATGGCACGGGCAATCCACAATCATTCCCCGCGCCGGGAGCAGCCCTTTATCACCATCAATTGCGGGGCGCTGCCCGACTCTCTGCTCGAATCGGAACTCTTCGGCTACAAGGCCGGCGCCTTTACCGATGCCCGGACTGACAGGCAGGGATTGTTCGGAGCCGCCGGCAACGGAACCATACTGCTCGATGAAATCGGCGATACCAGCATGGCTTTTCAGGTGAAATTGCTGCGCGTACTCGAGGAGGGCGATTATACGCCGCTGGGAAGCACCTTACCGGTCAGAACTGATGCCAGGATAATAACCGCCACCAACAAAAATCTCGAAGGGATGGCGGACCGGCAGGAGTTCCGCCGGGATCTTTATTATCGAATAAATATCATAACCCTTGCCCTCCCTCCTTTGAGAGAGCGCCGTGAGGACATTCCCCTGCTGGTCGACCGCTTTATCGACAAGATGAACCGGCGTAAAAGCAGGATGGTCAGTGGTCTCAGTCGGGAAGCCGCCGATATTCTCGCCTCTCATCACTATCCCGGCAACATCAGGGAGCTTGAGAACATTATCGAGCACGCCTTTGTGCTCTGCCAGAACGGTGAGATAAAGCCCGACCATCTGCCGGCTTCATTTCTGCATCACCCAGCTCCACTGCCAATGCAGGACGATCCCGCTGATTATCGTTCGGCCACTGCGGCCAGTGAGGCAGAGACTATCATGAAGGCGCTTGCCCGCGCCGGCTACAACAGATCCGCAGCCGCCGCCTATCTTGGTATCCACAAAAGTACATTGTTTAGAAAGATCAAGAAGCTCAACATCGTTCTTCCTACCATAGACGGCCGCCGCCGCTCCTCCTGAACAGTCGCACAACTGCGACACTATCCTGCACCCAGCGTCGCCATCATGCGACGGTCTCTGCGACTCTACCGTTATCTACCCTTTGAGGGCGGCCCGTAAGATCCTTATATTTCTTAGTTAAATTGTTTTTTGTTCATATGCACACGAGTGGCACCTGCCTTGCAACATCCATGGTAACCAACAACAAGGATGAGCTATGAAGCGCATGAAAGTGGCAATGACCGTCTGGGGAAATCGAATATCACCGGTATTCGATTCTGCTCAGACCATACTGCTGGCAGATATTGAGGATGGGAAAATCGTCGACCGGCGGCGCGAGTTTCTGCCCCGGATGGTGGCCCCCGGGCTGGCCCGGATGGTGGCTGAAAAAGGAATCGATACCCTGATTTGCGGGGCTATTTCAGAGCGGCCCTCCCAGATTATCAAACAGTCCGGCATCAAACTTCTGTCCTTTGTTGGCGGTAATGCCGAGAATTTCCTCAAAGCCTATGCCGAGGGTGGTCCTCTGGAGCTTTTCAGGATGCCCGGCTGCTGTAACAAAAGAGAAAACCTGGTCAGTCATAGCGGGCCGTTACCTGGGGAGGTGAAAAGCGAGTCATGAAGAACAAGGGAGGCGGAGCAAGAAAGAGCGGCCAGCCACAGCGTCAGGGGGCTCGTTGCAGCCATCAGAATCTCGGACAGGGAAGGGGGGGTAATTGTGAGTACCGGAGCAGTCAGAAGGGGGCTGAACTCCCGCCGGTGAGGTCTATCATCTCATCGGTGCTCCTTGGGATACAGCGACTGGCGCAGAACTCCCAGCAGAAGATCGCCATGCTATCGAGAAAATCCGAGCTGCTCAGCCATAGTAGTGCTGAAATCGACACCCCCCCGTTGGAATATAAAGCCCAGCAAGAGGGGCTTAAGCAATTGGATGAGAAAACAAACAACTGACAACGAAAGATGAAAGAGCTCAGATTACTGATGCTAGGCAGAGATGAAACTGCCCTTGCCGATCTGGAACAGGCGCTGATCGAAAGCGGGCGGCTCAGCGTTACCCGCCTGAGTACGCCCGAACAGGTTTACGAAACCATAGCAAATTCCCAAATCGATGCGGTGATTGCCGACGAGCAGGTGGAGGGGGGCAGCGGGCTCGAATTCGTTCGTGAACTGGTGCGCAGCAACCCATTTATCAATTGCGCCCTGGTCTCCTCGCTTTATCCCGACGAGTTCCACGAGGCAACCGAGGGGTACGGAGTGTTCATGCAGCTTCCGGTGCAGCCTGGGAAAGAAGAGGCCCGAGAGCTCGTCGCCCAGCTCGAAAAAATCTGTTGAATTTTACCACGACCGAAGAGAGAGAAAACAAATGATCATCAGTGTCGCAAGCGGCAAAGGCGGTACCGGCAAGACCACCGTCTCCACCAACCTGGCTGCCAGCCTGGACAGACCTTTGAAACTTCTGGACTGCGATGTCGAGGAGCCCAACGCCCATCTGTTCATAAAGCCAGAGCATCTGGTTTCAAAAATAGAGTCGACATTCATACCGGTTATTGATGAGCAACGGTGCACCGGCTGCAGAAAATGCGCCGATCTTTGTCAGTTCAATGCCCTTGCCGTAATCGGCGAGAAGGTTCTGGTCTTTCCAGAGCTTTGCCACAGCTGCGAAGGCTGTCGGCTGATCTGTCCGGAACAGGCGGTGGAAGAAGGGCACCGGGAACTGGGCACGATTGAGACGGGGGTCTGGAAACATGTCAGTTTCAGCTATGGCCGGCTCCGTGTCGGGGAAGCCATGAGCCCGCCGCTGATCAACCGGGTCCAGTCGCTCATCGAGCCCGATGATCTGGTGATTATCGATGCCCCCCCGGGCACTTCCTGTCCGGCCATCAACGCCATGAAGGTGAGTGATTTTGTCCTGCTGGTGACCGAGCCAACCCCCTTTGGGCTGCATGATCTGGTGCTGACTGTCGAGGCGGTCAGGCAGTTGTCCATTCCCTGTGGGCTGGTGATAAATCGTGCCGATATCGGCAACGATGAACTGTATCACTATGCCCGACGCGAGGGCTTGCCGATCCTGCTGGAGATCCCTTTTCAGAGAACCATAGCCGAGATCTACTCAAGAGGCGGGCTGCTGGTTGAACAATCACCTGAGTGGCGGACCAGGTTCTGCCAGCTCTTCGCCAGCATTCTGCAGGCAGCTGCAGAAGCGGAGGTCAGCCAATGAAAGAACTGGTGGTAATCAGCGGTAAGGGGGGAACCGGTAAAACAAGTTTAACGGCGGCCTTTGGTTCGCTGGCGGACAATCATCTGTTCTGCGATACCGATGTTGACGCGGCTGATCTGCATTTATTGCTCGATCCCAAGGTCTTAGAAAAAAATGAGTTCATCGGCGGCAGCAAAGCGACAATTATCGCAGATCACTGCAGCGGTTGCGGTTTGTGCACCGAAGTGTGCAAATTTTCAGCTATAAACAAGGATTTCGTGGTCGATCCAATCGAATGCGAAGGCTGTGGCGTCTGTCACGCCTTCTGCCCGGAGGATGCTGTCGACTTTCAGCCCAGAAAGTGCGGTGAATGGTTTACTTCCACGACCCGCTTCGGGCCGATGGTCCATGCCCATCTGGGCATCGGTGAGGAGAACTCCGGTAAGCTGGTGAGCCTGATCCGGAAGCAGGCACAGATTCTCGCCCAAGAGAACCAGCTGGAATTGATCGTCACTGACGGTCCCCCCGGTATTGGCTGCCCGGTGATTGCCTCAATCACCGGGGCGTCGGCGGTGCTGATCGTGGTCGAGCCGACCGTGTCGGGGCTCCATGATATGAAGCGGGTGGCAGAGCTGGCTCTCCATTTCAAAATCCCAGCCATGGTCTGCATCAACAAGTATGATCTCAACACCGAGATGACTCAGGCTATCGAGAGCGAGACGGAAAAACTAAATTTACTCACTGTGGGACGAATTCCATTTGATCCAGCCTTTACCATGGCGATGGTAAACGGCAAGACCATTATGGAATATGCTCCCTCCTCAGAACTTGCGGCAACGGTGAACTCCATCTGGACGACCATCAGGTCCTCGGAGTTCCTGACGAAAAAAGAGGCAAGAATTTTGCCGATAATGAAATGAACAGGAGAATGAAATGAAGAAAATGCGTGTGGCAATACCCTCGGTGGGAAACGGCGGACTAGACGGCCAGAGGGCCGGCCATTTCGGTCACTGTGACGTCTTTACCTGCATCGATACCGAAAACGGTGAGATCAAAGCGGTGAGCACCATCGACAATCAGGAACACGTTCAGGGCGGTTGTATGGTGCCGGTCAACCTGCTGGCCTCCCATCAGGTCAACGCCCTGATCGTCGGCGGCATCGGAATGCGCCCGCTCATGGGTTTTCGCCAGGTCGGCATCGATGTCTACCACGATGGCGAAAGGATCGACATCAGGCCAGTGGTTGAAGATCTGTTGGCGGGTAAACTGCCTTTGATTTCGGACGACCAGGTCTGTGGCGGCGGGGGTGGGCAACACTGATATCAGGAAACGGACCTTTTGCCCAAGCCTCGATCCTGGAACAAGATTGACCGTTTCGGTAAATAAAATGCACTAGGAGACAAGAGATGAAAGTTGCAATTTCAGCCAAAGGTACAGATCTCAACAGCGATGTCGATCCCCGGTTCGGCCGGGCGGCCTTTCTCATCATAGTCGATCCTGAGACCCTCGAGTTCGAAGTCGTCGACAATTCGGCAAACGTCAACTCTTTCAAAGGGGCAGGCATTCAAGCCGCCACCATGGTCCACGACCGTGGGGCCAGCGTCCTGATGACCGGCTACTGCGGGCCCAAAGCTTTCCAGACCCTGCAGGTCGCCGGTATCAAGGTCGTCAGCGACGTAAGCGGCACGGTCATGGAAGCACTGGAGAGGCTCAAGTCCGGCAGTGTTGAGTATCTTGAAACAGCCAATGCGGACGCGCACTGGTAGGAAAAATTTGGGGACACAATACCTAAGGTGTCTCTACGGGACACCTTAGGTATTGTGTCCCCGTATGGAGGAAACATCATGCCCATGAGCGATGACGCATTCGATGCGCTGGTCGCACAACTGCAGAACCAGGCCTTTGCCGATGCTAGAGAGGCTTATGGGGAAGTAGGGTTTGAGCGCTGGCGCACCCCCCGCTTCAACGGTGCTCTTTTAGATAGTGATGCTTCGGGGGGCTTGAAGGGTGGTTGTGGAGATACCATCCACATTTATCTCAAGTTTAAGGATCACCGGGTGGAAAAAGCTTCCTACACCACTGATGGCTGTGGTTCGAGCTCACTCTGCGGATCGTTTACCGCTGAGCTGGCCCACGGGAGAAGCGCGGAAGAATTGCTTGAGCTGGAACCGGCCGATGTGTTAAACAGAATCGGCACCTTCCCGGAAGGGGAGAAACATTGTGCGACGCTGGCAATCAAGGCCTTGCAGGAGGCCGTCAACAACTACATGATCAGTGTCGTAAGTAAAAACAGGCAGGGGGACCATTAGCGGCCAAGAATCTGCATCCCCCGAAGGAAATGCGTCATGGTCATGAATCTATTAGTCGCCTTTGCTCTTATATTTGCGGTGGGCGCCGTCTGGTTTCTGCTCCACTACTACGGAAATCCGGTAATCGACAATCCGCAGGGGCTGGCCAAGGTGGCCGGCAATTGCGGGGACACGATGGAGATCGGGCTGCAGATCGAGAACAATGTCGTCTCTTCGGCCCACAGCTGGACGGACGGCTGCGCCTACAGCAAATTGTGTGTGGAAGCGGCGGTGATGCTGGCCCGCGATAAGCCCCTCGCCGAGGTCAAGAAGATCAACATGATCTCGATTATGGAGCTCATCGGACAGGTGCCCGAAACCCATCTGCACTGTGCTCAACTGGCTGAGACAACACTGCAGAAAAGTGTTGAAGACTATATTTCCAAGGTGACACCCCGCAAGACCTGAGCTGGGTAGAACGTGGGTCAGGTCTGACCCGTACAATAGAGGGGGCAAGCATATAGAGGGGGACACAATACCTATCATGTCCCTCTGGGACATGATAGGTATTGTGTCCCCTAACGATTCGGGACATGATAGGTATTGTGTCCCCTAACGAAATCGCTCGGGATGTCTTACCAGGTTAAAGGCGGGCCGCACAACTATGATGCTGTTTGCCTCAGGTTGCTACGGCGGAGTATCGCCGACCCTGAAATTGAAAAGATTCTGATCGTAGCGGTTGTATTCTTCATAGCGGAGAAGGTCGTAGAGATCTTTTCGGTGTTGCATGCGGTCGAGAATACCGGTCTGATCCCCATCTCTGAGCAAAACCTCGAGACCCCGGTCAACCTCTCCCATGGCAAGCCGCAGGGTAGTTACAGGGTAGATGACCAGGTTGTAGCCGAGGTTTTCGAGATCTTTTCTATTCAGCAGTCTGCTTTTACCGAACTCGGTCATATTGGCCAGAAGCGGAACCTTGATGGCTGATCTGACAGCCTCAAACTCTTTCTCATCGGCCAGGGCTTCCGGAAAGATCATGTCGGCTCCGGCGTCGACGTAGGCCTTCATACGATCGATCGCTTTATCCAGTCCCTCGACAGCGCGAGCATCTGATCGGGCAATCAGGCAAAAGCTTTTGTCGAGCCTGGCCCCGGAGGAGGCGCTGATCTTTTGCACCATTTCCTCGACTCCAACCAGGTCTTTGCCGTCAAGATGACCACACCGTTTCGGCATACGTTGATCTTCTATATGACAGCCGGAGATCCCGGCCTCCTCCATTAACCTGACCGTCCGGGCCGCACTCATGGGTTCGCCAAACCCGGTGTCGATATCGATGATGGTCGGCAAGTCGGTGGCGCGACCAATCTGGCGACCCCGATCAGCAAACTCACTGAGTGTGGCGATACCGATATCAGGCAAACAGAGGTCTGCGGAGAGCACTGCCCCCGATATGTAGACCCCAGGAAATCCTTTGCGCTCAATCAACTGGGCACAGAGGGGGTTGAAAGCGCCGGGAAATTGATGGAGCCGTCCATCGTCCATGAGAGCGTGTAGTGCCTGGCGTTTTTCGGCAGCCGTTTTGCGGGTAAAGAGCATCAGAATATCCCTCTCAACTCGTTCTCGGTTAAATACCCCTCCGGAGCCACGGGGTTCAGAGCTTTGATCTCCTCAGTGGTTAGGTTCGGCAGCTTCTGCACAAGGTCGAGGAAACGAGAACTCTCAGATGGATCTAAAATATCATCGGTCAGTGTTTTAAACTTGTTGATGTATTCAGCGCGCCCAAAAGGTCTGGCACCAAGTGGATGGGCGTTGGCGACACTTATTTCGTCTTCAAGCGTGCTGCCATCTTTGAAGGTAGTGACCACCCGTGCCCCGAAAGCCTTTTCCGCTGGATCATGACTGTGGTAGCGGCGGGTCCAGTGGTCGTCTTCCCGGGTCGAGATCTTATGCCATAATCTCACCGTATCAGGGCGTTGAGCACGTGCCGGTGTGTAGCTGTCGACGTGGTGCCAGCTGCCGTCCTGCAGCGCCACCGCAAAAATGTACATGATTGAGTGATCCAGGGTTTCCCGGGAGGCGTGCGGGTCCATTTTCTGCGGATCCCCCGCACCTGTGCCGATGACATAGTGTGTATGATGAGAGGTGTGGATGACGATGCTTTCCACGGTGTCGAAATCGTCGATCTTTTCTCCCATCCTGAAAGCCAGGTCAATCAGGGCCTGGGATTGATATTCGGCCGAATGTTCCTTGGTGTAAGTGTCCAGGATCGCCCGTTTCGGTTCGCCTGGAGCCGGCAGCGGTACCGTGTAGTAAGGTTTGTAGGGCGAACCTCCCTGATCCCGGCTGGTTCGTCCGTTGAGTATGTAGGATATTATCGAGTCCTCACCTTCGTAGATGGGGCTTGGCGCACCCTCGCCGCGCATACAGCGGTCAACCGCTTCAATGGCCGTTTTGCCGGCATAGGCTGGAGCAAAGGCCTTCCACGAAGATATTTCTCCTTTCCTCGATTGACGAGTGGTGACAGTACAGTGGAGGGCCTGCTGAATGGCTTGATAGGCCACCTTGTTGTCGAGGTCGAGCAGGGTGGCTATTCCTGCCGCGGCAGCAGGGCCTATATGGGCGATGTGGTCAATTTTATGCTCATGCAGACAGATTCCTTTGACCAGGTTGACCTGTATTTCATAGGCTGTAGCAATCGCTCGAATCAGATCGTTTCCGTTTCTCCCGCACTGTTGGGCAACGGCCAGAATCGGCGGGATATTGTCACCGGGGTGCGAGTAGTCTGCGGCCAGAAAGGTGTCGTGAAAATCCAGTTCCCGCACCGCAGTGCCATTGGCCCAGGCCGCCCATTCGGCGCAAAATTCCTCGGCAGCCGGGAGACCGAAAAGGGTGGCGCCACCTTTCCGGGGATGTGATCTGGCCATGGCCCGGGCAGACTTGATCGGCACCCTGTTCAGTGAGGCGATCGCAACCGATGCATTGTCGATGATCCGGTTGATTATCATCTCCGCAACAGCTGATTCCACTGCCACCGGGTCTGCAGAAACTTCGGCCATTTTCCAGGCGAGTTGATCGGCACGGGCAAGCATATCTTTTGCTGGGGAGGCATGAACTTTGTGCTCAATCATAACTATCTCCATTTGTGAAGCTGAAAAACAGACCCGACACTGCTGGGACTACCCCCAAAAGGTATTGCCTCAAAAAAGGATACGCTCCAACTCGTCATTCGACCCTAGAGAATGTGTATTGAAACTAAGAACTTCGTCAGTCAGTTACCCTTTGCGGTTTCTTCAGGATATTGCGTAAGAACATCGGAGCAACAAACCCCGATACCGCGGCCACCCAGAGACCAATAGAAATGGGCGAGGAGAAGAGATAGGTCCAGTCACCATCCGACAGCAGCATGGCCCGCCGCAATGCGGTTTCCATATGGCCGCCCAGAAGAATGCCCAAGATGACCGGCACAGTCGGGATATCGAGCTTGCGCATGATATAACCCAGTACACCAAAGCCGACCATCAGCAGCAGATCAAAATAGCTGCCCGATAACGAATAAATACCCACAAACGAGATCATTGTCACACCGGGCATCAGAACCCAGGGTGGTACCTGCAGCACGCGCACAAAGATTTTTACCATGGGGACGTTCATCACCAGAAGCACGAAATTGGCGATCAACAGCGAGGCGATCAGGCCCCAGACGACTTCGGGATTCTCCGTGAACAGGGTGGGGCCAGGGGTGATGTTCAGCGTCATCAGGAGCGCCAGCAGAACGGCCGTTGTCCCCGATCCGGGTACACCCAGGGTCAGCATAGGCACCAGCGCACCCCCGGCAGCAGCATTATTCCCGGCCTCGGGCGCCGCGATGCCCTTGGCCACGCCTGTGCCGAAACCACCCTTTTCCCCGGCGATCGATTTTTCCGACATATAGGCCATGAAGCTGCCCAGAGAAGCGCCCGCACCAGGCAGGACGCCGGCGATAAAACCAACGGCAGAACAACGCAGCATGACCCAGCGACAGGCAATGATGTCCTTCCAGGGAATGCTGACTTTATCAAGCTTCACCCCGAGGGACGAATGCTTACCGTGACTTTCGATGAAAAAGAACACTTCGGTAATGGCGAACAAGCCGACAATCGCGACCAGGAAATCGACCCCGTCATAAAGATGCAGGTTTCCCCCGGTCAGGCGCGGCAGACCACTTGATTCGTCTACGCCTATCATGGCAATTGCCAAACCAATACAGGAGGCAATTGCGGCCTTGGCCTGATTGTTGCTGGCCATACCTCCAAGCGTGCAAAAGGCCAACAGGTAGAGAGCAAAATATTCTGCCGGACCAAAAAGAAAAGCGACCCGGGCCAGTAGCGGAGCCAGGAATATCAGACCGAGGGTGGCCAGGAAAGCGCCAACAAAAGACGCAACGCCGGAAAGAACCAGGGCATCGCCTGCCCGGCCAGCTTTGGCCATCGGATAGCCGTCCAGCGTCGTCATCAAGGCGGGTTCATCACCCGGGATATTCAACAGGATCGAACTAATTCGTCCCCCATACATGGCGCCGTAATATACTGCTGTCATCAGCACTAAGGCTGAGGTGGCATCAAGCCCTAGAGCAAAGGTCAGAGGAATTAGAATCGCCACACCATTGGAAGGCCCGAGGCCTGGCAGTGCACCGATGATGGTGCCCAGGAAGCAGCCAATCACAGCCAACATCAAAGTGTAGGGGGATAGGGCGATCGAGAAACCAAGGGCAAGATTGGCCAATATATCCATGTCAGTACTCTTATCCTAAAAGCCATTTAGGGACGGCAACCAGACCCAGACCCAAGGCATATTTGAAAATCACGAAAAGTACACCCGAGAGACCTATGCCCGTCAACACGGCATGTTTCGGATTGGGTGAGATTTGATAGCTTAAAACGCCGGCGGCAACAGCCGTGGGCAGCAAAAAGCCAAGAGGTTTCAGGGCATAGGCATAGCCGATCAAGATAACCACGGCGAATGCCAGAGCACCGAACGTGCGCAGGCCAGGCCACTCCGGTTGCGGGTCAGGCCGCAGCACCATGAACATACCACTGAGCGCCCAGATGATTCCTATCAAAACAGGAAATCCTTTGGGCCCGACTGGATCCGTTAAAAAGCTTATCTGGGTCTGGTTGGCACTCACGATATACGCGAGTGCCAGAACCGTTGCGACCAGGCCGAAAATCCGGTCGCTTTGCATTACTGGATGACCCCGAGTTTCTGGCTCATCGTACGAACTTCAGCTACGATTCCATCAATGTAGCTCTGGAAATCATCACCGACCTTGGTAAAAGGTGCCAGCCCGTTGTCGACCATTACTTTCTTCCATTCTGCTGAGTCTGCGACCTGCTGGAGTCGATCCGCCCACATCTTGAAAGTGTCGTCTGAAACACCCTTGGGGATGTAAAGACCGCGCCAGTTAACGGCGACCACATCAATACCCTGCTCCTTGGCTGTCGGAATATCATCAAACCCTGGAACGCGTTCTTCAGTCAGTACGGCGAGAACGCGAATATCTCCTGACTTCAGGAAACCCACAACCTCGGACATGTCACCGGTCATCGCCTGGGTGAAGCCGCCTATTGTCTGGGTGAGCGCATCTCCGCCAGCATTGAAACTGATGTATTTGACTTTGGTGATGTCATCGACCCCTGCGCGCTGCATCACCATCAATGCTTTGAGGTGGTCAAAACCGCCCACGGCTGAGCCGCCGGCAAATGCAACCCCACCCGGGTTGGCTTTGACTGCGTCGATCAGATCGCCCAGGGAGTTAAAGGGACTTTTCGCGCCTACCACGATAACACCGGGATCAGCGCCGATTGAGCCGACGAAGCGCACTTGATCAGCTGTCATGCCGGCATAGGCATTTTGCGCCAGGCGGGTCGTGGTCGCAGATGATGCGGCAACGATCAGCTCTGCATCTTCATTGCGTTCCGCCACGACATGGTTGAATGCCAGTCCGCCGCCGGCGCCGGCCATGTTGGTGACCTGCATCGGCTTATCGATCGCTTTGATGTCATACATGACTTTGCCAATCTGGCGACAGGTAAAGTCCCAGCCACCGCCTGGATTGGCCGGGGCGATACATTCGGCGGCAAGGGCAATGCCGCTGACTCCAAGAATAAGCAGAGAACTCACTAACATAACTTTCAGCTTTTTGTATTTCATAGTCTCCTCCTCGATTGAAAATTAAAAACAGCTTTAGCTTTCTTTACAACTTCCTTGCTCTTCCCGGTCCCTCCTATCCATTTGATTGTTATGGTGATTGGTTGGTTAAATGGTTTCTCTACTGAACTTTTTTAGAATACATATTGCGTATTGTCAACAATATCCGGTAGAATTTAGCAAATAGTGAGGGATGAACGCTGTTTTGCCCCATTCATGAAAAAATTGTAGACAATATGGATACGACGCCTGTACCACCTCAAACTGAAAGCCAGGAAAAATCAGAAGTCCTTGCTAATACACTTTGCGAAGAAATAATCAGAGGTCAACTCAAACCCGGTGAAAAGTTGAGTGAGACCGCCATCGCCTCCAGGTTCCAGGTGAGTCGCGGTCCCGTACGCGAGGCGCTGCGCCGTCTATCCGAGCGAAATTTTGTCGATTTTATTCCAAATGTTGGAGCCCGGGTGGCCAGCACCTCGCTTACAGACATGCTTCATTTGATGGAAGTGCGTGAATCGCTTGAGGCACTGGCTGCCAAACTGGCTGCTGAGAAGATGACAGCGGCCGAGAAGTCTCGTTTGGAAAAACTTTATGCAAATCACCTTTCAATGTTTTCGAGGGAGAGAATCAACCCCTATTTTCAATCCCCGGAAGATCTTGATTTTCATTATACAATAGCCAAAGGCTCTGGCAAT
>Ga0316193_10001147_pt1 | contig 17531 bp, 12 predicted proteins | sample MerIslsedime2_MG_FD_207735 | JGI IMG/M metagenome (GOLD analysis project Ga0316193, IMG submission 207735) | Coastal sediment microbial communities from Maine, United States - Merrow Island sediment 2 | ecosystem: Environmental > Aquatic > Marine > Coastal > Sediment | place: USA: Maine... | reverse complement strand
TCGAGCCGAACGCCGAGCAACTATCGAGGTCGGGGATATCGGCGATGTAGCCGCCGTCCTCATCACTGTAGAAGATGTTGATGCTGTAATCGCTCAAGATTCGCTCTCCAACTTCATATCGTAGCACTCGACCAGCCGCAGAAACTGACGAACCTGGTACGGCTTGACTTCTCCGCGAACGTCTTGGAGGTTCAATAACTCTTGGACGTCGGGGTGCGAGAAGATTCGATGACTGCCCGATGATCGGAGAAGCTCGAACCCAAACATCTGTATCAGGCGTTCGAAATCGGAGTAGCGAACATTGGCCAGGTCGCCATGTCTCAGCCGGCGTAAGAGCTTCTCGGGCTTCACGCAGCAGAAGACGGGATCGACTCACCCCTTCTTGCATTGGGTAGACCAAACGGCCGCCACGGGCGCCGGCCGCTTCAACTAGCGTCGCTGGCGGAAGCTCAGAGGGATTGCGACTGTCAGGCTCCCGAACGGAGCGGTCGTCGATGCTGAGGCACACTGGTACGAAGCCCATGGGATTGGAATGAAAGAGCTCAAGATCAAGCGACTACTAGGTTGAATATGGCGAACGAGCCTACTCAAATGTTCGTGATCTGCGTTCGAAACGAAGGCTTCGAGGCCTCGCTGGCGGTGCGCAAGCTCTACCGCTGTCTTGCGGACGAGGAGGCGGAAGCTCAATCCCTAATCCGCGTCGTGGACGAGACCGGCGAAGACTATCTTTGCCCGGCTGAGCTTTTTGCTGCGGTGGACGTATCAGCTGGAGCCGCCGAGATGCTGTCTGCAGACTGATCGGCCGGCAGGGGCGTAAGGGCTTAGGGGCATAGGGGCCTAGGGTAAAGGCAATGGATATTGGGTCGATCGGGCGGGGGCAAGCCCCGCCCCTACATCCCCCTCCCATCCGGTCGCTTCAGTCAGCACCCTGCGGGGTCGGTGCCGAGCCATACTTTTCTACGAGCTTCGCAAACCCTGGCTGGGCACGCAGCGGCTGCCAGCGTGGATCGAGCTCCAGTATGGGGATGGAAATCACCCCAGGCACAGCCAGGATCGCATCGAGCTCCTCCAGGGCGGTGTCGTAACGCCCAAGCTTGGTGTGAACCAGAGCCGAAATCTGCAGGACGGAGCTGCCAAAATAGGGGTCGGTCTCAAAAGGAATCAGGTCTTTGAGCCTGAGAAGGATCCCCTCGGCGTCTTCGGCGAGGTTCAAACCTGCATACGTCAACGCCAGCGATTGCAGGAGGCTTTGGGCCTTGGGCGCCGCCTCGATCATCGGCTCGAGCCTCTGACGGGCTCTGTCGTAGGCCTGGTCGGCTCGTTCTCTCTCACCCATCTGCTCCAGGGCCTGGGCCTGCAGCAGCTCTTTGGGCGCCGTGAAGACAGCAGAGTTGAACAGTTGATCGTCGGCAAGAGCATCGAGGCCATCGATCGCCGCCTGGTAGCGGCCCTCGTAGACCCTCTGCCAGAACCAAGCCCACTGGATGTTCGGGCTGGGCTCGTTGGGAGGTAGGGCCGCGAGTGTGACGCGGGCACTATCCAGGTCGGCGCGCCAGAGCCAGTGCACCCAGGCCTTGCGCATGTAGGCGTTGTTCCACTCGGGCGCCAGCTCGATGGTCCGGTCGTAGTACTCGAGGGCCTCCGGATAGTTGCGCATCCAGTGATGCACAGCGGCGACTCGTGTGACCAGCTCTGGGTTGAGAGGGTTCAGCTCGAGAGCCCGATTGGACGCTTCGAGAGCCCGATCCCATGCGCCCATGCGGCGATAAATCCGTCCGAGAGAAAAATAGATCTCCCATCGTTCGACCAGTTCTGCAGCTTGCTTCAGAGGCTCTAGCGCCGCGCCGTAGTCCCGCTCGACCTGGGTCAGGAATTTGCCCTCGGCCTCGAGGGCGAGCCAAGAACCTGGCGCCAGCGACTTCACTCGCTCGAGAGTTCTCAGAGCTTCGAGTCGATCCTCTTCTGCGTGCTCGGGACAATGCGCGAAGGCCGCGGAATGGGCTCGAGAGGCGTAGGCCCAGGCCTCGACGAAGCCGAGGTCGAGCTCGGTGGCCCGATGGAGGTAACCGATTCGTTCCCTGATGAACCCACAAGACACCGCATCCGCCGCGAAGATGCCTCGCAGATAGGCCTGGTAGGCCTCGGGGTTGCCGGTCGGTCTGGCCTCCAAAGCCTGGCGCTCGGGCTCGAGAAGGGCCGCGTTGAGCTCCCGCACCACGTTGAGGGCGATCTCGCTTTGAATCTCGAAGATGTCTTCGATCGAGCGATCGTAGACGTCAGCCCAGAGGTGGGTTTCATCCTCCACACGAATCAATTTAGGGCTGATCCGTACCCGGCCCGAGCCCGCGCTCCCCGACGCCCAGCGAACGCTTCCTGTGAGGATGTAATCGACGCCGAGATCCTGGCCGATTGCCCGAGCCCGAACCTGATCCCGGTAGGGGGAACTGGCGCCGGTTGATACGACACCGAGCCCTCGCACCGAGGCCAGCCGGCTGAGAATCTCGTCGGTAATTCCGGCGGCGAAGAATTCGTCTTCGGCGGCACCGACGTTGCGAAGCGGCAAGACCGCGATCATCTTGCGGTCGCTCACTTCGCTGAGAGGCTCGACTCCCGAGGGCTCGGTCTCCGGGGCAGCTCTGTTCGAGGCGGCCCACCAGGCAGCGAGAACCACGATCGCAACCAAGACTAACCCCAAGCCGATCGCCGGCCATCGATATCGGGATCGTTGGGGAGCGCTCGGCGCCGGCACCGGGGAAGTCCTCGCAGGAGCGGAGGTGACCTCTTGTCTCAGCTGGCGCAGGCCGTTGTAGACATCGCGGGACGATTGGAACCGGTCATCCGGTTGTTTCTCCAGGCATGCGGAGACGATGCGGTCGAGATGCCTCGGTAGATCGGGGCGCAGCTCGAACACCGGCGTTGGCCGATCCCGGAGGATCGAGCCCATTACAGCGGCGGGGCTATCGCCCTTGAAGGGCCGTTCTCCTGTGGCCAGCTCGTAGAGAACGACACCGAGCGAAAAGATGTCGGTGCGGTGGTCGAGTGGCTTGCCTTCAGCCTGCTCCGGCGACATGTACCAGGCTGTGCCCACCACCACACCTTCGCCGGTCAACCCTTCGGTGGGTAACTGCGTTGGAGCGAAATCTGCGCTTCCCTGGATCTTGGCCAACCCGAAGTCGAGGACCTTGACCTGCCCCTCCTCCGTCACCATGACGTTGGCTGGCTTGAGATCCCGGTGGGTGATGCCCTTCGCATGCGCCGCTGTGATCGCCTGGGCCAGGCAGACCGCGATTTCGAGGAACCGATCGAGCCCGAGCCCACCGCTCGCGATCAGATGGTCGAGACTCTTCCCCTCCACGTACTCCATGGTGAGAAAGTGGATGCCGTCGGCCTCTTCGACCGAGTAGATGGTGACGATGTTGGGGTGGTTGAGTGCGGCGACGGCCCGAGCTTCGCGCCGGAATCGCTCGAGGCGCTCCTGGCTGGAGGCGAGATCAGCGGGAAGAACCTTGAGCGCTACTTGCCGCTTGAGATTCGTGTCCTCGGCCAGGTAGACCTCGCCCATGCCGCCCTCGCCGAGCTTGTCGAGGATCCTGTAGTGGCTCAGGGTCTGGCCGATCACTGAGATCTCCTGGGGAAAGCGGAATCCCCAACGAAGAACTGGACTTTTTGCTTACTTGGCGGAGTCTACACCTTGCGGCACGGGATACCGCCGGGAGCCACGGAACGCGACGCGCGCAGGGGTGGGGAGCGAAAGAGGTCCTGGGGTCTTGAGGTCGTGGGGCCCTGAAAATGAGCAGTGAGGCAGTAGAGGCAGTAGAGGCAGTGAGGGCTTAGGGGGTCTCCCTCCCGCTCGGCGGACTCGAAGGAGTAGATGGCGGCTACGTTGGGGTGGTTGAGGCTGGCCAGGACCTTGGCCTCGCGTTCGAAGCGGGCGAGGGCAAGCCCCGCCCCTACAGCTCGGCGAGCCGGGCGCGGGCCTCGGGCACTGCGACGACCGGTGGGTCGGCGTCGCCCCAGTGGTCGAGGTATTCCTGATAGTGCAGTCGGGCGTTCTCGGTGTCACCGATCTCCTCCTCGAGGCGGGCCAACTCCAACAAGGTCGTGGTTCTCGACGCGACGGCTGGCCAGCCTTCCCAGGAGCGTGGATCGAGAGCCGCTCGATAGGCCGCGATGGCACCCTCCGCATCGCCAGAGGCGGCGAGAAGACGGGCCCGTCCGATGTGCTCGAAGTGTGCCCAGCGATACTCCGGTGCCATGGCATCGATCTGATTGATCGCCTTCTGGGCGAGATCCAGATTCCCCGCCGTGCGTTCGATCTCGGCGCGCAGGAGCGACTCCCAGAAGCGGCCCGCCACCGTGACCGCGTCCTGGTTGATCCGGCTGAGCTCTTCCAGGGTCTGGCGCGAGCCCTCGAGATCTCCAACGGCGATCTGGAGCTCCCCCAGGTCGGAATAGTTCTTGGACCAATATGGATCGATTGCGATGCCGTCGCGCGCCGATTCGATTCCCTGCTCGGTGCGTCCGGTGACCGCCAGAAGCTGCCCGGACAGGGCCATCCAGTGGGAAGACTGGGATTTCAAGTAGGTATCCTCGACTAGATTCGCCGCCTCCTGGAGCTCGGCGATCGCCTCGCCGAGCCGTCCCTCGCCGATCGCGGCTTGTGCGCGTTTGGCGGCCATGTCCGGCCAATCGATAGGGCTGGCCTGGACCTCGTCGATGGATGTGAGCTCGCGAACGCGCTGCCAGTTGCCGGCCATGAGCTGGAGGATTTCCAGCCGCGATCGCGTTGGGGTGTCGAAGCCACCCTGCAGGGCCTCCAGCAAGGCGATGCCCTTGTCGAGCTCTCCTTCGGCGGCAAGGAGGGCCGCTGCGGCCCGATCGACGGTCGGATCCCCGGGAAAGTCCTCTTTGTATCGCTCGAGCAGGCGGCGTGCGGTGGGCATATCACCGCCCATGACATAGCCGTCGAAAAGGTGGATAAAGACCAGTCGGTAGGAGGGGTCGAGGTCGAGCACCCGCTCGAAGAGCTCGTTCGCCTTGCGTGGATCCCAGTAGCGGCTCTCGTGGGTCGCGATCTCTCCTTGCCAGTAGTAGGCGTCGGGGAGGTTCACGCCCGAGCGTGTCAGCTCATCGAACAACTTCCAGGCCTCGTCATTATTGCCCTTCTCGGATTCCACAACGGCGCGGTAGGTGGTTTGCCAGTGTTCCGGCAAGCGACCGATGTGAGGCAAACCGGCCTCGAGCTGGGCCTGTCCATCCCCTAGAGCTCCCCATGTGATGGCCGACGCAGCCTTGTAGTAGGCGAGTGCGAAGGAGGGATCTTCGGCGATTGCGGCCTCGAACTGGTCTCGTGCCTCTTGGACTTCGAGGCGTTGCAGAGCCGTCTCGCCGAGCACGTAGTGTCGGTAGGCCTCCTCGTTGTCGGTCAGGGCGTGGGCCAGGTCGAAAGCGGTGGTCGAAGCGGTGTCCGAGTCGATGCCGAGCTGCTCACGGGTCTGTTGGGCGATGGCTCCGGCCAGGGCGAAGAGCTCGGTGGAGGAATCGGCCTCCTGGCGTTGCGAACCGAGGGTGCGACCGCTGTCCACGTCGATCAGGTCGGCGGTGAGAATCAGTTTCTCGCCAGCCTTGCCGATCTGGCCGACGAGCATGGTCGACGCCTCGGCAATCTGTGCCGCTTCCGACGCCAACGCAGGATCGAAGGCGTCGCTATCGCCCCCGACCTTGCGCAACGCGGACAGAATCTGGGGCACCGAGACGACCGGCAGGGTGCCTGACTCCGCCAGATCGGTGGTGACCAGCCCCATCAGCATTCGCCCGAGCTTCTCGGTATCTGCTGGATCGGCGAGGTTCTCGAAACCCACCACTGCCACCGTACCCGGTGCGCCCTTGGCGACCCCGGTCGGGTCCTCATTGGGCTCTCGGGTCATGAACCACAGGATGGCGGCAGCGATTGCGAGGCCCAAGATGGCAAGCGTCGGGAACATCCAGCGACGGCTGGCCGAGGCTGTCTGGACGGGCGCCTGGCCGCTGACGATCGGGGCGGTGCCGCTGTCGAGGTCGCGCTCGAGGTTGCGTAAGTCGGTCGCGAGATCGGCGGCGTCCTGATAGCGCCGTTCGCGTTCTTTCTCCAGCGCTTTGCGCACCACTCGTTCTGCCTCGGCAGGGATATCACCGGCTACGTTGGAGAGTGGCTGGGCCTCGCTCTTGAGAGTCGCATGCAGGCTCTCGATCTCGGTGTCGCCCTGAAACGGCCGTTGCCCGCCCGCCATCTCGTAGAGGATGACTCCGAATGAGAAAAGGTCGCTGCGATGGTCGACGGTCTCGCCGCGGGCCTGCTCGGGGGACATATAGGCCACCGTACCCAGGACCTTGCCCGCCATCGTCAGCTCGCGGCTGATGGTCTGCAGCTTCGAGTCGAGATCGGAGGTGCCACCCGCCGCGGTCGCTGTGGGCTCGAGCAGTTTGGCGAGGCCGAAATCGAGCAGCTTGACCTGGCCCTCGTCGGTGAGCATCACATTCTCTGGCTTGAGATCCCGGTGGACGATGCCGTTCTTGTGCGCGTGAGCCAGCCCGTCGGAGATTGCCGTAGCGATCTGTAGCCACTCCTTCAGGGACAGGCGTCGGTCGGCGAGAATCTGGCGCAGGGTCTGACCCTTGACCAGTTGCATCACCAGGAACGGGTGACCGTCGGCCTCGCCGACCTCGTGGATCACAGCGATGTTGGGATGGTCGAGGGCCGCCGCTGCCTGAGCCTCGCGCTCGAACCTGAGGCGGCGCTCCGGATCGGCAGTCAGGGCAGCCGGCAGCACCTTGATCGCCACCTCGCGCCCCAGCTTGGTGTCTTCGGCCAGATACACCTCTCCCATGCCGCCCTCGCCGAGCTTGGCGGTGATTCTGAAGTGAGAAAGGGTCGTGCCGATCAAGACGGGGGATTGTACTGCATTGTGGCAGTGAGGCAGCGGGGAAGAAGGGCGTAGGGGTGTAGGGGCGTAAAGGCTTAGGGGCGTGGGGGTGTAGGGGCGTAAAGGCTTAGGGGCTTAAGGGCTTAGGGGCGTAGGGGTCTTGGGGTCTTGAGGTCCTGGGTCTTGGGGATGAGGCAGCGGGCGCAAGCTCTACCGCTTTCTTGCGGACGAGGAGGCGGAAGCTCAATCCCTGATCCGCGTCGTGGACGAGACCGGCGAAGACTATCTTTACCCGGCTGAGCTATTTGCTGCAGTGGACGTGCCAGCGGACACCGCTGCAGCTCTGTCGGCGAGTTGAACCGCCGCCATAGGACGGGTCTCGCCGGGCCGGGAGACCACCATGAAAGCCATCGTGCAAGAGGCGTACGGGTCGCCGGATGTCTTGCGAGTCGGGGAGGTCGACGAGGCCACGCCAGAGGTTTCAGCCGGTACCGGCGAGTTTTCTGGATTGTCGTTCCTCGGTCATGATCCGCGGTGCCTTGGAATCGCTTTCAGGCATCACTCAGCTCGGGCGTGACTCGACGCGGAGGCCCTCGGCGATGCTGTCGCCGGGATGGACGATGACCCGATCGCCCTCCTCCAAGCCGCTCAGGACCTCGGCGAAGAGGCCCCCCTGGCGACCGATCTCGACCTGGCGTAGACGCGCCCGGCCATTGTCGACGGCAAAGACCGCCCAACCGTCACCGTCGCGGAAGAGACTGCCGGTCGGCACCTGTAGCACATCCTGGCCCTCCCACAGCACCACCTGCAGCTCGACCCGAAAGCCGTCGGCCAGCCCCTTGCGGTCCTGCGGGGGGTCGTTGAAGTCGACCACTACGTTGACCCTCTGCTCCTCGACTCCGAGGGCCGAGATCTTCATGAAGCCCGAGGGCTCGACCCGGCGCACCCGTCCTTCGAGCGGCCTGTCGCCGCCCCACTCCTCGATCAGCACCCGGTCCCCCGGGTGGATCTTGACCGCGTCGGCCGACAGATAATCGGCCACGATCTCGAGATCCTCCGGCTCTCCGACCTCGAGCAGCGGCTCGCCGGTGGCCACCACCGCTTCGCTCTCGCGCATCCGCCGCAGGACCACGCCGTCCACGGGCGACCGTAGCGAGATCGGAGAACCCATCTCCTCTCGCCCCGGATTCCCCGTCGGCGTCGATCCTTCGAGCAGACGGGCGCGGGCGACCTCCAGCTGATAGTGAGCTGTCTGCGTTGCGAACTCGGCTGCTTCGAGAGCTTCCGCCCCGCTGCGCGCCGCGAGCTCCGCCGAGTCCAGCTCCGTTTCCGAGACGATCTCCTCACCGGCCAGCCGTCGAATGCGCTCGACCTCGGCCTCGGCGAACTCGAGCTCGGCCTGGGTGCGGTTGCGCTCCGCCCGCGCGGTCTCGAGGCTCGCTCGAGCTGCCCGCACGGCCGCCTCTGCTTCCGCCCGACTGCGGGCATCGAGCAGTGTCGGCGCCTGCGGCTGAAAGATGGCGAGCACGGTCTTGTCAGCATCGACCGGGTCACCCGGCTCGAGCTCGATCCGCAGCACCCGGCCGGCCAAGGGAGCCGAGACCACGAACCGGTCGCGCACCCGTGTCTCGCCTTCCTCATCCAGGGTCACCAGGAGAGGCGCCCGTTCTACGATGGCGATGTCGGTCGGCTCGCGTCTCGGCCAGAAGGCCCAAGCCAGAATCAGGAGGAGCAGGGCCCCGCTCAGCGTCCAGGTGAGCTTGCGTTTGTCTTTCCACTTCATGATCTCCTCCTCCCTTATTCACGCGACTTCAAGACAGCGACCAGATCGAGCCGATCGAGTCGGCGCCGGACCGCCAGACCGGAGAGGGCTGACACAACGGCGACCGTCAGCGCTGCCATGGCGTAGCTGACCGGTTCGACGACCAACGGGATCCGCAACAGCTCCGAGGCCAGGGCCTCGATAATGCTGAGGCAGAAGACGTACCCCAGCACCAGGCCCAGGGGGATGGCAATCAGCGTCAGGATCGCCAGCTCACCCAGCAGAATGAAAGAGATCTCGGCGCGGGTAAAACCCAGCACCCGCAGGCTGGCCAGATCGCGTTCGCGCTCGGAGAGCGAGATCCGAGCGCTGTTGTAGACGACACCGCAGGCGATGACGGCGGCGAAGATCAGGTTGATGCCGATCATCAGTCCCAGCGTTTCGCCAATGGTGTTCTGAAAACTTTCGTAGGCCGCCGTCGTCAGACCGACCCCGGCGACACGGGGCGTTGCTTTCAGTTCCTCATGCAGGCGCTCGATCTGAGCCGGGTCGACCTCGAGAAAGGCGCCGGAGAGCACGCCGCCCTCCCGCATCATGCGGCGCAGGGCATCGATCTCCATGTAGGCCGAGGTCCCCATGACCTCGTCGACCAGCAGCGAGACCGGCACGGTGCGGATGGGACGAGCGCCCTCGAGCACCTCGACCGTCATCCGGTCGCCGACCTCCACCCCGAGGGCTCGGCCGAGGGTGGTCGAGAGCACCAGCCCCGCCGGAGGTAACTCGACGACTCCGGCGGTCTGACCGATCACCCGATTGAGCCGGGGCGAGGCCGGCAGTCCCAGAATGGCGGTCTGACGGGAGCGCGGCCCGAAGCGCAGACGCACCGGCACGCTGCGGAAGGGCTCGATCGACAGTACGCCGGGCATCCGCTCGACCTCGTGGCGCGCCGCCGGAGAGGTCGGCTCGACGAAGGTGGCGGTGACGTCGTGCAGCATGACCTCCTGGAACTGCACCTTCATCAGCAGGTCGATGGCGTCGACGAAGAAGAACCCGAAGACCAGCAGAGCGATGGCGAAGGCGATTCCAGTGGCCGAGAGCAAGGTCCGCATCGGACGCCGGCCGAGGTTGCGGAGGATCATGCGGGCCGGCTCCGACAGCAGGCGGGCGAGGCCGACCCGCTCGAGCCAGCTGCGCCTGAAGCTCGCCGGCGGCTCCGGCCGCATCGCCTCGGCGGGTGGCAGCCGGACTGCCCGACGAACGGCACCGAAGGCTCCCAGGGTGGCGGCTCCGAGGCTCACCGCTAGAGCGGCCACCACTATCCTCGGCGACAGGAAGTACTGGAAGATGGGGAAGCGAAAGTACTCGCTGTAGAGACTGGTCAGGCCACGACCCAGCCAGGCGCCGAGCGCGACGCCAACGAGACCTCCCGCGAGAGCGATCGCCAGCCCGAGCTTCATGTAGTGCAGCGCCAGGGTCCCGTTCGAGTAGCCGATTGCCTTCAGCGCGGCGATCTGGGTGCGTTGCACCGAGATGATGCGCGAGAGCACCACGTTCAAGAGAAAAGCGGCCACCGACAAGAACACTACCGGCAGCACCGAGCCCATCGTCTGCATCTCCCGCATCTCGTTGTCGACAAACCAGGCAGAGACCTGGAGCCGGCGCGGGATCGCTCCGAGACCGCCGTAGCGCTTGAGAATCCTGTCGACGCCGGCAATCACCGGCTCCTCGGAAGCTCCCGGGCTCAGCACCAACGACACGTCGTTGAAGCCGCCCTCCATGTCGAAGGCCGAGGCCAACGCGCGCCGTCCCATCCAGAAGACGCCGAACCGCTTGTCGTCGGGCAGCAGGGCGCCCGGCGCAATGGTGTAGACGAATTCCGGTGAAAGGGCCAGTCCCACGATTTCGAGCTCGCGCCGCCGGCCGTTGATGACTGCCCCCACCACATCGCCGGGCTCGAGCCCATGCGCCAGGGCGAATGCCTCGATCACCAGTACCTCGTCGGGACGCCCGGCCTGGATGTAGCGTCCTCTGACCAAATAGACGTCGTTCAGGATCGTTCGCCGGTGCTCGGGGATCGACAGCAGCAGGCCGACCGCCGGCTCGGTCATTTCCTCGACATCGAGCGTCACCTGCACCACTACCCGCGGCTCGACCCGGGCCACACCGGGCAGGGCCTCGATCCGCGACACCGTCGCCAGCGGTGCGCGCTTGAGCGAGGCGAAGACGTCGGCGAAGCGGTACCGGTCGTAGTAGGCCTTATGGGTGTGATCGAGCGACTCGAAGGTGGAGAAGTACATGGTGAACATCGCCACGCCGGCGGCGATCACCAGGGCGATCGCCAACGACTGCCCCCTCAGTAGCCGCAGATCGCGCAGGAGCTTTGTATCCAGGGTCAACATGGCGTCACCACTCGAGCTCGCGGGCTTCGGCTCGGCGCTCGTTCTCCTCGATGGCGACGATGCGACCGTCGGCGAGTCGCAACACCCGGTCGGCCATGGCGGCGATGGCGACGTTGTGGGTGATGACGGCCACGGTGGTGCCGAGCTCGCGGTTGACACGAGCGATCGCCTCGAGCACCAGGACACCCGTCGAGATGTCGAGGGCCCCAGTTGGCTCGTCGCAGAGAAGCACGTCCGGCTGCTTGGCAATGGCCCGCGCAATCGCCACGCGTTGCTGCTCGCCGCCGGAGAGCTGTGCCGGGAAGTGATCCTGGCGATCACCGAGCTCGACCAGCCGCAGGGCGTCGGCCGGGTCCATCGGATCCTCCGAGATGTCCGTCACCAGGGCAACGTTCTCGACCGCGGTCAGGCTCGGGATCAGGTTGTAGAACTGGAAGACGAAGCCGACGTGCTCGCGGCGATAGCGGGTGAGCTCGCTGTCGTCGGCCGCTGTCAGCTCGTGGTGGAGGTAGTGAACGATACCCGAAGTGGGCACGTCGAGTCCTCCTAGAATGTTGAGCAGGGTCGACTTGCCGCTGCCCGAAGGGCCGAGCAGGACCACCAGCTCGGAGGGCCAGAGCTCGAGGTCGACCCCCTGCAGCGCGTGCACGTCGACCTCGCCCATGTGGTAGACCTTGGTCACCTGCCGAGCGACAAATGCGGGCTCGCCTTTGCTCTTCATGGCAGCTCCTCCCACAGCGTGTGCTCGACCAGACCGTAGGCCCGCAGCGCGGAGGCGAGCTTCAGGGCGAGGTCGCTCGGTCCCGTCTCCTGTAGTTCTCCGCTGTAGCGGACATGCACGGCTAGGTCGGTCTCCAGCCCGTGACGTCGATACAGGGTCACGACTGCCTCGTCCTGACCACCCGCGCGGATCGACTCCCTGATCCGTTCACCCAGCGAGTCGAGTGGCCTTCCCGAGGAGCGCAGGTGGATGATCTCGAGCCGCTTCATCCAGTCCCTCCAAGCGCGCGAACCCAGTGGCCTCGGCTCTCGAGCTCTGGGCAGACGATTCTTCCGAGGTCATCTGTGCAGCCAGCTACGAGTTCGCTCTTCATGGATGAGTTCCTTTCCTACAATCAGGCAAAGCGAAGTCTGTGCCAGAAGACGAAGTCTTTTGTTTCAAGAGGCTTACAGAAGTCTGACGGGTCGTGATTGTGGTAAATGACAACTCTTGTTGTCGTATTTGATGATTGAGAGTACTATTACCAATAGTGACAATTGAGGTTGCTGTCCGGGGGAGACCGCCATGGTCGATGACAACGAGTTCTTCCGCAACGCCACTTTGAGGATCTGCGGCAATCTCGCCATCGAAGAGGCGATGCGAAATTGTGTGCGCTATCTGGCAGGCTTGATTCCGGTCGACCGCATGTTCATGCAGGTCTACGAGCCGGATCTCGCCGCCGTGCGCACCCTGGCGATGGCCACTGAAGACCGAGGCGAGGAGGTCGATCTGCTGACTCCGATTCCAGAAGAGACTCGGGTCCGTATTCGCGAGCGGAGCGGAGATCCGGAGAGCGAAGTCGTGGTCATCGATTCCTCTGAGCGGAATCCAGTGGCGGGGGAGATGCTGCGCTTCCATGGCATCGAAGGCTGGTCCATTTTGAGGATCAACCTCGCCGCCGAAGGTGATCGTCTCGGTGGCGTCGTCCTGACCGCAGAAGGCGCGGATCGCTACACGGAGGAGCACGCGCGCCTCTTACGACTCTTGAAAGATCCCTTCACGATCGCAATTGCCAACACCCTGCAGCATCGCGAGGTGCTTCGGCTGCGCGACCGTCTGGCCGAGGACTACCGGCAGATGCAGCGAGACCTATTGCGGATTACGGGGGACGAGATCATCGGTGCGGACTTCGGTCTGCGCGAGGTGATACACCGAGTCGGTCACGTGGCGCCGACCGAAAGTCCGGTGCTGCTGACCGGCGAGACCGGAGTCGGCAAGGACGTGATCGCCAGCGCCATTCATCTCGGCTCGGCCCGACGGGACGGACCCTTCATCCCGGTCAACTGTGGCGCGATCCCCGACACTCTGCTGGACAGCGAACTCTTTGGGCACGAGAAGGGGGCTTTCACCGGTGCGCTTTCCAGAAGTCGCGGCCGGTTCGAGCGTGCCGATGGAGGGACCATCCTGCTCGACGAGATCGGCGAGATGCCGCTCGAGGCGCAGGTGCGGCTGCTGCGAGTGATCCAGCACCGGGAGATCGAACGGGTAGGTGGAACCGAGCGGATCCCGGTCGACATCCGGATCATTGCCGCCTCCAACGGAGATCTCGGGGCGGAAGTGCGCGCGGGTCGGTTTCGCGAGGATCTCTGGTTCCGGCTCAACGTGTTTCCGATCGAGGTTCCGCCGTTGCGCGACCGAAGAAGCGACATCCCGGCCCTGGTGCACCACTTCATCGAGCGCAAGGCCAAAGAGCTCAAGATCGGCGAGACGCCGCAGCTAGCACCCGGCGCCATCGAAGACCTCCTGGCCTACGATTGGCCGGGCAACGTGCGCGAGCTCGAAAACCTGGTGGAGCGGGCCATGATCCTGCGACACCGTGGGGAGCTACTCCGGTTCGAGGAGCTCGGCCCCGGGTTCTCGACGAAGCGCGACGCAACGCCGGCGGCAACCGAAGAGGAGCCAGTGAGCCTCGACACCGTCGTAGCTGCTCACATCCGACGGGTGCTGGGGCTGACCGGCGGAAAGATCCACGGTCCCGGTGGGGCGGGGGAGCTGCTCGGGGTCAACCCCAACACCCTGCGTTACCGGATGAAGAAGTTGGGAATCCCGTTTCGCAAGGATCTCCCGGCTGCAGGCAGTAGGGCGGTAGGGGCGTAGGGGGTTCGGCCTCTTTCGGCCACCGGGTTGTCTTCGCTAGCTGTGAGCGTGATCGATGACGGCGCGGTAGCGGGGCTAGGGAATCTGCCTGCCGGAGGAGCGGGCGGCTCAGGCCCTGGAGATGAGCCTGCGCGTCGAGTTGAACTGACGGGCTAGGAGACCACCATGAAAGCCATCGTCCAAGAGGAGTACGGATCGTCTGAGGTCCTGAGAGTCGGGGAGGTCGATAGACCCAAGGTCGGGGACGGCGAAGTGCTGATCCGCGTGCACGCGGCCGGTGTCGACCCGGGGGTATGGCATCTCATGGCGGGACTGCCCTACTTTCTACGCCTCATGGGCTACGGGCTCCGAGCACCCAAGACCCGCGTTCCGGGCAACGATTTCTCCGGGCGCGTCGAGACGGTCGGCAAAGAGGTGACGCAGTTTCAGCCGGGCGATGATGTGTTCGGCCTGTGCAAGGGCTGCTTTGCCGAGTACGCCTGTGCCCGAGAGGACAAGATTGCGCCCAAGCCGTCCAACCTCACTTTCGAGCAAGCAGCGGCAGTGCCCACATCCGCGCTAACGGCTCTCCAGGCTCTTCGCGACAAGGGAGAGGTCGCGGCTGGACAGAGGGTTCTGATCATTGGTGCCTCGGGAGGGGTGGGGACGTTCGCGGTGCAGCTCGCCAAGGTGTTTGGTGCGGAAGTGACGGGCGTGTGCAGCACGCCGAAGTTGGATCTGGTCCGCTCCATCGGCGCGGATCACGTGGTGGACTACACACGCGAGGACATCGCGCAGACCGGTGAGCGCTACGACGTCATCCTCGACACCGCGGGGAACCGTTCGCTGGCCAACCTTCGAGGCGCTCTCACCCCCCGGGGGACTCTGGTGATCGTAGGTGGGGAAGAGGGAGGAAAGTGGCTCGCTGGCACCGATCGCCAGCTTCGCGCCGCTGTGCTGTCACCGTTCGTGAGTCAAAGACTACGGTCGTTCGTCGCGGCAGCCCGCCTGGAGGACCTGGAGTTCCTGAAGGGGCTCCTCGAGAGCGGCAAATTGACGCCCGTTATCGACCGAACCTACTCGCTGAGCGAGGCTCCCGAGGCCATTCGCTATCTCATGGGGGGTCACGCCCGAGGCAAGCTCGTCCTCACTGTTTGAAGGGGATCGCTAGGCAGCGACCGGCTTGATTCGTTGAATATTCTGTGCTTTGGGCGAAGAGGAGTAGGCCTCCCCCGCTCTTGATGACGGATTCGAGGGGATCGCTTTGCACGGGGCCGTCGACGGCGGCTGGCAAGGGAGCTAGCCGCTTCCTTCAGGGTGCAAGGTCGAGAAGCTTGGCGGCCGCGGCGAGTTTGCGATCCAGGGACCAGAGAGGTGCGTCGCTGAGAAGGGCCGAGGCCAGGAGGTGGGCGTCGACCCAGCCAATGCCCGAACCGGCCAACTGCCGGCTGTCGATCATCGAGAGAACCTCGTCGTGGGTCGCAACTTCGGCAGAGGGGAGGTGGCCGAGCAAGTCCAGGATCTCGCCTTCTTGGCTCGAGCGCCCGAGGGCGATCTCTCCAATGACGAAGGGGTGGATCAGCACCTCCATGTCCTCGAGAAGTGTCACCAGCCGGGAGTTTCCCTTCCGCAGGTGGTCGACCCAAACCGATGTATCGACGAGGATCACGAGCTGTGCCGCTTGGACGGACTGATGATTCGTCGGCGTCGGACGAGGCGAAGGTCCTTCTCGGTGCCGCCCAGAGCAGCCAGGCGCCTGGCACTCTCTTGCGTTACGAGGGCATGGAGACCGGCGTGAACCAAAGCGGTCTTGCCATCGATTCCGCTCAACTGGGCAGCTTTGGCGAGTAGCTCGTCGTCGAGGATAAGTGTCGTTCTCATATGCATAAGTATGGTGATTTGATATGCCTTCGTCAAATCTCTCGGGCCGGAGAGCCGAGTCTGGCGTTGAGCAGGGGCCCACTGGAGAAAGTCGGAGTTGCGTACGAGAATCTTGCGTTACACGGACCGAACGCCCGGCAGGGGCGCCGGCCGCTTCCAACGATTGCTAGTACAATGACGCGCCACACATGATCGGTAAGAAGCTGTCTCACTACACGGTCATCGCCAAGCTGGGTGAAGGCGGTATGGGCGAGGTCTACCGTGCCGAAGACACCAAGCTCGGGCGTCAGGTGGCTATCAAGGTGCTACCGGCCGAGATGGCCTCGAACCAGGAGCGGCTCGAGCGCTTCCAGCGTGAAGCGAAGGCGCTCGCCGCGCTCGACCACCCCGGTATCGTCACCGTGTACTCGGTAGAGGAGTCCGATGACGTCCACTTCCTGACCATGCAGCTGGTCGAGGGCGAGCCCCTGGACCGCCTGATTCCCGAGAAGGGTCTTGGCGCCGGTCGGATCCTGGAGATCGGCACGGCCATCGCCGAGGCGCTGGCCGCCGCCCATGAGAAAGGCATCGTCCACCGCGACTTGAAGCCCTCCAACATCATGGTCACCGGCGACGGGAGGGTCAAAGTGCTGGATTTCGGGCTCGCCAAGTTCGCCGCGCCGCAGTCGGGCCAGCTGATGAGTTCCGAACTGGCGACCGAGCTCCACACCCGCGCGGGGGTGGTGATGGGCACCGTGCCCTATATGTCGCCGGAACAGGTCTCCGGCCGGGTGGTGGACGAGACGACCGACATCTTCTCCCTGGGGGTGGTGCTCTACGAAATGGCGACCGGAGAGCGGCCTTTCGATGGACCCTCTTCCGCCGAGCTCGTCTCGTCGATCCTGCGCGATACGCCAAGGCCGTTTGCCGAGTTGCGGACCGACCTGCCGGAGCCCCTGGAGCAAGTCATCGGGCGCTGTCTGGAAAAGAGCACCGCGGACCGGATGCCGTCGGCTCGTGCCCTGTGCGAAGCCCTGGCCGCCGTGGGCAGCGCACCGCCATCGGCCCAGACGGAGATGGCCCCGTCGATGGGCACCCCAGTCGGTGCCGAAGGTCACGAGACACCGTCCATTGCGGTTCTGCCGTTCGTCAACATGAGCGCCGACAAGGAGAACCAGTACTTCAGTGACGGGTTGGCGGAGGAGATCATCAATGGCCTGACCCGGCTCCCCGGTCTGCGAGTCATCGCGCGGACCTCGGCGTTCCGGTTTCGCGACGAGCAGGACCTGCGGAAGGTGGGCGCGGCGCTGGGCGTGGGGACACTGCTCGAGGGAAGCGTGCGCAGGTCGGGGCAGAGGCTGAGGATCACGGCGCAGCTGACCGACATCGAGGACCAGTCTCACCTTTGGAGCGAGCGTTTCGACCGCGAGCTCGATGATGTGTTTGCGATTCAGGACGAGATCTCTGCGGCGATCGTCGAGAAGCTCCACCTCAGCCTGGGTGCGGCGGGAACGGCGACGCGGGAAAGAACCAACTTGGCTGCCTTCGAGGCCCTACTCGAGGGTCGTCACTACTTCTCCCAGTTCACACCGAAAGCCGCCGAGCGTGCTCTTGCCAGCCTCCAACGGGCACTCTCCCTCGAGCCGGACTACCCTGACGCCCTCGTGCTGCACGCCTTCTATCACGTGATGTTGGCGTACATGTTCGCCGACCCTCGCGAGGAGCTTCCACAAACGAAGGCTCTTGTAGAGCGAGCGTTGAAGCTGGACCCG
>Ga0316193_10001146_pt1 | contig 17546 bp, 16 predicted proteins | sample MerIslsedime2_MG_FD_207735 | JGI IMG/M metagenome (GOLD analysis project Ga0316193, IMG submission 207735) | Coastal sediment microbial communities from Maine, United States - Merrow Island sediment 2 | ecosystem: Environmental > Aquatic > Marine > Coastal > Sediment | place: USA: Maine... | reverse complement strand
GCAGGGAGCGCATGTGATCGTGTCCAGTCGCAAGATTGATGACTGTACTGCCGTGGCGGAGGCCATTCGAGAGTCCGGTGGCAGTGCCGAGCCTTTCGCCTGCAACGTCGGTGATCTGGACCAGATAGCCGCCCTGTTTGCGCACCTCCACGAGGCGTATGGCAAGCTGGATATTTGTGTCAATAACGCCGCTACCAACCCCTATTTCGGGCATGTGCTGGACACCGACCTGGGTGCGTACAACAAGACGGTTGAGGTCAATATTCGGGGATATTTTTTCATGTCCATTGAGGCGGGCAAGCTAATGCGCGATCACGGCGGTGGCGCTATCGTCAATACCGCCTCGGTCAACGCGCTGCAGCCTGGTCCCATGCAGGGGATCTATTCGATCACCAAGGCTGCCGTCGTCAATATGACCAAGGTGTTTGCCAAAGAGTGTGGCCCACTGGGCATTCGCTGCAACGCGCTGTTGCCTGGACTGACCAAGACCAAATTTGCCGGCGCATTGTTCACCAATGACGCTATCTACCAGGAGGCGATCAAGCATATTCCCATGGGGCGCCATGCGGAGCCCGCAGAAATGGCCGGCACCGTGCTTTACCTGGTGTCGGACGCCAGCAGTTATACCAACGGGGAATGTATCGTGGTCGATGGCGGCTTGACGATCTAGCGCGGCGCCCCGTCTCGCTTACTATTGGAAAACAGTAGCACCCGACTAAAGGCTTTAGGTTTGCCAAAACCAGCCCTGTGTCGCTAAAGTGCCCGCAGTGATGTCACGGAGGAATGTTATGCAGGAAGTTCAAATACACCCGCAGTTGCTGGCAGACTGCCATGACCTGGGGCGGCTGCCGGCCTGCGCCGTGTTGTTACACCGCAATGCGGTCCTGCCCTGGTTTATCCTGGTGCCTGACACGGTTTTCAATGATGTGCTGGATCTTCCCCAGGAACATCGTCATGCGGTGATCACGGATTGCGCGGCAGTGTCCACCTTCATCAAGGAAGTGTTGGGCTACCACAAGGTGAATTTTGCCGGCCTGGGCAACGTGGTGCCACAGATGCATCTGCATGTTATCGGGCGCAGTGAGAGCGATGCCGCCTGGCCGCAGCCTGTATGGGGTGCGCTACAGGACACCGCGACCTACACGTCGCAGCAATTGGATGATATCCGGCAGGGGCTGGGAAAAATGGCAGGCCTGACCGTCGCCGGGTCAGAGTGAATCAGGCTGCGGCAGGATGAGCAAAGTTTTCGTTACTCATAGCCTGCCGGGCGAACGACTCCCGGTCCTGGCCCAGCGCTGTGAACTCTCGGTTTGGGAGCAGCCGGGGCTGTTGTCCCGCAGCGGCCTGCGACAGCACCTGACGGGTTGTGAGGGCCTGGTGTGCCTGTTGACTGATCGGGTTGACCAGGCGCTGCTGGAGGACATGCCACAGCTGCGGTTCGTGTCCAGCATGTCGGTGGGGGTGGACCACCTTGATATTGCCGCCCTGACTGCGCGCGGTATCCCTGTGGGACATACCCCGGGGGTGCTGGTGGATACCACCGCAGATACGGCCTTCGCATTACTGCTGGCGGCGGCCAGGCGGGTGGCGGAAGCCGACCGTTTCGTGCGCCATGGGCAGTGGCGTGACGACAACGCCTGGTCACCGGATTTTTTCGTGGGCAAGGATGTGAGTGGCGCCACCCTGGGAATTATCGGCCTTGGCGCTATCGGCCAGGCGGTGGCTCGCCGGGCCGCTGGTTTCGGTATGCGCGTCCTGGCCTGGAACCGCTCGGCTATCCAGGCGCCCGGTGTGGAGCAGGTCTCCCTGGAGGAGTTGCTGCTGCGCAGCGACTTCGTCAGCGTTAATGTGGCCTTGTGCGACGACACCCGCATGCTGCTCGATGCGGATCGTATTGCCACCATGAAGCCGGGTGCGGTGCTGGTGAATACAGCGCGCGGCGGGATCGTCGATGAAAGGGCACTGGCTGATGCCCTGGACCGTGGCGGGGTTTACGCTGCAGGCATTGACGTTTTTGAGAGAGAGCCGGTGGCCATGGATAATCCGCTGCTGCGCCACCCTCGTGTGGTGCTGGCCCCGCATATTGGCAGCGCTACCAGCCATACCCGTGCGCGCATGGCAGATATGGCGGTAGATAACGCATTAGCCGCCCTGGCCGGTGAACCCATGCCCCACTGCGCCAATCCGGCGGTCTATAACTGACTTTTCCCGTCCGGAGCCGATGGCAGAAAAGAACAAGGTGATGTCGCGACCCAGGTTGCCGGGCCGTGCTCCCAGTGAATGACCTACTGAAACATCAACCTAGGGCGCTGCGGGCAGGGTCTCCAGGCCCTTGGCGATCGCCTTGGTCAGGTTTTTGTCCAGTTCTTTCGGGTCTACCTGGTTCACGTTTTCCACGAACTTGGTGATGATCACCTGCCACACTTCGTGCTTGCTTTTGACGTCATTGAACTGGATGGCAACGTTGCTGGTTTCCTTCACGCCGCCAAGGGCATGGGCATTGTCGGCCACTGCACCGTCCACCTGGCGGTTCGCCACGACGCTTGGGTAGGGGGTAATGTTGCTGGCTGCTTCGCTCTTTTCTCCCATCCGCAAGCCGGGTGCCTGGAGGTAATCCACGCTGAACTGGGCCTGTTGCGCATCGAGTACATAGCCCTTGCGGCGCAGGTTGGCGTCTAGCTCTCGCCTCACAATCGGATCCATCAGGTAAATGCGATCGCTGGACTTAACGTTGTTGCCTAAAGGCTCGCTACGCCACTTGTAATACTTGTAGTTACCCTTGGCAAACTCCTCGGTGGGTGCCGGGCGCGTTTCTATGCCGCTACAGGCTACTATTGCCAGTGACAGCAGGGCGATGCCCAGGCTGGTTGTGATACGCATGCTATTCCTCTTGATTCAGGTCGGGGCAGCCAGCCACCGCTTATGCTGCCCATGTTAGCAGTACCCGCGGTTGGCAGCTACAGCCAGCTCGTGGACTCAGGGTATGGCGGGAACGCTGCGTAGCAATTGTTGCGCAGCCCACCTCAGCCGTGCCTCGCGTTGCTCCAGCGGTACTTTGCCGGGATCTGTATACACTTCCAGCGCGCCGCGCCATACGATCTCATTGGTTCCCGCCGGTGCGATGGCCACCAGTACAGTGCCGCGGCCATAGCCTGCTGCGGGCTTGGCCAGTGACGGGTAAAGGCGGAAAAAGTCTTGCACTTCCTTCTGATCTGCCAATTGACCCAACATGGCGACGGCCACCACATCATAGGTCGCATCCTGGTCGTCGCTGACAAAGCGATAGCCCTTGCGCTCGAACTCCTGTTGCAAGGCCTGTTGCAGCACCTTGGCACGGCGCACATAACGACCCTCGGGGTCGTCTACCCACAGCAGCTCACGGTGCCAGTGTAAGGTCGTGTCCGCATCGGTGACAAAGCCGGGCAGGGAAACCGCTATGGCGCTGGCCTGTTCCAGGGGGTCTGTTTTTGATGTGCCGGGACCGCCGCTGCATGCCGAGAGCGTGGTAAGTAAAAGTAATAACAGGCTGAAACGCTTTATCACAGTAGGACTCCTGGTTTCCGGTGACCCGCGATAGTAACTGATTTGCCCAGCTGTTAAACAGTCTGCTTGCGCCGTTGCAGCGCAGTGTCACTAATTGGACGTGATTAACGGACTGGCATTTGCTAGGATCAAGTTATAACTATAAGTTATGTCCAGGGGTTAGATGCAAGCATGATTTCCCGTAAGTTGATTCGTACCGACCTGAACCTGCTGGTTGCCCTGCAAATTCTGCTGGAGGAGCGCAATGTTACTCGCGCGGCGGAGCGCCTGTCAGTCTCCCAGCCGGCGCTGAGTAAAACCCTGCAGAAATTGCGTGACTCCTTTGAGGATGAGCTGTTTACCCGCACAGCCCATGGCCTGGTGCCAACCCCCCGGGCGGAGGAGTTGGGAGTGGAGTTGCCCTCCCTGCTGGAAACCGTGGAGCGGGTGCTGGGTAGCTCGGAATTCACCCCGGAGACATTTGCCGGTAGCTTCAAACTATTACTGCCCCCCATTCTTTGCGAATCCCTGTTGCCAGGGCTTATGTCGGAGTTGCATGAGGTCGCACCCAACATCCAGATTATTACCGGCGAGGTGCCGCCGGACTACCAGGACCAGTTGAAAAAGGGCGAGGCGGATTTCGTGGCCTTTGTCGCCCTGGAGACGGAGCGCGATATTCACGCGGAACCCATTGCGGCGATTGCACCGCGTTGCTACATGCGTATCGATCACCCCCTGGCGGGCAAGGAAATGAGCCTTCAGGATTTTCTCGCTTACCCACACTTGAGGCTTTACCTGCCGGGACTTACCCGGGAGAACACCAGTATGGTGGACGATGTACTGGGGCAGTACGGTGTGCACCGCAGTATCGCGTTGGAAACTACCCAATTTGCTTCCGCGGTGGGCGTGCTTACGTGCACCGACTCCCTGCTGGTGGCCAATGCGGGGTTTCAGGAGGGTGGTCTATACAGTGAGCGTATCTCGGGCGCTGATATGCCGTCGGAACTGCAGCGGATGATTCACAATACCCACAGCAGTAACCGCGGCAAGATGTCCCTGATGCGGCACACACGAACCTCCCGTAGCGCCCCGCACCAGTGGATGCGCGCCATGTTGATGAAGCACCTGACCAGTTCCGGGGAAATCGTGCAGCCGCCGCCCGCGCCGCGGGAGCTACTTCCCGACGGAGTTCCGGTAGGCGCGGGGTGACATGCCTACTGTTCGCGAGAACAGCCGGGAAAAATACAGCTGGTCCGGATAGCCCAGTTCAGCTGCGACCGTCTTGATACTCATTTGAGTGGTATCCAGCAGGTGGCAGGCGTGTTCCATTTTCATATTGAGAAAATGCTTGATCGGCGAGTAACCGGTCAGGGCCTTGTACTTGGTGGCGAAGTGAAACCGCGATAACCTGGCGGTAGCGGCCAGTGTATCCAGGTCCAGTTGCTGGCCGATATTTTCCAGCATGAAACTCTGCACCGACGCCAGGTTGAAGCTGTGCTGGCTGCTGGCCTGGGCGCGGCGTATCTCCAGCGCGATTTCAGTGATCAGGTGCCGCAACTGGTTGCCCGCGTTGATAAACGCCCGGGTGCTGTAACCGGTGCGGTGCACTTCCATCAGGCCCCTGAAGTGCGCTATCAGCTGCGGCGATACCCCGAGCTTGCTTATCGGCTCACGCCCCTCGCGGTAGCCCAGGTACTGGTTGAATACCGCGGTCGCGGTACCCTGGTAGTGGACCCAGTAAATGGTCCAGGGCTCCTTCGCGTCTGCCTCGTAGCTGTGTGCAACACCCTGGGGCAGCAGCAGGATATCGCCAGCCGCCACCTTCCCTGACCAGTCTGCGGTGCTGGCGCGAGCCCTGCCATCAACGCAATACAGCAACAGGTTGTCATCGTGTTTCTCACGCTGCATACGGTGCAGGTGAGCGCCCGGATAAAAACCCATGGCTGCCGGGTAACATTCACGTGTGAGCGGGTGCCGCGCCAGTTTATTGACCATAAAGGCGGGAGTAACGAAGCGTAGGCCGTCTTTTGGGAGAGGCCAGGAGGAAGGCGCGCTCATGGTGGTACCCTGTTTTGCGGTTGCCGGGTGATGATAGCAATAACAGCAATATAATCCATAAGAATCGCAACTTCCTCCCTTGGAGTCGCCTCTTGCGCAAGGTATGCTGGCGCACGTTTTTTGATCAGCTAACCTTATGTGGCGACGCGCAGGTTAGTTTGCACAGGCATTAGCAAAGGAGCACCAGACGATGGAAGATACGCAGGGATCAGTCCAGGACCGGGAAGAAGTGGCGGCCATGATAGCCCGCGCCCGCGCAGCCCAGGAGGCGATAGCCGATTACACTCAGGAGCAGGTGGACCAGCTGATTACCGCCATGGTGTGGGCGGTGGCTCGCGAGGATCGCTCTGAAGAGATCGCGCGCTTTACCGTTGATGAAACACAGCTGGGGAACTACGAGGGCAAGTACCTCAAAATTCACCGCAAGACGCGGGCCACGCTGATGGACATCATCAACGACAAGTCAGTCGGCGTAATCGAGGAAATCCCCGAGCGCAATATCGTCAAGATTGCCAAGCCTGTGGGCGTTATTGGCGCGCTGTCCCCATCCACCAACCCGGAGGCCACTCCGGTGATCAAGGCGATCTCCGCGGTGAAAGGCCGCAACGCGATCATCGTCGCGCCGCACCCCAGGGCCAAGCTCACCAATAAGAAAATCTGCGATTACATGCGCGAGGCGATCACCGCCATGGGCGGACCCGCGGACCTGGTACAGAGCATCGATGTACCCTCCCTGGAAAAGACCAACGAATTGATGCGCCAGTGTGACCGCGTGCTCGCCACCGGTGGTGAAGCCATGGTCACCGCGGCTTATTCATCCGGCACCCCCGCGTTGGGCGTGGGCGTAGGTAACGCGGTGATTACGGTAGATGACAGCGCTGACCTGGATGAGGCGGCGGAGAAGATTCGTATTTCCAAGACCCTGGATCTCGCCGCTTCGTGTTCCTCTGACAACTCGGTACTGGTGTTTGAATCTATCTACGATGAGTTCCTGGCAAAACTGCAGCACGAGGGCGGTTTTGTTATCGAGGGCGAAGACAAGGCAAAGCTGCAGAGTGTGATCTGGGAAGACGGGCACCTCAATGCCAAAATAGTGGCCCAGCACGCGCTTAATATCACCGGCCAGGCGGGCATTGACCTGCCCGAAGGCAAGCAGTTTTTGATCGTGCCGGAAACCGGCACTGGCCCCGACTACCCTTTTTCGGGTGAGAAGTTGACGGTGACCATGGCCCTGTACAAGGTCAAGGACATCGACGAGGCCATCGCCTTGACCAACAGTATCCAGGCCTACCAGGGCCAGGGGCACAGTTGCGGTATCTACTCCTATAACGATGACAATATCATGAAGCTCGCAGCGGCAACCCGCACCTCTCGGGTCATGGTCAACCAGCCCCAGGCGGCCTCCAATAGCGGCAACCTGTGGAACGGCATGCGTCAGACGTTCTCCCTGGGCTGTGGTTCCTGGGGCGGTAACAGCATCAACCACAACATCACCTGGCGCGACCTGGTCAACGAGACCTGGGTGTCCAAGCCCTTGGCGAAAACCAAGGTGATTCCCTCAGATGAGGAATTATTCGGTTCGGTAATGGGCAAGTTTTAATCCTGGCACGGCACTAGCAACGAGGAATCATAGATGGATTTTTCCCTGACTGAAGACCAGATGGCCTTTGCCGACAGCGCCCGCGCTTTTGCCCAGGGTGCTCTGGCCCCGCATGCGGCCCACTGGGACGAGCACTCGATCTTCCCCAAGGATGCGCTGCAACAGGCGGGTGAATTGGGATTCATGGGTATGTACACCCCCGAGCGGGCCGGTGGGCTGGGCATGAGTCGCCTGGATGCCAGCCTGATCGTGGAAGAGCTTTCCCGGGGCTGTACCGCTACTGCCGCTTTTCTCACCATACACAACATGGCCACCAACATGGTGGGCAAGTACTGCAGTGAGTCGGTGATTGAGCAGTGGTGCCCCGAGCTGGTGATGGGTACCAAGCTGGCGTCTTACTGCCTCACTGAACCGGGTGCCGGATCCGATGCCGCGTCCCTGCGCACCACAGCCGAACGCGATGGCGAAGACTATGTGGTTAACGGCAGCAAAGTGTTTATATCCGGTGCCGGGGATACGGAAGTGCTGGTGGTCATGCTGCGCACGGGTGCCGCGGGCCCCAGGGGTATTTCCGCACTGCTGATTCCGGCCGATGCCGAAGGCATCTCCTACGGCAAGAAAGAGGACAAGATGGGCTGGAACGCCCAGCCCACCCGCATGGTGACCTTCGACAATGTGCGGGTGCCTGTGGCCAATCGCCTGGGAGAAGAAGGTCAGGGGTTTGCCATAGCCATGGAGGGGTTGGATGGTGGACGCATCAATATTGCCACCTGTAGCGTGGGCACCGCCCAGCAGGCACTGGAAGAAGCGGCCGCTTATGTGCAGGAGCGGCGCCAGTTCGATACCGCGATTGCGGATTTCCAGGCAGTGCAGTTCAAGCTCGCGGATATGCTGACCGAGCTGGTCGCCGCGCGGCAGATGGTGCGCCTGGCGGCCAGCAAGCTGGATAATCAGGATCCCCAGGCCACGACCTATTGCGCCATGGCCAAGCGTTTTGCCACGGATGTGGGTTTCAACGTGTGTAACGACGCGCTGCAATTGTTCGGTGGTTACGGCTATATCAAGGAATACCCCATGGAACGACATGTGCGCGATACCCGCGTGCACCAGATCCTTGAGGGGACCAACGAGATCATGCGGGTTATCGTCGCCCGTCGACTATTAATGGACGGGGCTTTGGAGGTGATTAAATGAGCTTGAGTATTTCTGACAAACTGAAAGTAGAGATCAAGGGGCATACCGCCCAGATCACCATCGATAACCCCGGTGCCAATACCTGGGATGTTGAAAGCTTGCCAGCGCTGAAAGACCTGGTAGAGAAACTCAACGCACAGCGTGACATTTACGCCCTGGTGATCACCGGAGCGGGGGAAAAGTTTTTTTCCGCCGGCGCGGACCTGAAGCTGTTTGCCGACGGCGACGCTGACAATGCTCGCCGCATGGCGGTGTATTTCGGTGAGGCCTTCGAAACCCTGGCGGATTTTCGCGGCGTATCCATAGCGGCTATCAACGGCTTCGCCATGGGTGGTGGTCTCGAAGTGGCCATGGCCTGCGATATTCGCATCGCCGAGGAACAGGCGCAGATGGCGTTACCCGAAGCTAAAGTCGGACTGCTGCCCTGTGCTGGTGGCACCCAGCGCCTGTCCTGGCTGGTGGGGGAGGGCTGGGCCAAGCGCATGATTCTCTGCGGTGAGCGTATCAAGGCAGACACTGCCGAGCGTATCGGCCTGGTAGAGGAAGTGGTGGCAAAAGGAGCAGCGCTGGAGCGTGCGCTGGCGCTGGCTGCGCAGGCGGCAGAGCAAAGCCCCATATCGGTCGCTTTCTGCAAGCGCCTGGTGCACTCCGGCCGCAATACCGTTATCGCCGCGGGCCTGGAAGGAGAGCGTGATCTTTTCGTCGACCTGTTTGCCACCGAGGACCAGCGCGAGGGGGTTAACGCCTTCCTGGAGAAGCGCAAACCTGAATGGAAGAACTGCTGATGTCCGATGCCAGTGTGCTGTTTGCCGAGCTGGCCGCGGGTGATCGCCGGCTGGGTCGCGTGACCCTGAATGTTGCAGCGACCCTCAATTCACTGACCCTGGATATGGTTGACTTGCTGCAGGCGCAGCTGGATGCATGGCGCGATGACGAGCAGATTGCAGCCGTGTTTATAGACGGCGCGGGTGACAAAGCATTTTGCGCCGGTGGCGATGTGCAGGCTCTGCACCAGTCGGCGGTAGCCACCCCGGGCGGCCCCTGCGAGTACGCGGAGAACTTTTTTACCCGCGAATACCGCATGAACTACACCTTGCATACCTATCCCAAGCCGGTTATTTGCTGGGGTCACGGTATTGTGATGGGCGGTGGCCTGGGCGTCATGGCGGGTTGTTCGCATCGCATCGTCACGGAGAAGACCCGTATTGCCATGCCCGAGGTGACCATCGCGCTGTTCCCGGATGTGGGCGGCAGTTGGTTCCTCAACCACATGCCGGGCAAGTGCGGGCAGTTCCTGGCGCTCACTGGAGCCTCGATCAACGCAGCGGATGCAATCTACACCGGTATTGCCGGGCGTTTTATCGCCAGCGAGCACAAGGCTGACGTTATCGAGCAATTGCTGCGGCAGAGCTGGAGCGCAGATGCCCGCGCCAACCACGCCCTGGTCAAGCATACGCTGCGGCCCTTTTCCGAGCAGAGCGTGTCGCAGTGCCCCGGTGGGCAGGTAGAGCCGCACCTGGGTACAATCAATACCCTTTGCGACGGGGATGATGTCCACGAGATCATCGATAATATCGTGGGACAGCAGACCCAGGATCCCTGGCTTTCCAGAGCCAGGGACAGCCTCACTCATGGTTCCTCACTGGCGGCCCTGTGGATTTTCCGCCAGCTGTGGGAAACGCGCCACGCCTCCCTGCGCGAGGTTTTCCAGGCGGAGATTCAGTTGGCTACCAATATCGTGCGCCACCCGGAGTTCGCCGAGGGCGTGCGCGCCCTGCTGATCGACAAGGACCGCAATCCTCAATGGCAGTACAAGAGCTCCCGGGAAGTGCCCGCAGAGCAACTGGATGCTTTTTTTACCGCGCCCTGGGAACACAACCCCCTGGCGGACCTGTAACAGATACCGAGGAACAAAATCATGGCTAAAGTAGCATTCATCGGCCTGGGCAACATGGGTGGACCCATGGCGATCAACCTGGTCAAGGCCGGGCATGATGTCACGGTTTTTGATTTGTCGGAGCAGGCTTGCGCACAATTGCGCGAGGCTGGCGCCGGCGTCGCGGTTTCCGCAGCGGAGGCTGCCACCGGAGTGGATTATGTGTTGTCCATGCTGCCTGCGGGTAAACATGTGGCGGGGGTGTACCTGGGCGATGACGGTCTATTGGCGCAACTGAATGGCGACACCACCGTGCTGGACTGCAGCACTATCGATGCGGCTACCGCGCGGCAGGTGGGCGAGGCGGCAGCGGCAATGGGTATTGGTTTCATGGACTCGCCGGTATCGGGTGGCGTGGCCGCGGCCGCGGCCGGTACCCTCGCGTTTATGTGTGGCGGCAGCGCGGAGACCTTTGTCAAAGCGGAATTGATTCTGGGTGACATGGGCAAGAATATTTTTCATGCCGGACCTGCCGGGGCGGGACAGGTGGCCAAAGGTTGCAACAACATGCTGCTTGCGGTGCACATGATAGGCACCTGTGAGGCACTGGAAATGGGCGCGCGTAACGGCCTGGATCCCACAGTGCTGTCGCAGATCATGCTGGCCAGTTCCGGACGCAACTGGTCGCTGGAAGTGTACAACCCCTATCCCGGGGTCATGGAGAATGCGCCTGCGAGTAACGATTACAAGCCGGGTTTTATGGTGGACCTGATGGCCAAGGACCTGGGTCTGGCTATGGAAATCGCCAGTCAGTGCGATTTTGACAACCCCATGGGGCAACTGGCCCGAGAGCTGTATGCCCAGCACCAGGAGGCGGGGAACGGTCAGCGAGACTTTTCCAGCATCCTGCAGAAATTGCAGGGTTGAGGGTTGCCGGGTCGGGGCAGCCTATTGGTTGCTCTCGTCCATTTCCTGCAGGCGCAGTTGCGCAGCTTCCTGCACAGTCTGCTCCACTGCCTCGGCTTTTTTCAGGGACTGCTGGTAGCTCTCTGGAATAGCCCCGTCGCCCTCTTTGCCGCCAGAGGCCTGGTACAACACCCAGCCTATCGCACCCAGTGCGAGTATCATGCCTATCAAACGCATAATCATGCCCTCCTGGTAGGACTGTAGCACGACATCGCCGGTGCGTCTTTTGCCGGGTGTAACGCCGCGGTCTTATCAGCAGCATAAACTGGCCGATAGCGTCATGGCTGATGGTGCTCCCAGGGCTTAGTCTGCAGCTTCAGCAATCTTACGCGGATGTCGCTCATGTCATTTGTAACCGTAGAAAAACCGCTCCCCTATGTCACCCTGATTACCCTGAATCGGCCCGAGCGTATGAACGCCATGGCGTTCGACGTCATGGTGCCATTCAAGGAAGCGCTGGAAGAGGTGAGTTTCGACAATGACACCCGTGTAGTCGTGGTTACGGGCGCCGGTGCGGGTTTCTGCGCCGGTGCTGACCTGCAGGACCCGGGTTGGCTGGACATTTTTAACGGCCTGACGGTGCCGGGTATAGCGCGCCGTGCGATGAAGATTCTCGACGATGTGATCAAGGCGATACACGATATGCACCAGCCGGTGATCGGCGCTATTAACGGCGCGGCTATTGGCGGGGGGTTCTGCCTGTCCATGGCCACCGATATCCGCATCGCTGCCGAGGGCGCTTATTTTCGACCGGCGGGCATTAACAATGGCCTGACCTCAGCGGAGCTGGGCCTCAGTTATCTCCTGCCACGGGCTATCGGTACCAGTCGCGCGTTTGAAATCATGCTGACCGGACGCGATGTCGATGCTCTGGAAGCGCAGCAGATCGGCATGGTGTCAAAGGTGGTGCCGCAGGAAGAACTGTTGCAGGAATGCTATGCCATTGCCGAGCGCATCAATGGCTTTTCCCAGCTCGGCGTTGAGTTGAGTAAACAGATGCTGTGGGCGGGAATGGATGCGGGCAGCCTGCACTCCCATATGAACCACGAGGGGCATGCCCAGTTGTTTGTGCGTATGACCACCCAGAATTTCGAAGAGGCGATCAAGGCGCGCAAGCAGGGGCGCGCGCCTGACTTCAAGGACTAGTTGTGATTTTTCTTTAGGTTTCGCCCGCTTCCCCGATACTTGCGAACGAAAAGGCTTTCCCGACCAGTGCCTTGATGCCAGCGTCTGCGGTTGACCTTGCTGTGGGTGATGATCCTGAGCCTAAGCCATGCGCGTTGCTTATTCGGTATCGTGCTGCCCGGAAATACGCGCAATATCGACACTGGTGAGTTGATCATAAGCGTAGCTGCCAAGCGTAAAAAACACTGGGTATTCACTGCTGCGGATGAAATTTACTCCCGGTAGCCGGTAGAGCTGCAGCGTGATTTTCCCTGACAGACTATCGATGTTCAGCACCAGCTCCGCCTCGGCCCCGTTCAGCTGCTGCGCCTGTTCCTCGGTGGCAACGCCCTTTACCTGTAATGAGCGCAGCGCCGAGAGTAGCGACAGCAGCTCGCGCTCATCGGGGGTGGCGCCGCTGCCTGAGCGCCATTCGCCGCCCTCCCGGTGAATGCTGTAGGTGTCGGCATCGACGCGCATGGGTGTCCTTATCTGCAGCAGCCTGGCGTCTATCCAGTCGCCGCCGTTTGCCGGGGCGTCGAAAACGTTGAAGTTTGTCGCGAAGATCTCGTCCTGATCACCGTGGCGGGCGTGCACCTTGCGAAAACCCGGAGAAGTTCCCAGGTACACTGTTCCCAGGGCCCTGGAGCCGCTAAAGAGCTCGATGCGTCTCTGGAAAAGATAATCGGCGACCTGGAAGCGTTGTCGCGCCGCCGCGGAATGAGCCACCGGCCACTCTTCGCTTTGTGACAACAAGCCGGCAAGCAACCCGGAGACCATCTCGGGGTCAGCGGGCAGGGTGTGCAGTCCGGGCAGTAGCCAATTGGCGCCGGATTTCTGCAATACCAATTCCTGCTTGTTTTCATCGGTGATGCGCACTTTGTCCACCGACCCCGGATCTGCGCTCTGCCACATAGGCCGTGCCATGCTGTTTATGTCTTGCGGGCGTGGCCAGTACATTGCCACCACCATAGCGCACTGGATCAGCAGGACGAGCAGCAAGGTGCCGGTGGTGCGCCTCACAGTGACAGCTCCCGGGTATAGCGCCGCCGCTGCCGCCACTTCATGAACTGGTGCAGCAGGGCGAGCAGCACCAGCCACAGGATGGCCAGCCCGTAATTGAAATACTCGATCAGTACCTGTGCCTGGCGCTCCATGGGCGGCAGGGTGCGATTGAAATGCGCGTGCGAGCGAATTTCCAGTAGCTGGTCGTCTCGCAGTGACCAGTCAAGGGTATTCATAAACAACTCCAGCGGGCCCAGATACTGGGTACCGGTCGCCATGACCTGGGTGCTCAGAATCTGGTCGTCCATGAAATCGTTGGATGTAAACAGCACAATGCGCGCCGACTCTGCGGAGTGCTCAATCAGGCTGGTAATGTCGGTTCCCGGTGCGGTCCCGGCTGCATGTAGCGGGTGGTCGCGCCCCGTAAAATAAGAGTCAAAGCGTCCCTCGATGGCTACCCCCAATTGTTGTGCCCCCGCGGCGCTATCGGCATCTGTGCCGGGTTGGAAGCTGCTGAGGCCGTCTTCGTCCAGGCTGGGCATGATGTCCCGGGCATCACTGAGCCAGGAGTCGGGTGAGCTCTCCAGTAATGTGGTCACACGGCGTCCGTTGCGCGGAGTCACGCTCAAAGGTGAAGCCCAGGCCATGGTCAGTTGCGGCATGCTACCCGTAACGGGGTGTTCACTATTGAGTCCCGGAGGGCGCAGATCGATAAAGTAGGGATAGTCGATCATGCTGATATCCTGAAATTCATAGTCGCCGGTTTTGCGAGTGACGGGTGCAGGGAACGCCGCGCTTTGTTTGTCCAGTACCAGGGTATGGCCTACGGCGATGCCCATGTGTGCCAGCCATTCCCGCAGGCCGCTGTTCCAGTCCTGCATGCGCAATTGGCCATCGCTCAGCTCCGCGGTATAGGGTGATGTGGCCAGTACCACAGTGCCCCCGCGCATCAGGAACTGGTCGATGGCCAGCACGGCTGCCTCTGACAGGTGCTGCGGGGCGACTACCGCCAGGATGTCGGCGTCTGGCGACACGTATCCATCGGACAGGTTTTCCAGTCGGATGCTGTAGTCCTCGGTAATGGCCTGCTCCAGGTTACTGAAGGTCGGGCCACCCAGTTTGTAGCGGGCCATTTGGGCATTGACCCTGGGCACAGCCAGGGCGACAGTGCGGGTAAACCCGCTGGCGAAGCGCCGCAAACCGGCGTCCAGTGCCTGGCGAAATCCGCTGGAGTCGAATTCCTCAGTGGGTAGTTGCACTACCTGGCGGTTATCGGCCAGGGTGAGGTAGAAATAGAATTCCCGCTCTGCATCCATCGCCGAGACCATGGGCTGGAAGCCCCACTGGTCGGCGATCTGCCTGGCCAGGGTGCCGTCACCGGCCTCCGGCGCAATAAAACGTACGCTGAATTTCCCGTCTGAGTCAGCCACGACCTGCTGCAATTCGCTGGCAATAGCGTCTTTGTAGACCAGCAACTGTTCCGGTAACAGCTCGTCTTGCGATACATAGGCGATGAATTCCACCGGCTCATCTATGCCATCAAACAGTTTTCCGCCCAGCCGATATTTTTGCAGTACATCCTTGATCGCCCGGGTGATGTCGTACTCCGGGTTGCGCAGGGACACCTCTGCGGCATTGTTATTGGCGGTATGCACTTCGATCAGGTCCTTGAACCCCAGGGTTTCGTACTCGTCGCCATAGTGGACGAGAATGTTGAAGTAGGAGTTGATCAGCGCGGCCTGGTAGCGATCCGAGACCTTGAACGGCGCGGCCTTGATGCCGTATTTTTCGTTGGCCTCCTGCTCCAGCTCGGGGTGTAGTGCCGGGTCAATGAGCTCGACACGGACCTGCCCCTTGCCCGCGACCTCGTACTCTCGCAGCAGGTCGTGTAACTGGGGTACCAGAGGCGCTAACAGGGGGTGGGTCCTGGCGCTGAAGTACCCGCGGATCAGCAGTGGCTCCTGGAGTCGGTTAAGGAAGTCGTGGGTGGGTTGGGATATCGAATAGAGCTTGCCGTGGGTCAGGTCCAGCCGCAGCGTGTCGATACGTGCCAGCCAGATATTGGCTAACACCAGGTTACTCAGTAGCAGCACGGTGGCGATACGCCAGTAGCGATGCCGGGATGTGGATACGCCGCGGGCCCAGCGTTCACTCTCCAGACTGTATACATTCAGTGCCAGGAAGCCGCCACCCAGACCCAGGTAATAGACCAGGTCGCGGATGTCTATCACGCCGCGGGTAATGCTCTCGAAACGGGCGCCACTGCCCAGGCGGCGCAGGGCCGTTGCGGTGTTATCGTTGAAAAAGTCGGTGAAGGCGGGGCTGCCAATCAGGTATAGAAAGCCACACAGGACTACGGTCCCGATCAGGCTGACAATGGCATTGTCCGTGCGCGAGGACACGAACAGGCCGGCGCTCAGGTAGGCAGACCCCAGTAGCACAGCGGCCAGGTACCCCCCTGCCACAGGACCCCAGTCCAGATCGGCTATCAACGCCACTGTGACGGGAAGGGGCGCAGTGCAGACCAGCGCCAGCAACAGCAGGGTAAAGCAGGCGCGAAATTTACCCAGTACAAAGCGCCACAGACTAACCGGTTGGGTTAACACGTGTTCCAGCGTGCCGCTGCGACGCTCCTCGCTCCACATGCGCATGGTCAGCGCGGCACACAGGAAAATAAGCAGTATGGGCATCCACTCGAACAGCGGCCGGATATCGGCAATATTGCGCGCAAAGAAGGATTCCGCCCAGAAGAACACGAACAGGCTCACTGCGGCAAAACAGGCGAGGAATAGCCAGGCTACCGGAGAGGCGAAGAAAGAGCGAATTTCCTTGCGTGCCACACGGCGCGCGACCGCGTTAGCTGCCACCGGTATTTGCCTCGCGAAACACGCTTTCCAGATCGCGTACCACGGGTTGTAACTGGTACAGGCTGGCGCCGGCGGTGACCACGCAGTGGGCGATATTATTGGCTGCGGTATCCGGGTCTGCGTTGTCATGCAGAGTGAGCAGGAACTGCAGCTGGCTGCCCGGGGTCGGGACGTTTTCAATGTGGGAGATCTGCGGCATGCGCCGCAGGTAGTCGGGCAGGGCATCGATAGCCGCGTTCGTGCGCAGTTGCAGTGTCCTGCTTTGGCGCAACTGCGCCAGGTGCGCATCCAGCACCAGCTTGCCCTGGCGTAACATCAGCACTCGGTCACAGATTGCATCCACTTCCTGCATGATGTGGGTAGAAAGGATAACCGTGGCACGCCGTGCCAGCTTGCGGATCAGCGCGCGCATATGCTCGGTCTGCTCCGGGTCCAGTCCGTTACCCGGCTCGTCGAGTATCAGCAGGCTGGGTCTGCCAAGCAGTGCCTGGGCGACACCGACACGCTGCCGCAGGCCGCGCGAAAGTGTGTTGATGGGATCCAGCGCCCGTTCTTCCAATGCCGTGGCGCTGATGGCCTCGCGCATCTGCTGGTAGCGATCTTTTGCTGGAACACCCTTCAAAGTAGCGGCGTATTCGAGGTAATCCGCCACCATCATGTCCGGGTATATCGGCAGGTTTTCCGGCAGGTAGCCCAGTTGCTGCTGTATCTGGTGCGCATTGGTGGCCAGCGCCACACCGTCGATGTCAATACTGCCGCCGGATGGCTCCAGGTAGCCGCTGAGCATGCGCATGATGGTGGTTTTACCGGCACCATTGTGGCCCAGCAAACCGACGATCTCACCGCTGCCAATAGTGAAAGACACCCCGTTCACGGCGAGGTTCTTGCCGTAGCGTCGGGTCAGTGATTGTACTTCTATCATGTGGCTTGGCTTCTTGTACCGGTTGGCGTCCCTGGCTGCACTGGTAGTTGCAGCTTTGGCATCACCAGCGAGGTCAGGCTGAGAATAATAACTTAATAATGAATGCTACCAGTACCAGATTCAGTACCAGCCGGACCAGGGCTTCACCCCGACTGACCGTAAAGTGCGCTCCCAGGTATCCACCCAGCGAGTTGCCCAGGGCCAGCGCCAGGCCAATGGCCCAGATTATCTCCACCTGGCTGGCAAACACCCACAGGGCCGCGATGGTATAGGTGGCGATGATGAACACCTTGTGCATATTGGTGCGCACCAGGTCCAGTCCCATGACACGGTTCAGGATCGGCATCAGGATAAAGCCTACTCCCAACTGGA
>Ga0316193_10001145_pt1 | contig 17552 bp, 15 predicted proteins | sample MerIslsedime2_MG_FD_207735 | JGI IMG/M metagenome (GOLD analysis project Ga0316193, IMG submission 207735) | Coastal sediment microbial communities from Maine, United States - Merrow Island sediment 2 | ecosystem: Environmental > Aquatic > Marine > Coastal > Sediment | place: USA: Maine... | reverse complement strand
CTCGGATGAACCACCTTCGGTGGTTCAATCACGCATTGCCGGCAAACAAAAAACGCCCCATAAAGGGGCGTTTCTTTGTTTGGTGGTGATGGGTGGAATTGAACCACCGACCTACGGGTTATGAGTCCGTCGCTCTAACCATCTGAGCTACATCACCTTGTTCGGTCGGGACCATTCACATCTAAAAGCTGGTCCGCGAGGGCCGCAGATTGTCCCGATGCGGCCCCTGACTGTCAAGATATTCTACGCCCGGAATACGGTTTCCGGTACAGTCCCGCCATGAGCCTGAGCTTCGTCTACAGCCTTGAAATGCTTGGCACTGCGGCCTTTGCCGTCAGCGGCGCCCTCGCCGCCTCGCGCAAACGCATGGACATCTTCGGCTTCTGCGTGCTCGCCCTGATGCCAGCCGTCGGTGGCGGCACAATTCGGGACATCATCATCGACCGCGTACCGGTATTCTGGGTCAGCGACAACCGCTACATCGCCGTGGCGATCATCGCGGCGCTCGTCGTGTTTTTTGCCCCCCACCGCAAGCCGGGTGGTCGGCGCCAGTTGCTGGTCTGGGCGGATGCCCTCGGTCTGTCGCTCTTCGCTGTACTCGGTACCGAAATCTGCCTGCAGCACAATACAGGGCCACTTGTCGCTGTGATGCTGGGCGTAACCACTGCCGTGACCGGCGGCATGATCCGTGACGTCATCTGCAACGAGATTCCCTTGATCCTTTCACGAGAAATCTATGCGACGGCCGCGTTCGTGGCGAGCCTGGCCTATGTCCTCGCCGACAACCTGGCGCTTGATGGCAACCTGGCTTTGACGATCGGGGTAGCAACAGGCTTTGCGATCCGGGGACTCGCTATCGTCTACAACTGGTCGCTGCCATCCTTTGGCGCGACCAAGGATTGATTACCTAAATCGAGCAGCTCATGTCCTGGCCGCAGCACAGCGGCGACTTGATCTTGCCGTGGCCGTTCGGGCAGGAAGAAATCTGTACTTCCTTGCCTTCACCCACTTCCAGCATGCCGTTCTCAAGCGGCGCATCGCACTTACCGCAGGTGGCGTTGACGCTCATGCCGCACTTCTCACATTCATACGTTGCCATTTCGTCTTCCCTCGATTGGTTGGAATTAGGGGACAGTGACCTTATCCCTGCTAGACCCCGTAATAATGGAGCCAATTGCCTTCAATTGCCTATCTCGGCGGGAGATAAGGTCACTGTCCCCTAATTCGGATCATACATTGAATCGGAAGTGCATGACGTCGCCTTCCTGGACGATGTATTCCTTACCTTCAAGGCGCAGGCGGCCTACCTCTTTGGCGCCCTGCTCCCCGTTTCCCGCCACGTAATCGTCGTAGGCGATGACTTCGGCGCGAATGAAGCCCTTCTCAAAATCCGTGTGAATCTCGCCGGCTGCCTGTGGCGCCTTGGCCCCGACCTTCGTGGTCCACGCACGAACCTCTTTCGGGCCCGCCGTGAAAAAGGTCTGCAGTCCCAACAGGTTGTATCCGTGCCTGATTACGCGGTTCAGGCCCGGCTCCTTGGCGCCCAGATCATCCAGGAAAACCGCCTTATCCTCATCGTCGAGCACGGCTATCTCGGCCTCGATCGCCGCACAGATAGCTACCACTTCGGCGCCCTCACCGGCCGCATATTCTTCGACCGCTTTGAGGTGCGGATTGTCGATGAAACCGTTCTCATCCACATTGGCGATGTACATAACCGGCTTGTCGGTTATCAGGTGCACGCTCTTCAGGATCTTCTTCTGCAGATCCGTCTTTTCCAACGACCGAACCGGCAGCCCTTCGTCGAGGTGGGCCTTGATTCCGGCCAGCGCATCGCGATGAGCGATATCGTCCTTCTGGCCCGTCTTCGCCGCCTTGCTCGCCTTGTCGAACTGCTTTTCGACCGACTCCAGGTCGGCCAGCGCGAGTTCGGTGTTGATGGTCTCTATGTCATCGATCGGGTTAATGGCACCCGACACATGCGTGACATCATCATCCTCGAAACAACGCACAACATGCGCTATCGCGTTCGTCTCGCGGATATTGGCGAGGAACTGGTTACCGAGGCCTTCGCCCTTGGACGCACCGGCCACGAGCCCCGCGATATCAACGAATTCCATGGTCGTCGGCAGAATCTTCTGCGGCTTGACGATGCCGGCCAGAATCTCGAGGCGCGGATCGGGCACAGGCACGATTCCGACGTTCGGCTCGATCGTGCAGAACGGGTAGTTTTCAGCCGCGATCTCCGCTGCTGTCAGCGCATTAAACAGTGTCGATTTGCCGACATTCGGCAATCCGACGATGCCACAGGTAATAGCCATTTCTTACTCTTTTGCTTGCTCTTTGGTGTGTAGTTTCTTCATTGCCGCCGGAATGTTGCCGTCCACGAGCTCGGGCATGACGGCAATCGCGTCGTCAATATCACGCTCGATGGCCGCTTCGGTGTCCGACGAGCCTCGTTTCAGCACGTAGTTGGTCACCTGGTGCTTCTCACCGGGGTGACCGACACCCATTCTCAGCCGCAAGAAGTCCGGACCGCAATGCTGGATGATGTCCCGCAAACCGTTGTGCCCGCCGTGCCCGCCGCCTTCCTTGAGACGCGTCGTACCTGGCGGCAGGTCAATCTCGTCGTGGGCCACCAGCAGCTGATTCACGCCCAGCCGATAGTAGTCCAGCAGGCCCCGTATGGGCTGGCCGCTGTTGTTCATATAGCTTTGCGGCTTTACGAGCCATACTTCTTCGCCATGCAGGTTGATACGGCAGCTCTCAGCGTCGAACTTCTTCTCGTAACGGAAGCTGCCGCCATACTTTCGCGCAAGCGCATCTACGAACCAGAACCCCGCGTTATGCAGTGTTCGTTCGTACCTGTCCTCGGGATTGCCGAGGCCGGCGATGATACGGATGGCTTTGCTCATAGCGTGGCAATGTTAATCGATATTGGAAACAAAAAGACCGCCCAGCGGCGGTCTTTTCGCAAAGCTTACGAATAAGGCTACTCCTTGTCGGAGTCGTCGCCGGCAGGCTCGCCGCCTTCGGCTGCTTCGCCTTCCTCGCCTTCGACTTCCTCGCCTTCGACAGGTACTGCACCTGGCTCGAGCTCGTCCTCTTCCTCGATGACCACTTCCTTGATGATGTGGATCGAAACAACCGAGCGGTCGGCTTCCTCACCCTGGGCCAGGGCCGGGATCGAAACGCCTTCCGGCAATTGAATGTCGGAGAGTTTGAGCATCTCATCGAGCTCAAGTTCGGACACGTCGATATCAAGGTACTCAGGCAGATATCGTGGCAGACACACAACCTCGACTTCGGTGATGAGGTGAGACACCTTACCGCCGCCAGTTTTCACGCCTGGAGCCACGTCTTCACCATTAAAGTGAATCGGCACCAGCATCTTGATCTCCTGATCTTCAACGACGCGCTGGAAGTCCATGTGCATCACCAACGGCTTGGCCGGATGACGCTGGACGTCCTTCAGAATCGCGGCCTGGCTCTTCTCGCCGACCTTGATGTTCAGGACACTCGAATAGAACGATTCGTTATCGAGCTGCTGGATTACGCGGTTGTGGTCAAAGACCAAGGCACGGGGCGGACGCCCGGCGCCATAGATGATTGCAGGTACTTTTCCCTGATGACGCAGGCGGCGGCTCGCACCTTTCCCCTGATCTTCACGGATATCTGCAATCAGATCGAAATCGTCTTTCATGACTTTCTCCAATAACTGATTGATTTTGCTGACTATTTTTCAGCGTTTGAACACACGCAGGTCGCGACCAACCTGCGCAAGGGCGCGCATATTAACCGATGGCAGCGGGGAATACTACTGTAGGAGCCCGCCTTGCGGGCGACCTGTCACGGGCCGGGCTCTTAAGCAGCCTGGCGGCTGCCGCTGCGCTTCGCCCGCAAGGCGGGCTCCCACAACTAGTCCACGTACAGGGACGAGACGGATTCGTCGCTGGAGATTCGGCGCATCGTCTCGGCGAGCATCTCGGCGACCGACAACTGACGAATCTTGTCGCAGGCCTGGGCTTCCTCATTAAGCGGAATCGTGTCAGTGACGACGATTTCATCCAGTTCGGATTTCGAGATTCTCGATACCGCCGGGCCGGACAGTACCGGGTGGGTGATGTACGCCGCGACGCTGACTGCACCTTGCTCCTTGAGAGCACCGGCCGCATGGCACAGGGTGCCTGCCGTATCGACCATGTCGTCGATCATCACGCAATTCTTGCCATCGACCTCGCCAATGATATTCATGACCTCGGACTGGTTCGCCTTGGCACGACGTTTGTCGATGATCGCGAGATCGGCGTCACCGAGTCGCTTGGCGAGCGCCCGGGCACGGACCACGCCACCGACATCGGGCGACACGACCACCATGTCGTCATACTTCTGCTTCCACACGTCGGCGAGCAGGATTGGCGAGGCGTAGACGTTGTCCACGCCGATATCGAAGAAGCCCTGGATCTGGTCGGCGTGCAGGTCCACGGTAAGGACCCGGTCGACGCCTGCTGCCGCAATCATTTTGGCAACCAGCTTCGCCGTGATCGGTACGCGCGACGAACGCGGTCGCCGGTCCTGTCGGGCAAACCCGAAATACGGGATGACGGCCGTAATGCGGCCTGACGATGCTCGTTTGGCCGCATCGACCATGACGAGCAATTCCATGAGATGTTCCGCAGACGGCGGGCTGGTCGGCTGCACGATGAACGTCTCGCGACCACGAATATTCTCGAGAATCTCGACGTTGATCTCGCCGTCCGAGAAACGGCCAACATGAGCCTTAGCCAGGGGGATGTGCAGGTAACGGGCTATGGAATGTGCGAGCTGCGGGTGTGCGCTACCCGAAAATACCGCCATTGATGCCAGATCCACTGTAACCCCCTGCAATTGTTAGATGGCTGGGGCGGCAGGATTCGAACCTGCGGTACACGGGATCAAAACCCGATGCCTTACCACTTGGCTACGCCCCAATAGAATCTAAATACGCGCTGCGGCGCAATTGTGCGGTGAGGCCTCTTGGCTGTCAACGATCGAGGAACAACCAGCGGTCGATGATCATCCTGACACGCGTATCGGGATTCGTTGCTGTCAGGATGCGCGGCATCTGTTGGCCCCCGCCCTCGCGATACTCTGATATTTCGACGACCCAGCCGCTCTGCTCCAGGCGGCTGAGAAGACCTTGCTCATCAAGCCTGGTGGTCGACGGTGTTGCCGGATCCGGTATGCCGAGGGCCCAGTAGCGCAAGCTCGTCACCGGGATCGTCCAGCCATAGCGCCATCGCAATTCAACTTCGGGGTCATGCAGAACCGTCTCAACGCCATCCTTATCGGTCAGCGTTATGAGCTGTCCGTCACCTTCGATGCGCACGGTGCCCATACCCAGCGGACCACCAACCGTCGCACTGAAATCACTGTCCTGCTGCGCCCAGTTGAACTTACCGTTAAACCCGTCGTCGCCCGCCTTCACGGCGATGCGGCCCTTGAACTCCCAGTTTTCGATGCCGCCGAGCACGTCCGTCCGCGTATCCCAGGAATCGATGTCCGGGAGATCGATACTTTCGGGCGTTGTCGCACACCCCGCCAGCAGGACCAGGACGGCCGTGGGCAGAAAGACCCGTCGCGCCAGGCTACTGCGCATCAGCGAACAGACGCTCCCGGGCATTCTTGAGGAGCACGCTGTCCGGTGTCAGTTCCTCCGCAGCCACCAGGCGCTCCAGGGCTTCTTCCTCACGATCCAGTGCCACCAGCGTCTCGACAATGTGTGCCGCGACTTCAGGATCCGGCATGCCCTCATAGGCGCGCTCGAGTTCCACGAGCGCCTCCTCGTAATCGCCGAGCTTGAAGAGCACCCATCCAAGGCTGTCGATAATCGCCGCGCTTTCGGGATCGTAGCGCAGCGCCTTGCGGATGAGCTTCTCAGCTTCGCGGTAGCGATCTGTTCGATCCGCCAGCGTGTAGCCGTAGGCGTTCAATGCCATCGCACTCTTCGGCCACCGCTTCGCGGCGGCCGCGAAAGCATCGAGCGCCTCATCAAGACGGCCCATCTGCAACAGGACGTCGGCGCGACTCAGCGCCGCACCTTCATTGTCAGGATCGAACGAGAGCGATTTGTCGTAGAATTTGAGTGCTTCCTCGTATTCCTCAATGGACGAGAGTAGCTGCGCTTTTACGTTCAGCACCGGAATTGCGTTGCTCGGTGACGCCTTGGCGAAGTCGTCGAGCTGCAGCATCGCGCCCTTCAGATCGTCATCCTCACGGATCAGTAATGCCGCCGCCCGCTGTTGCGATGGCAGTGCATTGGAGCCCTGTCGGACCTCGGAATAGAAGCGAATCGCGCGATCGTACTCACCACGGTAATCCGAAATACGGCCAAGATAATAAAGTGCGTCCATGCGGTGTTGGCCGCTCGCGAGCAAATCGTGGAAATCGTCCCACGCGGCATCGAGGTGGCCTTTGTGGAAGTTGATAATGGCCATGAGCCGCAGTGCATCCATACGCCCCGGCTGTTCGAGCAAGACCTGGTTCACCTGGCTCAGCGCATCATCTTCTCGCTTGACCAGCATGTACATGATCGCAAGTTCCATACGCGCATCCGGGTCCGGATCCGGGTCGTCGCCAATGATGCGCGCCGTGTACTCGATCGCCTCGTCCGGTTTGCCGCTGGCCAGCAACGCTCGCGCGTACAAGAGACGCGACTCGAGGCTGTCCGGATTGAGATCGATCGCACGGGACGCGCTCTCCAATGCAAACTCGGTATCGCCAGCGCGCAGCGCCATCGTTGCGACCGCATACTGAGCCTGTGAAGAATCCGAATAAGGACGTGCCAGGGACCGCATCAGCTTGTCGGCGTCCTCGGGATCGCCGTCGACTGACAGGTAGCGAATGAGCATGACGAGCTTGTCGCCCGGCGGTTCATCGCCTTTCTCGATGACGTAGCTGTACTGGCGTCGAGCCGTTTTCAGGTCCCCGACCCGGAAACTCAGCTGCGCGAAAAGCACCCTGGCTTCAATGCTGCTCTTGTCCAGTTTGTGCCAGCGCTTGGCTGCGGCCAGCGCCTCACGGTCGAATCCGTAGGCCATGCCAACGAGGACCGCCTGGCGGGCAACGTCAGGATCGTCGCTAAGCTCGGCTGCCTTGCCATACTCCTGGACGGCCATGAGGTAGTCTTCGCGCTGCAACGCCATCTCTGCCTGGAGGATATAGGCAGCCGCGTCCGAAGTGTCCACCTCGTCTGCACTGGCTGGTGTGATAGTGATGGCGATCAGAATCCACAGCGCTGTGGCTGTCAGCCATCGTCGAGTTTCGTGCATAAATTATCGTCCAATTGCGAAAGGCGCTACCAAACAGACAAGGAACTCGCGGTTCAGTTCGCTTATCATACGCACTTCGGAATTCTAGAGTGCCTTCAGGGCGCGCCAAATAACGTATGCCGCTGCAAATACTCGGGCTGAACCATAACACGGCACCTGTCGAAATACGCGAGCAAGTCGCTTTCGCCGGCGATGAGGTGTCGCGGGCGCTCGAGCGCCTGGTCGCCCTGAATGGCGTCGAGGAAGCGCTGCTGCTTTCCACCTGCAACCGCACCGAGTTTTATGTCATAAGCAAGGACGAAGGCCGCGAACATCTGAAAGACTGGCTGCACGATGATCGCCAGCTGGGCGATGGTTTTGCCGAGTCTCTCTTCACGCTGGATGATGAGGACGCGATCCGCCATATATTCCGGGTGGCCTGCGGGCTCGACTCCATGGTGCTCGGCGAGCCGCAAATCCTCGGGCAACTCAAGGACGCATTTCGCTATGCACAGGACGCCGACACCCTCGGCAGCAACCTGAGCCGCCTGTTCCAGCACACGTTCGCCGTGGCCAAGAAGATCCGCACGGATACCGAGATCGGCGCAAGCCCCGTTTCGGTGGCGTCAACGGCTGTTCATCTTGCCCAGCAGTTTTTCGCCGGTTTCAAAAAGCACACGGCCTTGCTTGTGGGCGCCGGCGTAACGATCGAGCTGGTCGCCAAGCATCTCGTCAGCCACGGCATAGGCCGTCTGTTTGTCGCGAATCGCAGTATCGATCGCGCCCAGGACCTGGCCGGCCAGTTTGGCGGATTCGCCCTGCCCTTGTCCGAGATCGAAGGCACGCTGCCCGAGGCAGACATTCTGATTACATCGACGGCCGCGACCGAGCCGGTCATTACGGTCGCGCAGATCGAGAGCGCCATCAAGGCTCGCAAGCGCAAGCCCATATTTGCGTGCGACATAGCGGTGCCTCGCGATATCGAGGCCGGTGCGGGCGATCTGTCTGATTTCTACCTCTATACGATCGACGATCTAGACAAGGTCATCCTGGAAAGCCAGGGTAACCGGGAAGCCGCCGCCGTCGAGGCGCATCGGCTCCTGGACGACGAAATCCGGCGCTATGCCGCCATCGAGCGATCCAAACAGGTAGCACCGATTATCGCGACACTGCGCGACGAGCATGAAGCACTTCGCAAGCAGGTGGCCAAGAAGGCCCGCAAGCGCATGGCCAAAGGTGAGTCGGCCGAAGATGCCATCGAATTTGCGACTGCAGCGCTTATGAAGAAAATGCTACACAAGCCCAGCGTTGCCCTGCGCAAGGCCGGGGAGGCATCGGACGAAAAGCTGATCGACTCCGCTCGCAAGCTGTTTGGCCTCGACGACTGATTGCATGAAAGAGTCTATCCGCTTCAAGCTCGAGTCCGTCCGCGATCGTTTCGAAGAAATCGCCGGGTTGCTCGCCGATCCTGACGTTATCTCGGACCAGAATCAGTTTCGCGACCTGTCGAAGGAGTACGCGCGCGTCGAGCCCGTTGTGCAGTCGTTCCAACAATACGAAGGAATCCTGGGTGACATCGCGGCCGCCGAAGAAATGGCGAGCGACAGTGACGACGATGTCCGCGAGATGGGCAAGGAGGAACTCGCCGGTTTGCAGGAGCGGCGCGACCAGTTGTTGCTCGACCTGCAGAAGGCATTGATCCCGCCTGATCCCTACGACGACAGCAATGTCTACCTTGAGGTCCGTGCGGGTACGGGCGGTGACGAGGCCGCGATTTTCGCGGGCGACCTGTTTCGCATGTATTCAAAGTTCGCCGAGTCGGCAGGCTGGAATGTCGAAATCCTGTCGGCGCGCGAAGGCGATCACGGCGGCTACAAGGAAATCATCAGCCGCATCACGGGTAACAGTATCTTCGCGAAGCTGAAGTTCGAGTCCGGAGCACACCGCGTGCAACGGGTACCGGCGACTGAGTCGCAGGGCCGGATTCACACGTCGGCGTGTACAGTCGCCGTCCTCCCGGAGCCCGACGAGGTCGAGGAAACGGAAATCAATCCGGCCGACCTGCGCGTCGATACCTACCGCGCATCCGGCGCCGGCGGGCAGCACGTCAACAAGACCGATTCGGCCGTGCGCCTGACGCACTTGCCGACCGGCATTGTGGTCGAGTGCCAGGACGAGCGTTCACAGCACAAGAACCGGGCACGAGCGATGTCATTGCTGCAGGCCCGCTTGCTCGACCAGCAGGTCCTGGCGCAGGAAACAGAACAGGCCGAGAAGCGCAAGCTGCTGGTCGGATCGGGAGATCGCAGCGAACGCATTCGCACCTATAACTACCCGCAAGGTCGAGTGACCGACCACCGCATTAACCTGACTCTCTACAAGCTCGATGAAGTCCTCGAGGGCGGCCTCGACCAGGTTATCGGTCCGCTGACCAACGAATACCAGGCTGACCAGCTCGCCGCACTCGGCGACTAATCGCGCCGTCTGCCACGATGTCTGACTTCCTCGATGATTACGCGACGACCCGCGTGCCCGAGGACCGCACCATTGGCGGCGTTCGCATCGGCATGATCAACGGCGCATTGTGCTTTGCGCTTCCGGGCCTGGTCGCGGGCGTTCAGATCGGTGGATCGCTCGGCCTGGAGAGAGGGATCAAGGTTTTCCTGATCGGCGGGCTGTTCCTGTCTGTCGTCGGCACCATTGTCGGCATAGTCGGCGTCCGGAATCGCGTGTCGTCCTACATACTGACGCAGTTTGTTTTCGGCCGCGCCGGCGCCGTCATTCTGAATCTCGCCATCGTGGTCGCGTTGCTCGGCTGGTATGGCGTCAACATGGATCTCCTGGGCGCGACCGTGCAGCAGATTTGCGAGCAGCTGTTCGCGTTCGCCCCGCCCGCCTGGGCTGTCGAGGTATTCGCCGGGATGATCATGACGGTGACCGCGATCTTCGGCTTCAGCCTTTTGAATCGGGCGGCAAGCTACGCGGTACCGTTCCTGTTCCTGTTGACCCTTTATATAGGTATCAAGAGCCTGGCGGCGTTCAATGGCGACATGCAGCTCGTCGTTGCGGGATCGCCGTCAATGACCGACGGCGAGGCGGTCACGGCGGTGGCGGGCGGCTTTATTGTATCGGCCGTGTTGATGTCTGACTTCAGTCGATTTGCTCGTACCGATGCCGATGCCGCCACGGCCGCGTTCCTGCCATTCCTGGGCCTCTCGAGTTTCGCCTACGTCGGTGCCGCGCTTGCGGCGATCGTTTTCCAGCAGTCGGACATACTGCTTGTAATGCTCGCGATGGGGCTCGGTGTCTGGGCATTGGCCCTGATTTTCGTCTCGACCTGGATTACCAATGTCGTCAATCTCTACAGCTGTTCGCTCAGCCTTTCCGCGGTATTCAAGAAGCAGAAACACTGGCACCTGACGGTTGTTGCAGGAATTCTCGGGACCGGGGCTGCCCTCATGAACATCCTCGATGCTTACACGTCGTTCCTGTTCGGGCTGTCAATCATCTTTGCGCCGATTGGCGGAATCTTCATCGTGGAGTTCTACGTGTTGCGCAATATGCGGCCACATGACCTGGAGTCAGAACTCGATGCGCCATTTCGTCCCGCTGCAGCATTCGCCTGGGCGGTCGGCACCGCTGTCGCTTTGCTCTCGACCAGCTCGGTCGTGACGCTGACAGGCTTTGAAGTTGCGGATGCACTGCTCTCCGCAGGCTTTGCCTATTTTGTGCTCGCCTGGTTCACGAGCGCGAACCTGCGACGCGAGCCTACTTCCTGATCACCGGCCGGTACGGGCTGTCCAGACCGAGGTAAGAAGGGCCGAATACGGCCAGCGCTTTTTCCGTCAGGAATTGTTCGGGCGGCGGCAATACGACGACCGCGCTGTGCACTCCTTTCTTCAGGTTCGGGTTGGTGACGGGCTCATCGCTCTTGAGATCTACGACAATAATCAGGTCGGGGATCGTGGCGTGCAGATTGCCGTCCTGCCACGACGCCATGTTTTCGTTCTTGACGCTGACTCGGTACTCGGAGCCGGCATAGTCGTCGCTACCGGCGAGCACGATGTCGCCGAGGGTGAAGCCATCTTCATCGCGGTAATCGGCCCGCGTAATTTCGCCACGAAATACGATTTCGCCGTCGCCAACGGCTGCGATCCTTTCCGCCACGTCATCGCCGCTTGCATGAGCCTCGCGAAACGCCCTGCCGAGTTCCAATGATTTCGTTAGCGTTCCCTTTATTAATGAGCCATTGACGTCGGCGACCGGGAGCGCGTGATCGATCACGGATACATCGTTGCGACTGACCTTGGCCAGTGCACGGACGACAGCCTCCGCCCGCAGGTCGTCGTGCAGGTTCTCCAGGATGAAACACTCCCCGAATTCGTTGGCTAATACGGCCGGCGACGCGTCGAGGCCATCCAGGTAGTAGGTCGAATGCGTGATCTCCGGGACAGCGCGGCCCGCAACGTCCGCGTCGACCAGGCAGACATCGGTCATCGCGGCGACATAAGCGGCTACTGCGGTATTGGCACCGCCGAGCTCGCAGGGAATCATGCCCTGGAACGATTTGCCCGTGTACGACTCGAGTCGACGGAAGGCCGTCATGATTGCAGGCGTGTCCGACTTCGGCAGACGCTCGTAATCCTGCGGGGAGTCGCCATCGGAAGGTACCAGCGCACCCAGTAGGTACGGCGTGCATACCATCGCGTCATCCGCCAACTCCTCGACGCTCACCATCCGGAACGACTTGCCAGCTGCTTCAGCCGCATCAATGTATTCGAGACCTTCGTCGATGTCACCGCCACCGCCCGTGCCGAGAATCGCCGAGCCGGTCAACATGTCAAGAACATCTTGTCTCGAAAGTTCTCTCATATTCTGCAATCCTTGAGCCGCGGGGGAAAGGCCATAGGCATACCGAGATTACACGAATACATCGGTATGGATGTATCTTCGCTGAACCGGTCAATGCTAGGGGGGAACAATAATGACAAACATTTCTCGCAGGCGATTCTTTGGATCTGCGGCAGCGGCGGCGTCACTCGGTGTTGTTCCCAGCGCTTCGCTGGCGGCAACGCGGGACGCAACCGGGCCGGCGGACCTCATCCTCACAGGGGCCAACGTACTTTCCATGGATCCCGAGATCCCTGCTGCGACTGCTGTGGCGGTGCGAGGTCAACACATACTGGCAGTTGGCAGTGACGACGACGTCCTGAATCTCAAGGGTCCCAATACTGAGATTGTCGATGCACGCGGTCACACGGTCACGCCGGGATTCATCGACGCCCACAGTCACCCGCTACTTGCCCAGGAAGGCATATCGGCCAATGTAAATTTACGTCGGATCTCGGATGTTCAGGCTGCGCTGAGAGCTCAGGCGAACAAGACTCCACCGGGCCATTGGGTGCTCGGTTCAATGTACGACGACACGAAGTTCGAGGATGGCCGGCCATTGACTCGAGAAGATCTCGATGACGCGGTACCTGAGCATCCCGTATTCGTGCGCCATCGCGGAGGCCACACTGCGGTTGTCAATTCGAAAGCCTTCGAAATGGCAGGCGTCTCGATCGAGACGCCCGACCCTGTCGGCGGCCGGTTCTTCCGAGATGGAGGACAACTCACTGGCAAGATTGCCGAGCCTTCCGCCATGCAGCCATTCCTGCAAGCCGGCGTATGGCCGGTGCTCGATCGGGGCGCTCGGCGGAAATCGGTTGAGCTGACGTCCCGCAACATGGCAGCCGCGGGGCTGACATCGACCACGGACGCCTGGGGTGCGCTCGATGACTTCATCGCGTTTCAGGACGCGCGTGCAGCCGGCGAGATGCACTACCGCGTGTCGTTCATGCCGTTTGGCGGCACCGATGTGTACGACGGATTGAAACTCGCGCGTATGGCTTCCGGTTTCGGCGACGACATGCTGCGTATTGGCGCCGTTAAATTTGCCGCCGATGGGTCTGCGTCGGAACGAACGATGAGTCGCAGCACACCCTATGAAGGGCGCCCCGACGACTACGGCATCCTGACGATGACACAGGAAGAAATCGACGCCGCGGTGGATGACGCCGTCGCGCACGACTTCCGGGTTGGCATCCACGCCAACGGCGATGTCGCTATCGACAGGGTGCTCAACGCCTACGAACGGATCCTCAAGGACTGGAAGGGAGAGAACCCGAGATTCAGGATCGAGCATTGTTCGCTGGTCAATGAGTCACTGCTAAAGCGAATCAAAAAGGCCGGCGTTATCCCTGCACCTTTCTATACCTACGCGTACTACCACGGCAACAAGTGGCCGGAGTACGGAGAGGAAATGATGGAATCGATGTTCGCGCATCGAAGCTTCCTCGACTACGGCATTTCGGTCGCGCCTGCATCGGACTTCACGCCCGGACCGTATGAACCCATGATGGCTATCCAGAGCATGGTGACTAGGAAGGATACACAAGGCCGGGTATGGGGACCCAGCCAAAGAATCTCTGTGACCGAGGCCATGCAGATTTGCACTATGAATGGCGCTTACGCTTCATTCGAAGAAGGCATCAAAGGGTCGCTGACGCCCGGCAAGCTCGCCGACATCGTGATCCTCGAGAACGACCCGCACGACGTCGACCCGGACAGCATCGTCGACATCAAGGTACTTCGCACGATTCTCGGCGGGCGAACGACCTACAGCGCGTGAATGATTGCCGAAACTGGCAACTATGCGACTCTTGGCAGCCAGTGATCCCCCCGCGGGGGGACGCTATCGGCGAAACTTAAAGTGAATTCTAGGGATGTTCCCGCGGTAACGTCGACCGGTTGAATCCGCAGTCACTAGCAGTCGTTTGGTGCATATTACCCGAATGGCTGATTGCGGGCGTAAATCGGCCTACCGTATCTCTAATCCTCAGAAAACAACCAGCTCATGCCTTGCCGAAAGGATGCAGGTGGTGCGGACATATGGGTATGTCCATCCAGATTCATGGTCTTGAGCTGCCAGGGTTTGTCGTCATAGTTGGACCAATACTGAATCCACTCCAAGGCAGGTACGCGGAATCTCGCATCATCCATTGATCCGCTTCCGACGAACAGCCTGGACTGCTCGCCGGCTGTTGCCGCCGTCCCATGCATTTTCAGGAAGAATGGCAGGTTCCGATGTAGCGCTGGATTGCTGGCGACATGCCCCCAGAAAAGATCCGGTTTGGTCAGCGCCGTGTACAAGACGAACTGTCCACCGATCGACTGCCCGAATATGACTCGTCGGTCAGCGCGTGATCGGTAGATTTGTTCAACCACTGGGAACAACTCGTCACTCAAAAAGCGCTGAAACTTTTCGGCACCTCCCCAGTAATCCCGCTCCGTCGATTCTGCCGTGTAATCTGTGGAGCGAAAGTTGCCATCCTCAAAGTTATCGCTTCCGTAGGAAATACCGACAATAATTGCGTCGGGAATTTCCTGTCCGAAGTTCAGATACCTGTAGTAAGCCGATAAGAGAGGAAACAACGCACCTCCATCCAGCACGTAAATCGTTGGATAATATTGTTCGGGGGACCCATCGTAGCCATCGGGCAACATGATGAAAAGGTGATAAGGCCGCCCTATGATTTCCGAATCAATTTGGTGGTAGCGGGTATCGCCCAAGCCCTGCATGAAACGGGTTTCTACGGCCGACGACGGTGAGATGGTCAACAAGGAAAGAACTACGCAGCAAGAAATGAATCTCATCGCGCAGATCTTTGACGGTACAACTTCTTAATCCCCGAGGGCCTGGTCGAGGTCGGCAATCAGGTCCTCGATTGCTTCGATGCCAACCGATAGTCGGATGAGCGTATCGCTGATGCCTAGTGCAGCGCGTTCTGCCTCCGGCACACTCGCGTGCGTCATGATGCCGGGGTGATCGACCAAACTTTCAACACCACCCAGGCTTTCCGCCAGCGCGAACACTTTGCAGCGTTCGAGGAATCGACGCGCATTCTCAAGATTTCCCTTGATAAGGAATGTCACGATGCCACCAAAGCCGGGCATTTGTTCTTTCGCGAGTTCATGCTGCGGATGTGACGGCAAACCAGGGTAAATGACACTCTCGACCCGGTCGTCGTTCTCCAGCCATTTGGCAATCTCTAATGAGCTATTGCAATGCCGTTCCATGCGCACGTCGAGCGTCTTTAGGCCCCGCAATGCAAGGAAGCTGTCGAACGGGCCCGATACCGAGCCGATGGAATTCTGCAGGTAGGCCAGCCGTTCGGCCAGTTCATCACTCGATGTCGCGACGACACCGCCAACCATGTCCGAGTGCCCATTGATGAATTTGGTCGCCGAGTGCATGACGATGTCACAGCCGAGTTCCAGAGGCCGCTGCAGGTAGGGTGTTGCGAACGTGTTGTCGACGACAACAATCGCGCCGCTCTTTTGCGCAAGTGCGACTATTGCCTTCAGGTCGACCAGCTTGAGCAGTGGATTTGTCGGCGTCTCAATCCAGACCATCGCCGTGTCGTCACGGAATGCCGCCGCGGCTGCGTCGAGGTCGCTCAGATCGACGTAACTGAAATCGAGGCCCGCACTGCGTTCGCGCACGCCGGAAAATAAGCGGCGCGTACCGCCGTACAGATCGTCCATCGCGATGATATGGCTACCGGAATCGACGAGTTCAAGAAGCGTCCCCGTCGCCGCCATGCCGGATGCAAACGCGAAACCGTGCGTGCCGGATTCGAGATTCGCGACACACCGCTCGTAGGCCATACGGGTCGGATTCTGCGTCCGCGAATACTCGTAGCCCTTGTGTACGCCCGGGCTTTCCTGGACATACGTCGAGGTCGCATAAATTGGCTGCATGATCGCGCCGGTCGTCGGGTCTGGATCTTGTCCGGCGTGGATTGCGCGAGTCGCGAATTTCTTCTTCTCAGTCATTCGATCTTCCTACATCTGCCGGCGCAGGTAATTGAGTACGTCGGACCGCGTAATCAAACCAAGAAAGTCGTCGCCATCCATTATTGCGGCATAAGGCTGGACGCGAAGCATGGCGACGAGATTATTCAGGCTCTCGGTCCTGTCCAGCTTGATGAAGGCCGATTCCATCGCATCTTCTACTGGCGCGGTCATCAAGTCCGGGTGTCCGTAGACGAATTGGATAATGGCGTCCTCCGTGACAACACCGACCAGTTTGCCCTCGTGCATTACCGGCAACTGCGAAAACCCGGCGTTGCGCAAACGATTGTGTGCCGTCGTCAGTATGTCGGTGGGTCCGATCGTGATCGTCGCACGCTCACCATGCGGCCGGCCGATCAGGTCGCGCAGATCGCCACACTGTTCGCGAGTGATGAAACCCTGGTCTTCCAGCCAGAAATCGTTATAGAGCTTGGACAGGTACTTGTTGCCGGTGTCGCATGCGAACGTGACCACAGTTTTGGCCTCGGTCTGTTCGCGGCAGTATTTCAGCGCCGCGGCGAGCAGCGTCCCTGACGAGGAGCCCGCCAGAATGCCTTCCTTTCGCAGGAGCTCGCGCGCTGTCTTGAACGACTCGGTGTCCGATATCGCGTACGCCTTGACGACTTTCTCGAAATCGGCGATATCCGGGATGAAATCCTCGCCGATACCTTCGACCAGCCAACTGCCACCCTCACCGATCTCACCCTTATTTATGTAGTCAGTCAGGATGGAGCCGACCGGATCCGCCAGTACAAGGTCCACATCCGGCGCTTTCTCGGCGAGATACTTGCTGATACCGGACACGGTACCGCTGGACCCGACGCCCAGAACGATCGCATCCAGTTTGCCATTCATCTGCTCGACGATTTCGGGCGCGGTCCCGGTCTCGTGAGCCAGCGGGTTGTCCGGATTCCCGAACTGGTTGATGAAATAGGCATCGTGTTCTTCGGCGACACTCTTGCCGAGGTCCTGGTAATACTCGGGATGGCCGCGGCCGACATCGGAGCGCGTAAGAATCACTTCAGCGCCCATGGCGCGCAGATTGAAAATCTTTTCCTGGCTCATCTTGTCGGGCAGCACGATGATGAGCTTGTAGCCCTTCTGCGCGGCGACCAGCGCAAGCCCCAAACCGGTGTTACCAGCGGTCGCCTCGACGATCGTGTCACCCGGCTTGATGTCACCGCGTTTCTCGGCCTCCTCGATCATCGTGATGCCGATACGATCCTTGATGGAGCCGCCCGGGTTCATGAGTTCGAGCTTCAGAAACAACCGGCAGGGACCGGTATCGATATGTGTTACCTCGAGCATCGGCGTTTTGCCGACCATGTCGAGGACATTGGAATACACGTTCATGGGCGCATCAGT
>Ga0316193_10001144_pt1 | contig 17555 bp, 20 predicted proteins | sample MerIslsedime2_MG_FD_207735 | JGI IMG/M metagenome (GOLD analysis project Ga0316193, IMG submission 207735) | Coastal sediment microbial communities from Maine, United States - Merrow Island sediment 2 | ecosystem: Environmental > Aquatic > Marine > Coastal > Sediment | place: USA: Maine... | reverse complement strand
TTTTCCAGCACACTCAACATGCAGTTGACACTATACTCGGGTTTAAACAGTTGTCCGTGAGGGACATTGCGCTGAAAGGGTTTTGACAGGGCGGTATCCGTTGTACCCGGATGCAGGGCAACTACCGCAACATTGGGCAGGGTGCGCCGCCACTCTATGGCGAGCGTCTTGATGCTCATATTGAGCGCCGCTTTTGATGCGCGGTAACTGATCCAGCCTCCCAGCCGGTTATCCTCGATACTGCCAACCTTTGCGGAGACGGTAGCAAATACCGCCGGCCGTCCATGCCGGAACTTGCCGTGAAGGTGTTTGGCCAGTAACAGGGCAGGCAGGGCATTGATGCTCATACTCTCCAGAAAGAAGGCGGGGTCGACCTGCCGGATGCTCTTCTCGGGGCCCTGCGCCGGGGTGTGCAGGATACCCGCTGCATTGATCAACCAGTCAATCTCATCCAACTGAGCCGCCCAGTCTCTAATCGCGGCGTCATCGGTGAGGTCCAGCCGATGCCAGCTGACCTTCGGATGATCCAGAGCGGACGAGTGGCGATTACGAGTCGCGATAATTTTCTTGACCTCGGGTCGCCTGGAAAGCGCCTCGACAAAAGCACCTCCAATGCCACCGGACCCACCTGCGATGACGATATTCATAAATTATTAGCGGCAACACATTCATCCGGACCGTGTCTGCGCCCCGCTCGGTCGAACAACCTGCCGCCCCGGTAATTCTTAACCCCGGGCAGGACCGCATTGCAGATCAGACCAGCCGCTTCTTGAAATACCTGCCGGTATAACCGAGGCCTTAAACAAAACGCCCCGAAGGGCGTATTGTCTACAGACGCAGTACCCATTCAGCTATCCGTAACGGCTTGCTCAACGACCACACTGCCTGTCATGGACGGGTGTAAACCGCAGAAATAGTTGTAACTGCCCTCTGCGTTAAATGTATGACTGTACTGTTGCCCGTTGTACAGAGTGCCTGAGCGCATCCCGTCGGCGTTACCATTGATGGTATGCGGCATTTGGCTACCGTGTACCCAGGTTACCGTGGTGCCCGGTTTAACAGTGATGTACTGAGGATCGAAACGCATGCCGTCGATGCGCACAGTAACGGTTTCACCGGCTGGCGTGCTCGTGCTACTGGCGGCGGTCGGAGTGGACTGTGCGGTGTTTGTTGCAACCGCTGCCGGCTTGCCGACAATACCGGCAGGACTCTGCCGAGCACTCATTGCCCGGTTATAAGGTGCAGACATCATCCCTGCATGTGGAGCCGGTGCCGGGTAATAGGAATAGGGTGTTCTCTGTCCGTAGGCCATTTGAGGTCCCATCGGGCTGTATGGATAGTAGCCCTGGGACATACGTTGATTGTTCATACACCCGGGTCCGGCAAGAATAACTTGAGGCGCGATCAACGCCGCAGCAGTCAGTGAAAGGACAATCCCGGTACGCGAGCCAGTCTTGACAAACTTGGTCATGATTCTCTCTCCTTTGACATCCTATGGTAAAAAAAACCTTACCGGCAGCACTCAGCCATGCCGGTTGTTATGTTATACATTACTTGTGCATTTATGTATAGTTTTTGTACAATGTTGATTCAAAGCACCTCTGCGCCGGCAACCTTGCGAGATCAGGCTGCACGAAACCCGCTGCATGTGGAATGTTCATAGTCGATCGGAGAACTATCATGACAAGCAGCCACAACCCTGCCTCATCGGTACCCCGCAGCCGCTTCGAGCGACTGGCACACCTCGGCGGGCTTGCCGGCAGGGTCGCAGGCGGCATGCTTGCTGAGGGGATGCGCCAGGTGGCCAGGGGTAACCTGCCCCGCGCAGCGGACCTGGTGTTAACGCCTGCCAACGCCCGGCGTGTTGCCGAGAAATTGTCGGAACTGCGCGGTGCGGCCATGAAGGTGGGACAACTCCTGTCCATGGATGCCGGCGACATCCTCCCGGCCGAACTGGCCACTATTCTCGCCAGGTTGCGCGCCGACGCCAGGCCCATGCCCATGAGCGAGGTGGTTGCGGTGATGCAGGAGTCGTTCGGCCAGGGGTGGGAGCAGCGCTTCAAGCGCTTCTCGTTTACGCCAATGGCGGCGGCCTCCATCGGACAGGTGCATGCAGCGCTATCTCAAAGTGACCGGCGGCTGGCGCTGAAGATCCAGTATCCCGGCATCGGCCAGAGTATCGACAGCGACGTGGACAACGTCGCCACGCTGCTGAACGTCTCGCGCCTGGTCCCCGCCGGCCTTGATCTGCAACCCCTGCTGCAGGAGGCCAAGCGCCAGCTTCATGAAGAAGCCGACTACCTGCTGGAAGCCGGTCATCTGAGACGCTTTGCTATCGCGCTGCAGGAGTCGCCGGAGTTCCTGGTGCCCGGTGTTGATGAGGACCTCACCCGGGAGAACGTCCTTGCCATGGACTTCCTGGAGGGAGAACCCATCGAATCCCTGGCCACTGCCACTCAAACGACACGAGATCGGGTCGTGGAATTGCTGCTTGAATTACTCTTCCGTGAGCTGTTCGAATTCAGGATGATTCAAACCGATCCCAACTTTGCGAACTTTCTCTACAACACCGGGACCCGGCAACTGGGACTGCTCGACTTCGGCGCCACCCGTCGTTATCCCGTCGTAGTCACCGAGGCCTACCGGGGACTGCTCGAGGCAGCATTGCGAGAGGACCACGCGGCCATGTCCGAGAGCGCACAGGCGATCGGCTATTTCAAGAAAGATATCCATGCACAGCAGCGCGCAGCGGTGATACAACTGTTCGTTTTAGCCACCGAGCCAGCCCGCACCCATGGACGCTTTGACTTTGGCGCGAGCGACCTGGCCGGGCGCATTCGCGACGCCGGCATGGCACTGAGCTTTGACCAGGGCTACTGGCATACACCACCTGCAGATGCCGTATTCCTGCACCGCAAGCTGGGTGGACTGTACTTGCTGGCCGCACGCCTGCGTGCAAGGGTCGACGTGCGCATTATCCTCGAAAGGTATCTGCATCATGAGTGATCCTGGAATTCCAACTACCCGTATGCCACTTAAATTTCACGTCAGCTGCACCCTGGCTGCCATGTTGTTGCTGGCCGGTTGCAGCAGCTCGCCCGGCAAGCCACAAACCCGGCAGGTATTACCGGAGTGCGGGTGGCTACCCAATTGCGTTAACAGCCAATCCGGTCGTGGCGCACAAGCCAGCGAGCCGATCAGGGCGAGCGCCGAACAGTGGCAGAAGCTGAAAGCATGGATTGTTCAACAGCAAGACTGGGAGATTACTATCGATGACGGTAACTTTATGCAGGCGATTGTCAATACACCAATGATGAAATTCCGGGACGATGTTCAATTATTGTTTGTTCCTGATGACCAGGTGATTCAAGTGAGATCATCTTCAAGAATCGGCATAAGTGACCTGGGCACCAATGCAAGACGCATCGAAACACTTCGCGATCAGCTTGCCCGATGATCCAGCCGGAAAGAAGCCGGACCCGGACACATTCAAACACGAACCTGCTTACGACAGGCTGTTATCTTCTGGATTCCGGGACTCGCGCAGAACCACATGAAGACCTGTCTGCGGCGAATTGTTAATCTCCTCGAAAAAACCAATGTATCGGGCCTGATACTTCACCCTGTGCTTGACTGACTACAAGAGTAGGCCAGCGCAGCGCACACAATCTTCACGCTCAATCTATGCTTCGTTTTTTTCGATGTTTATACCCACTTAATTCGTATTTTTTATATTTTGCGCAGCGATTACATTTACATCAGGCGAAGACCTTTATGCCGTGTAAAGACCGTGGAGAAAATACTATGATATTTCGTCAACTGTTCGACCGATCCTCTGGCACATACACCTACCTCCTGGCGGAACGGCCGGGCGGCGAAGCACTGCTGATTGACCCGGTGCTGGATAACACCGGACAGTATGTCCGCCTCATCGATGAGCTGGACCTGAAACTGGTAAAGGCGGTAGATACCCATATCCACGCTGACCATGTCACCGCGCTCGGTGCGCTTCGCGAGCGAACCGGTTGCGCAACCGCGATGGGCGCAACAGCCAGGATCGAATGTGTTTCGGTACATTTCCATGAAGGAGAGAAACTTTCCGCAGACAATCTGCATCTCGACGTCATCTATACACCTGGACACACGAACGACTCCTACAGTTTCCTCCTGCCCGATCGCGTATTTACCGGGGATACCCTGCTGATACGCGGGACGGGGCGCACTGACTTTCAGAACGGTGATCCCGCGGCACAGTACGATAGCCTGTTCAACAAACTGCTCAGGCTGCCGGAGGACACACTGGTATACCCCGCCCACGACTACAATGGCATGACGGTAAGCACCATTGGTGAGGAAAAGCACCACAACCCGCGTCTACAGGTGAGCGACATGCAGGCCTATGTCGAGCTGATGAACGGGCTTGTGTTAGATGACCCGCGGATGATGGACATTGCCATCCCCGCCAACCGCGCCTGCGGGCTACTCGATGCCGCATAACCCTGCAGACCAGATCCGCTAACACAGACGAACCAGAGGAGTTAATCATATGACTATTCTAGATACATTACTGTTCGGCATGGTTGCCAGCCTTGTCGCCCTGAAAGTGTCTTTGCTTGCGGCTGCAACCGTACTGCTTGTGCACGTTCTGGCAGCGCGTACCCGGCGGCACAAGAAGGCACACGCCCCGTTTCGAGTCAGACATCCGAAACTCGATAAATACGCCTGACTGACGACTGAACCCGGACGGCACGACGCAGATGACACAGACCCGAGCAGTGGCAATAAGGAGTTTTATGGCAACAATGGCCATACTGGCTGGCTTGTGGTGGATAATCGTCCAGGGCCGGGCGGATGCCTGGCTAGTGGGGCTACCGGCAGTCGCCCTGGCTACCCTGGCAAGTGTCCACCTGGGTAGCCCGGCACTACCGCGACTTTCCCTGACCGGCCTGTTTGCCTTTCTTGCCCTGTTCCTGCGCGAGTCGATTCGCGGCGGGCTCGATGTCGCACGCCGCACCCTCGGGCCGAGACTTCTTATCGAGCCTGGCTTCCACAGGTATCGCATGCATACCAGTCATCCTGCAGCACGCGTACTACTCATCAACTGTATAGGACTGTTACCTGGCACACTCGCCGCAGACCTTGACGGTGACCATGCAGAGCTGCACCTGCTTGACAACGGCGTGAATCCGGAACCGCAACTGCTACGACTCGAGCAGGCGATTGTCAGGCTGTTTGGCTTAACAGCGGAGACGGACAATGTCTGAACTCCTTTCAGTTGTGTTACTGGGCCTGATGCTCAGTCTGTTTCTGGGCCTGCTGCGGGTGCTGCTTGGTCCGAGTGCCGGTGACCGTATGCTGGCCATACAGCTGATCGGCACGGCCGGTGTGGGCATGCTGCTGGTGCTCAATGTATTGCTCAACCAGCCGGCACTGATCGACGTCGCGCTGCTACTGGCGTTGCTCGCCGCGGTGGCGGCAGCCGCTTTCACCGGTCGCCGGGAAATACACCGTGATTGATCTGTTGTCATCCCTGCTGATACTGGCGGGTCTGTTCTTCTACCTCGCCGGCAGCATTGGCTTGCTGCGCCTCCCCGACCTCTATTCACGGCTGCACGCGCTCACCAAGGCCGATAACCTCGGCCTGGGTCTGTTGAGCGCCGGCCTGGCACTGCATGCGCAAGACCTGCTGATGATGCTGAAACTGATGTTGATCTGGCTGGCTGTGCTCGCCGCCAGCGCTACCAGCGCACATCTGATCGCGCGCCAGGCACGTCGCCAGGAGACAGGGTCTTGAACGCGACGAGTCTGCTGGTCTTCGACGGACTGTTGCTCTGCTCGATCGTGGGCCTGGCCTGGGCATCGCTGGCAAGTCATGATGAACGCCGCGGTGTCATTCTTTTCATAGCGTTCGGGCTGCTGCTGGCTGTGGCCTGGGGTCGCCTGCTGGCCCCGGACGTCGCCCTTGCGGAGGCGGCCATTGGGGCCGGCTTGTCCGGTGCTTTACTGCTGGCTGCGGTGCGCAAGCAATCCCCCGGATCCTCGCGTACGCATGCGAACCCGGACAGGAACCGCAGTGAAAGCGGCGCTAAAGTGGTACTTCAATGGCTGGTCACGCTGTTGTGCGCTGCACTGGCCGGCACACTCGCATGGGCCTTGTTGCATGCACTCAGCAGTACGCCACACGACACATTGCCCCGGGCCATCTCGGACAACCTCGTGGCCAGCGGGGTCAGCAATCCGGTGACCGCGGTGCTGCTGAACTTTCGTGCCTACGACACGCTGCTGGAGCTGGCGGTGTTGCTGACCGCTGTGCTCGGCATTTTTGCCCTGGGCCAGGCAACCGCCGGCTACCAGCCGGCCGGCCCGGTATTCGATGGACTGGTTCGCTGGCTGGTACCCGTGCTGATCCTCACGGCCGGCTACCTGTTATGGGTCGGCGCCCATGCACCGGGTGGCGCGTTCCAGGCCGGCGCCACACTAGCCGCCGCCGGTGTGGTATTGCGCCTCGCGGGCCGGTCCCGCATTGGATTGCCCGACGGTTTTGCGCTGCGCATTGTCATGGCCGCCGGTGTGGGTGTGTTTTTACTGGTCGGTCTGACCCTGCTCCTCCTTGGGCGGTCGTTTCTTGACTACCCACCGGCCTGGGCCAGTGCCCTGATCCTGTTGATCGAGACGGCCGCCATGCTGTCGATCGCTGCGACCCTGTTGCTGGCGTTCGTCGGGGGCCAGCCACAATCGGCTGGCGTCACTGCAGCAGCTAACCGGCAGCGTGAGGAGATATCCCGATGATGACGACACAGGTACTCTATGGACTGACAGCTTGCGTGATCGTGGCACTCGGACTGCGGGGCGCATTGCTGCATGCTTCCCTGTTGCAACGGGTGGTGGCCATCAATGTCATGGGAGCCGGTGTTTTCATGTTGCTGATTGCTGTCGCCTACCGCGGCCCGGGGCTACCGCCGGATCCCCTCCCACACGCCCTCGTGTTAACCGGGATCGTCGTCGCAGTGAGCGCCACCGCACTGGCCCTGGCCCTGGCGCGACGCCTGCACGCGGAGCAGGACAATGACTGACGCCATGATCGGTCTGGTCGCCCTGCCGCTGACCGGTGCGCTTGCGACACTGCTGCTGCCGCGCTCGGCAACAGCTGTTGCCGTTGGCACCGGACTGGCCACCACCGTTGCCGCCGGCCTGCTGCTCTTTGGCGTAGCCACGCAGGGCGCGCTGCACTACGAAATCGGTGGCTGGAACGCCGGACTCGGTATCGCGCTGCGCGCCGATGGCCTCTCCGCCCTGCTGCTAATGATGACGTCACTGGTCGTGCTGGCGGCCAGCGTCTACGCCAGCGCCTACTTCAGCGCAGACTCCACGCGCGACCGCTTCTGGCCCTTGTGGCTACTGTTGTGGACGTCACTGAATGCCCTGTTGCTGTCCGGCGACCTGTTCAACCTCTACGTCACGCTGGAGCTGCTTGGCCTGAGCGCAGTCGCACTGGCAGCACTTGGAGGCAAGCGTGCTGCAGTCGCGGCGGCACTGCGCTACCTGCTGGTCGGCCTGCTGGGCTCGATGATGTTCCTCGCCGGGGTGAGCCTGATCTATGCCGGTTACGGGACGCTCGATCTGGCAATGCTGCGACGTGTGGTTGAGCCCGGACCGATTGCGTGGACGGCGCTGGCATTAATGACCACCGGCCTGCTGCTAAAGACCGCCCTGTTTCCACTGCATTTCTGGTTGCCACCGGCACACGCGAGTGCACCGGCTCCGGTCAGCGCCGTGCTGTCGGCACTGGTGGTCAAGGCCGCTTTCTATCTCGTGTTGCGCCTGTGGCTGGATGTGTTTGCGAACGTTGTCACACCGGTGGCCGCCAACCTGCTCGGTCTGCTGGGTGCCAGCGCGGTGCTCTGGGGGTCCTGGCGTGCCCTGCAGGCGGAACGGCTCAAATTACTGGCGGCCTATTCCACTGTCGCCCAGCTTGGCTACCTGTTCCTGTTCTTTCCGTTGCTGCTGGCACTGCCGCCCGGTCCGACCCGCGATCTTGCAGCGGGAGGACTGGTCATGCTGGCACTGACCCACGGCTTCGCCAAGGCCGGCCTGTTTCTGGCAATCGGAATTATCCAGCAGCGGTGCGGTCACGACACCATCCGCGATCTGGACGGTACCGCCCAGCACCTGCCCGCGACCACCTTTGCCATCGCACTGGCCGGCGTCGCCCTGATCGGCCTGCCACCCAGTGGTGCGTTTCTCGGCAAGTGGCAATTGCTTGCCGGCGCTGTCGAAACCGGCCAGTGGTTGTGGTTGCTGGTGACCGCCACCGGCTCGTTGCTGGCTACGGCCTACATCTTCCGTGTGCTTGGCCATGCTTTCGGCCACCGACCATATCCGAACCAGCCGGTCACGGTGGCGCGTGAGGAATGGCCGGCCCTGCTGCTCGCCGCCATGGCGGCGCTGGTGCTGGGTCTCGCCGGCGCACCGGTGTGGAAACTGCTGGAGATCGGCATATGAACTGGGACGCCTGGTTGCCGGTTCTGGTAGTGGCAAGTTCGCTGCTCCCGGGGTTGGTCATTTTCTTCCTGCGCGAAGGCAGTCACCGCTTGCGCACCGCGCTCAACCTCGTCGGTGCCATCCTCAAGCTGGTGCTGGTCGGCATCCTGATCTGGGGCGTGTTTCATGAACATGTCTACGAAAGCCGCTGGACCCTGGCACCCGGCCTCGACCTGGTGCTGCATGCCGACACGCTCTCGGTGCTGTTTGTCACCCTGTCCACCGTGCTGTGGCTGGTCACCACCGTCTATGCCATCGGCTACCTGGAAAACGCACCGCACCGCAGCCGCTTTTTCGGCTTCTTCAGCCTGTGCGTTTCAGCCACCGTCGGCCTGGCGCTGGCAGGCAACCTGTTTACCTTTGTTATCTTCTACGAGTTGTTGACGCTGTCAACCTACCCGCTGGTTGCCCACCGCGGCACACCCGAGGCAGTGCGCGGCGCGCGGATTTATCTCGCCTATACCCTGGGTGGCGGCATGCTGCTGTTGATCGGTACGGTGTGGCTGCACGTGCTTGCGGGACCAACTGCCTTTGTTGAAGGCGGCATACTGAGCAGTTTGCCGGCTGCATATCACCCCCAGCTGAAAGTTATTTTCTTGCTGCTGATTATCGGTCTTGGTGTCAAGGCAGCGCTGGTGCCACTGCACGGCTGGCTGCCCCAGGCGATGGTCGCCCCGGCACCGGTGAGCGCACTGCTGCACGCCGTCGCCGTGGTCAAGGCGGGCGCCTTCGGCATCGTGCGCGTGGTCTACGATGTATACGGGGTGAATTTTACTGACCAGCTGGGACTGCTCACCGGGCTGGGTATCGCCGCTGCCATCACCATTGTCTATGGATCCGTCAAGGCGCTGTTTCAGGACAACCTGAAAAAGCGCCTCGCTTACTCGACCGTGAGCCAGGTGTCCTACATCGCGCTGGGAACAGCCATCCTCGGACCCGTCGGTACCATTGGCGGCATCGTGCACCTGGTGCACCAGGGCATCATGAAGATCACGCTGTTCTTTACCGCCGGCAACTATGCCGAAACGCTGGGCATTCACAAGGTCAGCGAAATGAACGGCGTCGGCCGGCGCATGCCTGCCACGACACTGGCTTTCAGCGTCGCCGCACTGGGCATGATCGGCGTGCCGCCGGTGGCGGGTTTTGTCAGCAAGTGGTACCTGGGGTTGGGCGCCGTGGAGGCCGGTATGGCGAGCTGGGTGATGCCGGTGCTGATAACCAGCAGCATCCTCAATGCAGCGTATTTTCTTCCCGTGCTCTACCGGGCCTGGTTCCGCGATCCCGGCCCGGCCTGGCCGGCAGAGCACATACCGGCTGCGCGCTTCGAAACCAGCGCGGCCCTGCTGTGGCCGCCCGTGGTGACTGCCATGCTGGCACTGGCGGCCGGCCTGTTCGCCGCTGCTCCTTACAGCCCGCTGGAGTGGGCGACACTGATTGCGCACCGGGAGTATGGCCTGTGAACAGCCTGCTGCTGCTACTGGTCTGGTTGTTGCCCCTGTCACTAGCGGTCCTTGCCGGCCAGCGTTACGCCAGCTGGATCACGGTGATTGCGCCACTGCCTGCGCTGCTAGCGGCAGCCATCGTACCTGTTGGCAGCAGCGTTTCGCTAACCTGGCTGCTGCTCGGTGTCGAGCTTGGCCTGGACGACACCGGCCGCGTGTTTCTTCTATTCAGCGGCCTGCTGTGGCTCGTTGCAAGCCTGTATGCAGCCGGGAGCCAGGCAAGCGATCACAAGGCGACGCGGTTTCGTATTTTCTTCCTGCTGGCGATGGCGGGTAACCTGGGCCTGATTGTCGCGCAGGACATGGTGAGCTTCTACCTGGGCTTCACGCTGATGGGCCTGGCTGCCTACGGATTGATCGCGCATCCCGCATCACAGCATGCCAGGCGGGCGGCACGCCGTTACCTTGTCTGGACCATTGCCGGTGAAATGCTGCTGTTCGCTGCCATCGTCATGCTGGCACAGCAGCACAACGGCGCCCTGACCTTCAGTGCCCTGCAGTCAAGCACGCCGGCCGGGCTCGTGATGCTGCTGCTTCTCATCGGCTTCGGCATCAAGCTGGCGCTGCCCGGTCTGCACCTGTGGCTGCCGCAGGCCTATGCGGTCACCCCGACGCCTGCCGTTGCGGTACTCAGCGGCAGTATGATCAACGCCGGTCTACTGGGCTGGTTGCGTTTCCTGCCGGCTGGCGATACAGCACTCGTCGACTGGGGTCAGGTGCTGCTGGCCGCAGGTATTACCGGTATCTTCTTCGGCGCTGTAGCCGGGCTGTTACAACGCAGTCCACGCTTGCTGCTGGGCTATTCCAGCATCAGCAAGATGGGTGTGCTGACGAGCGCTATGGGAGTCGCACTGGCCTGGCCTGAGACGGCGCCTGTCGTGATCGCTGCAGTGGTCATCTTTGCGGCACACCACGCGCTGGTGAAAGGGGCCCTGTTTCTCGGGCTGGGCCTCGTCGAGCGTGATGGTCTGCGTCCGTGGATTCAGGTGGGACTGGTTTTTCTGGCACTCGCCCTGGCAGGTGCACCCCTGACCAGTGGCGCCTTCGCCAAATCCGTACTCACAGCCAGTCTTCCCGAGAGCGCGCAGCACCTGATAACACTGCTCGCGGCTGCCGCCTTCGTAACCACGCTGCTGATGGTGCGCTTCCTGTTGCTGGTGCGGAGATTGCGCGTCAGCAAGCCTTCGCCCCTCCCGACTGAATCGATAACCGCGTGGTTGATGCTGCTGGCAATCATTGCCGTCTTTCCCATCGTGATTGCACAGGCGGGGCAGCTCATGGCCAACACGGTACCGGTATTCCTCGGGGTACTTCTGTCTGTACTGGTACTGCTGGCAAGGCGGCGTTTTCCCGTGCATATCACCACCCGCCCCTATCGATCAGCGGCAACAGGTTTTGCCTTGCGATGCAGGCGCGGAATCCTGCACCTGGCCCACACCGGGGAGCTTGCTATCAAGACACTGCAGTCAGCAGTGCGCAAGCACCATGAGCGGCTGAGGCAAACCATGAAACATGGTTTGTTACGGCTGCGCCGCTGCAGTGATGATGACGAACGCTGGCAACTGGCTGGCAGCCTGTGGCTGGGCATCGGCGGTTTATTGCTGGCAGGATTTATTTTCACCCTATAGAAGCGGCGAGCAGGAGGCAACTGATGAAACGTTTCAAGAACATAGTTTTTCTTGCGGATCGCGACAAAGGGCTGTCCGCGTCACTCGACAGGGCTGTTGATATTGCAAAGACCAACGGCGCACGCCTGACAGTTATGGATGTGACTGCCGAGATTGGTATCGCCGACTATATCCAGCGAACATATTCCCTCGATCTGAATGCACAGCTAAGGGAACAGCGCATGCAGTTCCTGGAAACACTCACACGGCGCTATACAGACAAGGATATTCCGGTTTACACCCGGGTAGCGAGCGGAATACCTTTCATCGAGGTGGTGCGTGCCGTGCAACGCAATGCGTATGACCTGGTAATGAAGGTGGCAGAGCATGACAGCGGACTTGTTGCTTCGCTGTTCGGCAGTACCGACATGCACCTCATGCGGAAATGCCCCTGCCCTGTCTGGATCGACCGGGCGGGAGACGAACCTGCCTACCAGCGAATACTTGCCGCGGTTGATCCGTTTGATGATGAGTCCGGTAACCTGCAGCGATTGATACTGGACCTCGCCACCTCGCTCTCCGAACGTGAGCATGCGACGCTGGACGTGATGCATGCCTGGGAGATGCCTGGCGAGTCCATACTCGCCAACGGCAGGGGGCGCATCCCGCGCACTGAACTCGATTTGTTGCTCGAGGACACGGAAACCAGCCACCACGAGGCCCTGGATGCCCTGCTCTCGGCTTATGGCCTGAGCACCCGATGCAGCAATGTTCACCTGCACAAGGGCCGGCCGGCACAAATCATTTCCGCATACGCGAGGCAGCAGGCGCATGACCTCATTGTGATGGGCACCCTGGGAAGAGCGGGTATTACCGGCCTGTTCATAGGCAATACGGCGGAAGATGTACTGCGTGAAGCACAGACTGCAGTGCTGGCCGTCAAGCCGAACGGCTTCGTGACACCGATAGCATAGCGCTGTGAGATTCTGCCAGCCTGACACTGTAGCAAACCGACCTTGCTGCACCAGGCAGCGTCTATGCGTTGTGGCGGTTTTATCCTATAGTGTCACGAATGTCTGAACCACAGTTTCACAAGCGCTAATGTCCAGTCTGAATTACAAACACCTGCGTTACTTCTGGGCGGTTGCCGCAAACGGCACCATTGCCCGCGCCTCCGAGATGCTGCATGTCACACCCCAGACTATCAGTGGCCAGCTGCGTGAACTCGAGGAACAGATGAATGCCAGGCTATTTGAGAAAAGCGGCCGCAAACTGGCTCTGACCGAGACCGGCCGCCTGGTGTTTTCCTATGCCGATGAGATGTTTCGCCTCGGCGATGAATTGCAGGACGTTATGCAGGGACACATACCGGGCACGGCACTCACACTGACGGTTGGCGTCGCGATGGTGGTGCCCAAGCTGCTTGCTTACCGCGTGCTGGAGCCCGTGCTGCATATGCAGGAATCCGTGCGACTCGTTTGCCAGGAAGCAGCGCTGGCCGATTTGCTCGCTGACCTGTCGGTGCACAAGCTCGATCTTGTGCTGGCCGACGCGCCATTGAGTCCGGCGCTGAATATCCGCGCCTACAATCACCTGCTCGGTGAATCCGGTCTCAGTTTCTTCGCCACGCACAAGAAAGCACGTAAGTATGCGGGCAGATTTCCGCGCTCCCTGGATGGTGCACCGATGTTGATGCCGACGGCCAGCAGCGCGTTGAGACGCAGCCTTGAGCAATGGTTTGAACGCCAGCATATAAAGCCGGTGATTGTCGCGGAGTTTGAGGATCGCGCACTGATGAAGGCTTTCGGAGAAGCGGATGCCGGTATCTTCACCTCGCCGACGGCTGTTGAGGATGATGTTGTCGCGAAATACGGCGTGCGTGTTATCGGGCGCAGCGAAGACATCAAGGAACGTTTCTATGCCATTTCTGCCGAGCGCCGCATCAAGCACCCGGCAGTTTCCGCGATCACCGAAACAGCCCGCAGCGAATTGTTTACATCCTCCTGAAAACAGGCACAGATCCATGCTGGATTGCCTGTCACCACCCTCCCCTGGAATACCCACTCAACCTGTAGCAGTCCGGTCTCTGCTGCGCCTTTTTATCCCCTGGCTGAATTCACGGAGCACTCCCGATACTCGAGCTCGCGCCGCGGGTTCATGATCCGTGCAGTGCAGGTGCTACTGCAGGCTGTCGATTTGGCATTTTCATTCGGTTTTTACGAACTATTCGATGCCGCATTCCGAATTCATCTGCCACCAGCAAGCCGCTACAGTGTTAATCAAGCCAAACAGAACAGCGAGAGGAAACACCATGCGGACAGACATTCAAACACGCGGTTTTTCATTGACCGAGGCACTCGGGAAGCATGTACACAATCGTCTTGGCTTCACCTTCTTGTATGCGAGCAGTCGCGTGCAGCGCGTACGCGTAAGACTATCAGACCTTAACGGACCGCGAGGAGGCGTCGACAAATGCTGTCTGGTCGAGGTGAGACTGGAAGGATTACCGGTCGTGGTTGTCGAGGATGTTCAGTCTGATATGTACACCGCTATCGATCGTGCTGTCGGACGCGCTGCCCGCACGGTTAAGCGCCGCCTGGCACAACACGGCAGCAGACGGCACCAGCTGGCAGCACGGCATGCGGATCTTCTTGCAACGGGCCAGTGATCACTTCGCGGGCAGACGCTACCGATTAAACTCATTCGCAATAGGGAGGCACCCTGATATGAATATCTATACAAGCGGCACGCTCAATGTTCCTGCGCAGTCCATCGCGACCAACCGTGTGTTGCGCAACACCTATGCATTACTGGCACTGACCCTGCTGTTCAGCTCGGTCACTGCAGGTATCACAATGGCGCTGAACCTGCCTCATCCCGGCCTGGTACTGACACTGGCCGGCTACTTCGGTCTGCTGTTCCTGACGACCCGCTTCCGCAACAGCGGGCTCGGACTGGCGATGGTATTCGCGCTGACCGGCTTCATGGGTTACACCCTTGGCCCACTGCTCAATGCCTATCTAAGCCTGCCCAACGGGCCGCAACTCGTTATGACCGCGCTCGGTGGCACCGGAGTCGTGTTCCTTGGCCTGTCGGGCTATGCCCTCGTCAGCCGCAAGGACTTCAGTTTCATGGGTGGATTTCTCATGGCGGGAATCCTGGTCGCGTTTCTGGCGGGTCTGGGTGCCGTGTTCTTCGACATGGCCGGGCTGGCACTCGCAGTATCGGCCATGTTCGTACTGCTGATGGCTGGACTCATCCTCTACGAGACCAGCAACATCATCCACGGCGGCGAGACAAACTACATCATGGCGACGGTGACACTGTACGTGGCGATCTACAACCTGTTCACCAGCCTGCTGCATCTGCTCGGCGCAGCAGGCGGACAGGAATAGGAACGATGTGCTGAGCCCTACTGTGAAATGCGCCACCTTAACCAGCGGCAACCGCTTAACCACGCCTACCCATTCAGGAGAACAGTAACATGTTTGATGCCAAACGCTTACTCGATCAACTCGTCGGCAGCGGCGCCGCTGGCGGATTTGCCGGGGGACTGGCTGGAGGCGCACTGGCCAATGCCCTGTCCGGCAAGAAGGCGAGGAAAGTCGCCGGTTCGGCACTGCAGCTTGGCGGCATGGCCCTGGTTGGAGGACTGGCCTACAAGGCCTGGCAGAACTACCAGCTGGGATCGGGCGCGGCCACCGGTCCCGGCTTTACCACCCCGCCCGCGGGCAGCGCATTTCTGCCTGCAAGCAACGACACTGCGGGTGTCAGTGAGCTCAGCCTGCTGCTTGCCCGCGCCATGATCGCTGCCGCCAAGGCCGATGGGCAGATTGACGCGCAGGAAACCCAGACGATCCTCAACCAGATCAACAGCCTGGATATAACTGCGGAAGACAAGGCATTTCTTTTCGAGGAATACGGCCGCCCATTGGATGTGACGGGCCTGATCGCGGCCGTCGATTCACAGGAGCACGCCGCCGAAGTGTATGCGGCCTCAGTGATGATGGTCGACCCGCCGTCGCCGCCCGAACAAATCTATCTTGATGCCCTTGCGCGCGAACTCGGCATGGAGGCCGGCCTGACAGACGAGATCCACGCCACGCTGCACGCTAACCGCGCCTAGACCCGCCGATGGCGGGCCTGGGTGAATATGAGGCCTGTTGATATGACACACATGACAACTCTCGACGAACTCAAACAGCACATCACCGTGCTGGCCAGCGTGGAAGAAACAGATGCACCGTTTATCAGCTGCTACCTTAACCTTGAAAACGGGCAGACCGGCTGGCGCGATGTGCTCGACGAACGCGCCCGCATCCTGCGACGCATTCTCAAGGGCAATGACCTCGCCGACCTCGAGGAAGTTTTGGGCAAGATCGAGGCCTGGTTGACCGCCGATCTGCTGCCCGAGGCAAAAGGGGCGGCCATCTTTGCCCGCGGCACCTGCGGCGGAAGCTTCATGCTGGCCATGCAGTTTAGCGCACCGCTGCCCAACTGGACCGCTGTCTACCCCACACCCAACATCTACCACCTGGTGGAACTCAAGGACAACTACCACCGCTACGTCGTCTTGCTGGCCCTGCCGAATCGGGCCTGCATCGTGGCGGTGAATCTGGGCGCGGCCACGATTCGGGCCTGGATAGACCAATCTGAACTACGTACACGAGTGGGTTCGGAATGGGCCCGCATTCATTATCATGTGAACCAGGCGCACCGCGGGGACCGGTTTGTGCACGAAAAGGTCGTGGTTCTGGAACAGCTAATGCATGCCGGGGGCCATACCCACCTGATACTGGCTGGCGATCCCGAGATAACCGCGCGGGTACGACATGCCATACCCAACGATCTGGCGGACAAGCTGGTTGATGTGGCACCGGCCGTCGCACGCGATCGTCAGACCGAGGTAATCATATTGACCCTGTCCAGCTTTATCGAACATGAGGAGCATGAACACCGTACGATTGCCGAACGTCTGATCGAGGGACTGCGCAGCCAGAACCTGGCGGTCGCGGGTTCGGCGGCCACACTGGATGCGCTGCGCTGGGGTGAAGTGGATACGCTGGTCATGGCCAGTAGCTATCAACCCGATCCCGGCTGGACCTGCACCGCCTGTAGAGCCATCGGCACCGAGCCGCCCGAAACCTCCGTATGCCCGCAGTGTGGCAAACCATCCGCGCGACCGATGGATGTCAGGGAGGCGCTGCTGCGCCTGGCTGGCCAGCTGGAACGTCCGGTGGAAATCGTGGAACACTCCGACGCGCTGATGTCCCTGGGCGGCGTCGGCTGTCTGCTGCGTACCCACCTCGACATACAGATCGATAAATATACTGCAGCTGCAGTTGCAACTGGCTGAGGAGCGTAGACATGTTTGCGATCTACGCCATTCGCGCTGTGCCAGTGGAAGGTGAACCGGGTTATGCTCCCGGTGTAGAGGGAGAAAATATCAAGGCAGGTACTTCGAAATGAGCAAACGCCTGGCCGACGCGCCACCCCATGCAACGTCGCAATGGCATTACCCAATGGTTCAGCAATAGTCGACCGCTAACGCGTTTGTGAAAATCCATATCAGACATAGAGATACAGCATGACCAACACCCCCGCCAGCTGCTCACTAACATCGCCTGAGCATAAGCCACGCCCGCTGGTTGACCTGCTGTTCAGCATTATTATTCCCTCCATAATCCTGATGAAGCTCAGCGGAGATAATGGCCTTGGGACGACTACTGCGCTGATTGTGGCACTGGCGTTTCCGCTGAGCTGGGGCCTGTACGAACATCTTAAGTACAGGAAATTCAATTTTATTGCGCTGCTGGGGTTAATCAGCGTGTTGCTTACCGGCGGCATCGGTCTGCTGCAACTCGACCCGCAGTGGCTGGCTGTCAAGGAAGCCGCTATCCCCGGA
>Ga0316193_10001140_pt1 | contig 17575 bp, 15 predicted proteins | sample MerIslsedime2_MG_FD_207735 | JGI IMG/M metagenome (GOLD analysis project Ga0316193, IMG submission 207735) | Coastal sediment microbial communities from Maine, United States - Merrow Island sediment 2 | ecosystem: Environmental > Aquatic > Marine > Coastal > Sediment | place: USA: Maine... | reverse complement strand
CCGCCGGGTCATGGAGCCGGAGTGCCAGTGTTCCAGTACACGACCGGTGGACAGCCACAGATCGTATTCCTTATCGGGTGATTCGGCCGCTGGTTCATACGGTGCGAAGATGATATTGGCGCGGCCATCTTTCTTGCCATAGAACTCGACACCCTTGCCCTTTTTCACGAACGGGTCATAACCCTCACGATAGCGCCACAGGGTTTCCTTGCCTTTGACCACCGGCCAGCGCAGGCCTCGCGCCTCGTGATATTGATCGAACTCGGCCAGATCATGTCCCTTCTTCGGTCCCTTGGTGCCAAATATGCGATATTCCTCGAACAAACCCTTTTGTGCATAAAAACCAAAGTGGTCCATTTCATCGTTTTGATAGCGATTGCCTTGTTTATCGGTAACGGTTTGTTTTTTGTATTTATCGACCTGACCGTTTTTGAACAGCACGTCATACAGGGTCTTGCCACGGTATTGCGGTTTTTTGGCAATCAAATCCGCCGGCCACACCTCTTCCACCTTGAAGCGCTTGGAAAATTCCATCAACTGCCACAAGTCGGATTTGGCTTCGCCCGGTGCTCGCACCTGTTGCCGCCAGAACTGGGTGCGGCGTTCGGCATTGCCATAGGCGCCTTCCTTTTCCACCCACATGGCGGTGGGCAGGATCAGATCGGCGGCCTGGGCCGTGACGGTGGGATACGGGTCAGATACGACAATAAAGTTTTCCGGGTTGCGATAACCGGGATATCCCTCTTCATTCATGTTTGCGGCGGCCTGCATGTTGTTGTTACACATCACCCAGTAGGCGTTCAGTTTGCCGTCTTTCAACATGCGATTTTGCAACACGGCATGGAAGCCGGGTTTGGGCGGGATGGTGCCGGCGGGCAGTTTCCAGACCTTTTCGGTAAAGTCTCGATGCGACTTGTTTTTCACCACCAGGTCGGCGGGCAGACGGTGGGAAAAGGTGCCTACTTCACGTGCCGTACCACAGGCCGAGGGTTGGCCGGTGAGCGAGAAGGGACTGTTACCGGGTTCGGAGATCTTGCCCATTAACAAGTGCACGTTATAAATAAGGCCGTTGGCCCATACGCCACGGGTATGCTGATTGAAGCCCATGGTCCAGTAAGACGTGACTTTCTTTTTCGGATCGGCATATAGCTTGGCCAGGCGCAGCAATTTTTGCTTGGGCACACCACTCAGTTTGGCGGTGTAATCCAGGGTGTATTTGGATACGGACTTGGCATATTCATCGAAACTGATCTTGCTTAGTTTACCCTTGCCGGCATTCTTGGCCTTTTTCTCCAGAGGGTGCTCCGGGCGCAGGCCATAACCGATATCGGTTGCCGTCTTGGTGAAGTTGACGTGTTTGTTGACGAAGTCCTTGTTATAGGCCTTGTTCTCGATAATGTAGTTGGCGATGTAATTGAGGATCGCCAGGTCGGTCTGCGGGGTAAACACCATGCCGTTATCGGCCAGGTCAAAACAGCGGTGTTTGAAGGTGGACAGCACATGCACTTCACTACCCGGTTTGGTCAGGCGGGTATCGGACAGGCGCGACCAGAGTATGGGGTGCATCTCGGCCATGTTGGCGCCCCATAAGACGAAGGCATCGGCATGTTCCAGGTCGTCATAACAGCCCATGGGTTCGTCGGAACCAAAGCCGCGGATGAAGGCGCCCACCGCCGAGGCCATACAGTGACGGGCATTGGGGTCGAGGTTGTTGGTACGGAAACCGGCCTTGAACAGTTTCGAGGCGGCATAGCCCTCCCATACCGTCCATTGCCCGGAGCCGAACATACCCACCGAAGTCGGACCCTTTTTCTTCAATGCCGCTTTCCATTTTTCCGCCATGACATCGAAGGCCTTGTCCCAGCTGACTTCGGTAAACTTACCGTTCTTGTCATATTTGCCGTTTGTCATACGCAGCAGGGGTTTGGTCAGGCGGTCCTTGCCGTACATGATCTTCGACAGGAAGTAACCCTTGATACAGTTCAGGCCGCGATTGACCGGGGCATCGGGATCACCCTGGGTGGCGACGACCCTGTCGTCCTTGGTGCCGACCAGTACGCTGCAGCCCGTACCGCAGAAACGGCAGGCCGCCTTGTCCCAGCGGATCATGTCGCGCTGCTTGGCCTCGGCAAGCTTGATTCCGGGCAGGGTGATACCAGCCGCGGTGGCCGTTGCGGCAATAGCATTATTCTTTATAAATTCTCGCCTTGTCAGTTTCATAGAGAGTCTCCTCTTTAGCGATGTACAGTTATTCTTGATGTTGATAGACCATGGCAGCGGAAAGTACCCCTTCCGCGCCGTTAATCAGATTGATGGTATCGGCCATGGCATGATGGTCAGGCTGGTCGATAGTAACGATGAGCCGGCCATCTACCGTTACCTCGTGGATTTCGACACCGTCAAATTGTGTTAGACGGTGTTTGACTTGCTCGGTATTGTCTGGATGGGCATGGACCAGCATGCCACAGATATTAATGATCTCAGGCTGAGATGATTCATTGCTCATGCAGCGTCTCCTCGTTGTTGCAGTGCAATAGCTGAAACAGGGCAAACCCGGATACAGGCACCACAGCCCGTACAGGATTCGGTATCGATTTGCGGTATCCCTACACCACCGACCAGTAGACGTAAACTGATGGCCTCGATTTCACACTCTTCTCTACACCGGCCGCAGACCACTTTTTTATAGGGTAAACAGTGGTCCTGTATGACGGCCTTGAGTTGCCACGGCGGCTTGTTGTTGGTTTGCTGTAAGGCGTTGGTTTTGCAAGTGTTAACACAGTCCTGACAAAAGGTACAGGCACCGTGTTTGAAATTGATCTCGGGAAAGCCCTGTTTATCCTTCTGGATGATTTGTTCACCACATGCCGTGATGCAATCACCACAACGACTACACAGGGCACGAAAATCATATTCAGCCTTGGACCAGGGTGGGCGAATGTGGCTTCGCGTGCCACTCACATCACCTCGTAGAAACTGTGCCCGGCTAATACTATGATTCATTTATCAATTTCCATTGTGCCTGTATTGAGTATGGTAGCCAAAGAATACACTAGATAATGTTGATACAGTGTAAGAAAAAAACCTTGTGGCTATTTATATCGGCAACGGTATAAATTCTATAATGTTAATAGAAGCTTATACTTGATGTAGGTCAATTTTTTCTGTGTTGCACCTAGGTGTAGATTAGTTGACTGTTTTAATCTGATTTGAATTGTAATATGTTTATACTAAAGCTAATTACTAACAGAACAGTAGAGATACCCGTGTTAAGCATGCATAAGATTTATTTTGTTCTCTTCGCCTTGTTTCTCAGCAGCGCGGTACTGGCTGATGACAAGCCAGCACAAGTCGCCGTGGCGACGGCACACCCCATCGCCACCGCCGCTGGTTTGGAAATTTTAAATGCCGGTGGTAATGCCTTCGATGCGGCCGTGGCGGTGAGTGCCACCCTGGCCGTGGTGGAACCCTATAGCTCGGGCATCGGTGGTGGTGGTTTTTGGTTGTTGCATCGTGCACGTGATGGCAGGCAGGTGATGGTGGATGGACGTGAACGCGCACCCTTGGCGGCACATCGGGATATGTATCTGGATACTGCAGGTGAAGTGATTCCCGCTGCCTCAGTGAGTGGTCCCTTGTCAGCCGGCATCCCCGGTGAGCCGGCCGCCCTGGTGCACCTAGCAAAAAATTACGGCCGCCTGCCGTTGCATAAAACCCTGGCCCCGGCCATTCGTGCCGCAAAAAAAGGCTTTAAGGTTACGCCTTACTATCGGCGCATGGTGAAATTTCGCCTCAAGGCCCTGCGTGAATCACCGGCGGCGGCAAAGATATTTTTAAAAGACAATGAGGTACCGCCCCTGGCCCATTTGATCCGGCAGCCGGATCTCGCCAGAACCCTGGAGTTACTGGCACAAAATGGCACGGCCGGTTTTTATGCGGGTGAAGTGGCGAGAAGGCTGGTGAAGGGGACGCGTGATGCCGGTGGCATCTGGTCTCTGAACGATCTCAAGCAATATACTATCCGGGAACGCCAACCCCTTGTGGGTCAATATAAAGGCTATCGTATTGTTTCCGCGGCACCGCCTTCCTCGGGTGGCGTTGCCTTGCTGGAGATACTGAATATCCTGAATGGTGTTGAGCTTGCGGGCATGACAGCGGTACAGAAAAAGCATCATCTGGTCGAGGCCATGCGACGCGCTTATCGTGATCGGGCCGAATACCTGGGTGATCCCGATTTTGTGAATATACCGCTGCAACGCCTATTAAGTCAGGCCTATGCAAGGCAATTGCGCGACAGCATCAATCAATCCAGGGCCACACCCAGTGCCTCGTTAAAACCGGTGGTGAACAAGGAGGGCGGTTTTCATACCAGTCATTTTTCCATTTTGGATAAGGAGGGTAATCGTGTTGCGGCAACCCTGACGATCAACTATCCATTTGGTTCTTGTTTCATGCCACCGGGCACGGGTGTGTTATTGAACGATGAAATGGATGACTTTTCGGCCAAACCGGGTGTACCGAATGTGTATGGTCTGGTTGGTGCCAAGGCCAATGCCATTGCACCGGGTAAACGCATGCTCTCCAGCATGAGCCCGAGTTTTGTCGAAGGCAAGGACCGTCTCATTATCCTCGGTACCCCCGGGGGCAGTCGTATCATCACCATGGTCCTGCAAGGCATGCTGGCCTTCATTGACGGAAAGGATGTCGCTAGCATCGTGGATCAAGCACGTTTTCATCATCAATATCTGCCCGATGAAATTCAGTATGAAGAGGGGGCGATAACAAAGGATGAACTAAGCAAGATGATGAACATGGGGCACAGCTTTAAACGGCTCGATCATCCCTACGGCAATATGCATGCGGTGGTGTGGGACAAGAAGAAAAACAAGGTCAGTGCGGCGAGTGATTATCGCGGTGAGGGCTTTGCCCGGGTACAGTAAGATTGTATGCTGGCTTTATCCGATCAAGACAGGTTTGCAGGGCCGGTGGGAGGCAGTTCATAAGATTCTGCAAGCGCGCTATTGTTAATTCAGATTGCGATAATAATCCCTTCTGTTAATACGCAGGCGTTTGATTCTGGATGCCAGGGTCGTTGGCTTCACGTCCAGTAGTTCTGCGGCACCGCCTGGGCCAAATATCTTTCCTTGCGACGCTTTGAGTGCTTTTATTATATTGTTACGATCACGCATATACCGCTCTGCATCGGTTAACAGTGTAGTTTGATGCCGATTCTTCCTGGAACCTGGCAACAGCTCATCCTGCGGGTCCAACTTGACCTCAGGCAGGTCGATACGGATGCGTTCCTGTTGTGACAAGATCACGCCACGTTCAATCACATTGATCAACTCGCGGATATTTCCTGGCCAGGGATAACCTTGCAGTCGTTGCATATCGGCAATGGTGATGCTCAGTCCCGGCTTGTTAAATTGCTGGCATGCGCGCGAGAGGAAATGTGATGCCAATAGTGGTACATCCTCCAGCCGTTCACGTAAAGCAGGCGCTACAATCGGGAAAACATTTAACCTGAAGTAAAGATCCTCACGAAAATTATTTTTCTCAACTTCTCTTTTCAGGTTCCGGTTTGTGGCCGCAATAATTCTCACATCGACATGTCGGGTCTGGCTGTCGCCAATACGCTCAAACTGCTGTTCCTGCAATACACGCAACAGCTTACTCTGTAATTCGTGCGGTATTTCACCGACTTCATCAAGAAACAAGGTGCCGCCATCGGCCAATTCAAAACGCCCGGTTCGATCTTTTACTGCACCGGTAAAGGCCCCTTTGACATGGCCAAAAAATTCACTCTCGAACAGATCTCTCGGTATCGATGCGCAGTTAACCCGGATCAGCGCTCGATCGCGACGGCGACTGATATCATGAATGGCGCGTGCAATCAGCTCTTTACCGGTACCCGATTCACCACTGATAAGAACATTGGCATCGGTTTTAGCCACCAGTTCGACTTGATGAATGATATTGCTTATGGCCGCACTCTTGCCGACAATTTCCTTGTAGGAATACTCTTCACGAATTTCTTCCTGTAAATAGGCGTTCTCCATTTCCAGTCGCGCCTTGAGTGTTTCCACCTGGCTCAGTGCCTGGCGTAGTTGTGCTTCAGCCCGACGTCGATCACTGATATCCCTGAACACCACTACCGCACCAACAAGGCGGCCATTGTCGGTAATGGGTGTGCTGGTATACTCGACCGGAAACGAAGAGCCGTCCTTGTGCCAGAATACTTCATCATCGACATGATGAATTTCACCATCACAAAATGCGGCATAGATAGGACAGGCCTTGCTTGCGTAGGGTGAACCGTCTTCGTGACTGTGATGCACGGTATTGTGTATATTACAGCCCGTCAGTTCTTCGGCTGTCCATCCCAGCATACGTTCGGCCGCAGGATTAACAAAGCTTGTTTCGCCATCTGCATTGACGCCGTATATTCCTTCGCCCGCAGCACCAAGGATAAGCTGGTTCTCACGCTCGATCTCCTGAAAAATATTCTTGATGGTTTTCCACTTTGCCAGGCCACCGCGATGCACTCTGTTTGCTTCACTTGCTTCGTAGTAGTGTGCAACTTTTTTACTGTCACGCATGATCAGGCTGACGAAGGTTTCATCCCGGCCCTGCGTATTAACCACAAAGCAGCTTGCCGACAGCTCCAGATCAATATGCTCGCCCGAGGCAGTCAATGCCGCAATTTCCTGACTCCAGGATGTGCCCTTATGTAACACCTCTTGTGTAAAGACGACCAGGGATGCACGGTCTTTACCAAAGACGTGTCCCGCCGATAAGGACAGCAGGGCCTGTTGTGTATAGCCGAGCAAGTGGCTGGCCGCCTTATTGGCGCCTACAATCGCATCCCGGTAAGGGGCAAGCAGCAGCATCGCCTCGCTGCTGTGTGCGAATATCTGTTCAGCATACATCTGTTGCATCGGTCCACTGCCTATTCCTTAATTAAACATACCCAGGCTTTATCAATTTTCATACCAGATTACACATCTTCGTAGCCATGCTTACGAATCCTCGTTGAACTACGTAACTTCGTAGTCACATCCGTTCAATAAAATCCTGTAATTTTCAATACAAAACAAGTTCTTAGACAGTAAAAATTACTCTGGCACAGGCCGTGCAATAAGAGATTCATGGAAATAGCAAGAAAGCTAAAAGACCCCGGCAGGACTAAAGGGTCGGCATGGCAAAGGCTTGCACGCGCCAAAACAGACAGACAATGCACCGATAGTGTGCGAACCATCTGTCATAAAAACTGATTTACAGACTGAGAGAGTAAAACGATGACATACAAAAGCCTGGGTGCCCCGTTCAACCCGGACATCTTGAAGATGACCCGGCTGAAACAACAGAACCGGAAAAGTTTCAAGCTGATTTGGAAAATGTAGTACTTCCAATTCGATGAAAGACCATATGATTAAACACATTAGGAGAAAGTAAATGACTAAAGATGAAATGACAGCGGCAATCCTTAAAGCCAAGATCGCAGCCGGCCTGAGCTGGGAAGAGATCGCCGAGAAAATTGGCATGTCGCCGGTATGGACCACCTCGGCCTGCATGGGCATGAACAGCATGCCGGCGGAATATGCCAAATCACTTTGCAATGTGCTTGACCTGCCCGGTGAAGTGCTCACCGCGCTTGAGCAGTTTCCGCACAAGAGCTGGGATAAAATGGTACCGACCGACCCGGTTATCTATCGCTTCTATGAAATGGTCGGTGTCTATGGCGATACCATGAAGGCCATCATCCACGAAAAATTCGGTGACGGTATTATGAGCGCAATTGATTTCTCTATGGATATTCAAAAAGAAAAGAACCCGGCGGGTGATCGCGTCGTGATTACCTTGAACGGTAAGTTCCTGCCATACAAATCCTGGTAGTTATAAAGAATAAGCCAGGTAAAAAAACAGGATCAACAAGCCCGCTGAAGCGGGCTTGTTTGCAATAACGATTAAACCAGGGAAATAGTTATCCGATTTATGTAGTGTAGGCCTCTGGATGTGAGCCTGATAGCTGGAGATAAGAGTCGGTATGCGTCCGTGCACACCAGGAGGAAATGATCCTTAGGCCGCGGCCATCTCGTTTTCGTCGATGGGCAAATCAAAATTACGAGACCATTCATTCCAGGAGCCAAAGTAGATCTTCACATTCTTGATGCCTGCCTCCCGTAAGGCCACAAAGGTATTGGACGCCCGTGCGCCCTTAAAGCAATACACATACACCGTACTATCGGGTGTGATGCCAAGCTCGGCACAGGCCGCCAGGACCTCTGGAGTCGGTCGAAGCATGGCGTAGTTTTCTTCGGTTTCATCCATTAACTCGTACCACTCCAGCCAGACGGCACCGGGAATGCGTCCCTTGCGGGGACAAAAATCCACTCCATAGGGTGATGAGCTGAGGCCGATCCATTCATCCTCGTCTCGCACATCGAGGATCTTGATGGTGGGGTCATCGATGGCTTTGAGCATGTCATCCTGAGTCACGATCAATGAGGTGGGTGGCGCGCTGAGCGGAAAGATGGCAGGCGTGTTGCTGGTGACATCCCGGGTGGTCGGTAAGCCGGCCTTGACCCAGGCCTTGAGCCCGCCGTGCAATACCGCCGCCTTGTCATAACCAAGCGAGGTCAGTAAAAAGTAACCACGACAGGATTGACCGAAGCCAGTGTTCATGGCGTCCTCATAGAACACCACGGTTTCCCCTCCCGATATGCCGGCAGCACCAAACAGCTCGGCAAACTTGTGAGCAATGGCATCCAGGCCTTCTGCATCGGTGGTGGCAAGGTAGGTAAAGATTTCACGAATATTGACCGCGCCGGGAATGTGATCGGCGGCATAGGTTTCCGGATCGCGTGTATCGATGATCACGACCGGTTCGCTTTCAATCAGATTGGCCAGTTCTGTGGGTGTTAACAAGGTTTTGTTCATGGGGGGTAACTCCTGCTTGGTTAAACCTGCATTGGCACACGCGGACTCATTCCCATTGCTGGAGTGCGTGTGCATGGATAAGTCTCTTTGCAGGTATTGCAAGGCCCAAGCCAATTTTGTGTTTATCGATCAAGTTGCTGATTTACGTCGATTTTCATTGTGATATCGGTTTTGTTGCTGGCGATAAGGCTGCCATTGCGAGTCGACATTGTCGGCATTGTCATGTTTGCGAATATTTCCAAGGCGACTTACAGATTGTCGACAAAGCGGGACAATGCGCCTGTGCAATGTGACACGGTATCCCTAGTAAAATGTATAACTGTTTGTTTTTCTAGTGATTGTGCAACTTGGAACACACCTTGCAATAAGGGATGTAACAACAGTGTTTTTCATGACTGATACAACAAACCAACCAGGAGATAATTATGGCAACTGCACAATCCACTATTTCATTAACCAGCGAAGCCTTGCGTCCGTTGGACAAGGACGGCCTCAGCGCACTGGCTAACAAAGGTAAGGCCAATCCCGAATCGATTGTTACATTGAAAGCCAAAACCGTATGTGAAGGTATTTTTCGGAATATGACTTACGTCCGCAATCTGGAGCCAATGTTGATTGATGAACCGCCGCACCTCCTGGGTGAAGACAAGGCACCGAATCCTTCCGAGGCGGCACTTGCATCACTTGGTGCGTGTTTATCCGTCGGGGTTCACGCCAATGCCACTGCACGCGGCATCACCCTGAGCAAACTTGAACTGGAACTCGAAGGCGACATCAATGTGACCGCCGTATGGGGCTGTGGTGATGTGGATGAAAACAAACGCCTTGGCTTTACCGACGTGCGCGTGAAATTTTTCCTCGACGGCGATGCAAGCCGTGAACAACTCGAAGAACTGGTGGCACATGCCAGCAAATGGTCGCCGGTGGCAAACACCTTGCGCAATCCGGTGAATGTTGACGTGTCGTTGGCTTAACACAAGCAAATTATCAACTGAGTAAGCGAGAGCAACATGCCAAGTGTTAGAGGAAAACAGCAACAGGCTGCCCCCGATGTACCGGTCGGGGGTATTAACACTGCCGTCATCGATGGGGTGCAACAGGTCAGCGATACGCTACTGAGCAAGATCACGGTAAAAATCGATCGTGAAGGTTTGTATCCTGCAGAAGTATTGCGCACATTGGGTGAAGGCGGTGTGTTTCGCCAGCACCTGGCTTCGCAGAATATCCTGGGTCAAACTGATCTGGTCACGGCGGTGCATGCCATGGCGGTGATATCAAAAGAATGTTTGTCCACCGGCTTTATGACATGGTGCCAGGATGTGCTCGGTTGGTATATAGAGAATTCGGAGAACACACACCTGCAGCAAACGATATTACCCGGAGTCGCACGGGCTGAGTCCCTCGGTGGTACGGCGCTTTCCAATCCGATGAAATATTTTTCCGGCATTGAACCCTTGCAATTGCAAGCCACGCCGGTAGGCGGCGGATTTATCATTAATGGCACCTTGCCGTGGGTATCGAACCTTGGTCCGGACCATTATTTTGGTGCCATTGCCCGTACCGATGATAGTAGCGCACATGAGATCATGTTTTTAATGTCTTGTGCCGGTGAAGGTTTCAAGTTACTACGTAACGCCGAGTTCACCGCAATGGAAGGCACCGGCACTTTTGCCTGTCAGTTCAAGGATGTGTTTATCCCGGAATCACAACTGTTGGCCGATCCGGTACAGCCGTTCCTGAAAAAAATCAAAGCAGGTTTTATTTTGCTGCAAGGTGGCATGGCAATGGGGCTGATTGAAAGTTGTGTTGCCCTGATGCGCGATGTCGAACCCTTATTGGGACATGTGAATTGTTTTCTGGAAGATCGCCCCGATGAAATCGAAGCCGATTACCAGGATCTGGGCGGGCGCCTTGCTGGCCTGTTGGCAGATCCCTATAACGATAGCGATGAATTTATGCAGGATGTAATCCAGACACGCCTGGAGGCGTCCGAACTGACACTGCGTGCCGCACATTCGGCAATGCTGCATACCGGTGCGCGCGGTTACCTGGTCGGGGCACCGGCACAACGTAAATTACGTGAAGCATACTTTGTTGCGATTGTCACCCCCGCGATCAAGCATCTGCGTAAGGAACTCGATCGCATGCTAGAGAATTAAATAGCTGTCATGCATAGCACAGTCATTCACAAGGATATGGATACGGTATTCAACGAACTTGAAAAACAAATCAGTGCGCATGGCATGTTGCTGCTGTGTTCTATCAATGGCCAGGCCAATGCAGAAAAAATCGGGGAGATCGTAGCGGCGGTCCGTGTGCTGGATGTGTTTCGACCGGAATTGGCTGTGCGCGTGTGGCGTGCCGAACAACAGGCCGGCATCGAGATCCCGGTACGCCTATACCTGTATGAAGACCGCAATGGTGATACCATTCTTGTACATCGTTCACTACGTGAAGCATTTGTGAAATATCGCCTGGATGAATTGGCGCAAGTCGGTAACGAAGCCGATGAGCTTATTACCAGTATTATTATGCTCACTGCGGCGAATGCATGACCCCGCACCCAGAGAAAAGAAACGGAGAGACTAATCATGATCACCTTTCAATCCAGCTTAGCTGTCGATGATGTAATAATACGGCTCAAAGAGGCCATTGAAGCTGAAAATATGCGGCTGGTGACGCATATCAATGGCCAGGCCAATGCAGCGAAGATCGGAAAGACCGTACCTGCCGATCAAATCCTTGAGGTGTTTCGTCCGGACTTTGCGCTCCGTGTGTGGGACGCCTGCAAAGCTGCCGGTATGGATATCCCGCTGCGCATTCATATTTATGAAGACAGTGACGGTCATGTCATGGTGAGTTACCGCGAGGCCAGGGAAATCTTTATGCCCTATCAAACAGAAGCCTTACAGCCCATCGCTGAAGAGCTGGATAGCATTTTCGGCAGCATTTTAAATGCCGTCAAACCTCAGCCTGGCGAGACCACCGATGGATAAGGAAGCCTATAAAAAGTACATTTGTCGTATCTGTGGTTTTATTTACGATGAAGAGCAGGGTGATGCGGATGGCGGGCTGGCGCCTGGCACCCGTTTCGAAGACATCCCCGCTGACTGGACTTGTCCGCTGTGTGGTGTCTCAAAGCTCGATATGATTCTGCTGGAAGACTATTTCCAGCAACAACACGCTTCTGCCTCGGTCAGTCGTTTACACCTCCGTGTAAACCATTCCGATGAAAAAAACGCCATTGTGATTATCGGTGCGGGCATCGCCGGTTGGGCGCTGGCGGCCGAGCTGCGAGCCCATGAGCTTGCACGGCCCATTATCCTGATTGCCGCCGGTTCGGCCGACTATTATCCCAAGCCGAGTTTATCCATGGCCTTTAGTCAGCAACGCCATGTGGACGAGTTAGTCGAAATCAGTGGCCACGACAAGGCCCTTGAACTCAATGTGGTATTACGCGAACATACCCGTGTCGTTGCCATCAATACCAAGCGCAAGCGGGTGCTAAGCACGCGGGGCTCAATCACCTATGGTGATGTGGTGCTGGCTGTTGGTGCAGAACAGATCCCGCTGCAAGTCGACGGCGATGCCTGCAATGAGGTATTACGCATCAATGATCTGCAAAGTTATCAAACATTGCGAGGCCAACTGCAGCGTCCGGGACAACGAATTACGATCATCGGTGCTGGTTTGATTGGCTGTGAATTGGCCGAAGATCTCACTACCGGTGGATTTGAGGTTACGCTAGTGGATCGCATGACACGCCCATTGAAGCAATTGTTACCGGCACCAATTGCTGAATCCTTACGCCAGCGATTGACCCGACGCGGCATCGGCTTTTTGCCAAATATGGAAATCAATCGTATTGAACGCAGTGCGGGTAGCTACCTGTTGCAGTCCAGCGGCGGGCAGAATATCCGCAGTGATGTGGTGATTTCTGCACTTGGCCTGCGACCCTTGACGCGCTTGGCACGTAAAGCCGGTATTGATTTTCAGTTCGGCATCAAGGTTGATCCGGAAACGATGCAAACCTCGCAGGCACATGTGTATGCATTGGGTGATTGCGCGCAGGTGCACCAAACCTGTTATGCCTATATTGAACCCATACATCGCCAGGCGATCAGCATCGTCGCGAGTTTAAGCGGCGAGCGCAGGCCATTTCAGGAAATCGCGCCGCTGATCCGGGTCAAAACCCCCAGTCTGCCACTGTCTGTCTGCCCGCCGCCCACGGGCAGTTCTGCGGGATACTGGAAAATCCTTGATACCGATGCTCAGGGATATCACATGCAATACCTGGTCAGTGATGTGATGGTAGGGTTTGCCCTGAGCGGCAACTTCACCCACCTGGCGAATCGCCTGTATGCCGAGATCAAACAGCGTGTGCAGGCCTTATCAGCCGAGCAAGCTGTGCAAGAAAAAGTCAGTGCCTGAGAGCTTACGCTTGCAGATCGAGTTTATTCAGGCGATAGCGTAGCTGGCGTGGGGTTAAGCCAAGACTCATTGCTGCACGGGTTTTGTTTCCTCGTGACTGGCGTAAGGCCGCAATGATCTGTTCCGATTCGTCTTCACGCACCCAGGCATACGGTCGTAGCGTTGAGTCAACACGTTGTGTTTCGGGCAATACCGCTGAATCCTGCAGTGGCAATGCCTGAATTGCCCCCTGCCCCATGGTGATCTGTGCCTCTTCGTTCAAAATGGTATTGATATCACCTGCCGCTATTGAATGGTTGGGACACATAAGCACAGCACGCTTGATCACATTTTCGAGTTGCCGGATATTACCGGGCCAGCTGTAGTGCTCAAGCTGGGTAATGACGTCGTTATTCAGTATGACGTTGCGGTTGTATTCATGATTGGCGATGTTGATAAAATGCCGTGCAAGAATCCGAATGTCAGTGATACGTTCGCGCAAGGGCGGTAAATGAATGGGAAATACATTCAGGCGGTAATACAGGTCCATACGAAAACGACCTTCATTCACAGCCTGTTGCAAGTTGCGATGGGTTGCCGCGATGATGCGCACATCCACGCTCATCTCACGTGTACCACCGACACGTTGAATGACCTGTTCCTGCAGGACGCGTAACAGTTTGGCCTGCAGATCAAAATTCAGATCCCCGACTTCATCCAGAAACAGGGAGCCTCCATGTGCCATTTCGATTTTGCCTTTTTTGCTTGATATGGCACCGGTAAAACTGCCTTTCTCATGACCAAATAATTCAGATTCAATCAGGTCCTGCGGTATCGCGGCACAGTTGATCGCAACAAAGGGCTCATCCTTACGGCGGCTCGAGAGGTGCAACATGCGCGCGAATTTTTCCTTGCCGGTACCGGATTCTCCTGTGAGCAAGACGCTCACCTGGGTGTTGGCAACACGCTGCGCCTGGAGCAGCGCGACTTGCAATGAGGTGCTCTCACCGAGAATACCGTAGGAACTGCCGCGACTATCCAGTGCATTTTTTAAATACTGATTTTCATGGATCAATTCAGCGGTACGTTCGGAGATCAGCCGATTGACCATGAGGATTTGTACAATAAAGGTGGCAATAATTCGTAGTGTGCTCAGGTCTTTATCAAATGAACGTTGTCGGTTACGAATGCGATGTACGGCCAGCACGGCTATCGGTTTGTCTTCGTGCAATAATGGCAAGGCAATATATGAAACGGTTTCCTGCGGTAGGCTTGTACGATATACGGCACGGCCGAGGTAGAACGGTTCGTCATCAATATTCTGGATCAAGGCGGTCTGGCCGGTTCTCAATACGCGACCACTGACGCCTTCATTGATCCGGTAGACACCGCGTCCCTTTTCTTCGTTTGTTAGCCCGTAAGCATAGCGAATGGCCAAGTTACCGGTTTGTTCATCCGCCAGTAAAACACGACCGCGATTGAGCCCGAGCATCTGCGATAGCAAGCGCAAGATATTCTGGATGGCATAATCAGGTTCAGTAGAGTGGGCGATTAATTTTGCCGCCTGCTCAATGACAATGACATCAGCATTGCCAACAACAGCAGAATCTGTGTCGACCATGATTTTTACTGCACTCATGACCTTACCTCTTTGTCAGGAACTTTGGAAAATCGATATCTGACAAAGTTGCAAGTGGTGTGCCATTGTTGACAATGAAGCAAAATCAAGGTCTTAACGTGACAAACACAGTTAATGTTTGTCAATATGCAGCATTAATGTGCAGGCATGCACAATAATGATCTTAGCTTTCAATACGCCAGCTAAAACGTTGGATTAAATTCACGCAAATACTGTCTAGCATATAACCTATCACGCCAATCACAACAACAATGGCGGCCAGTAGATCATATTCGAGCGTGTCGCGGGCGTCATTGATGGCATAACCCAGGCCACTGCTAACCCCCAGGTATTCGGCTGGAACCAATACAATCCATGCGACACCCACGGCCAAACGAATGCCGGCGAATACATCTTGCGCAATGGCCGGCAGGATAATGCGCCGTAGCATTTGCAGGCCGTCTGCCCCCAGATTCTTGGCCACCGCAAACCACAGTGGATCGACACGTCGTACGCCATGTGCAGTGGAAAACAGTACCGGCCACACAGCGGCAACAGTAATCAAAAAAATAATCGCACTATCCCAGCTGGCAAATGCCAGCACCGCAATCGGCATCCATGCCAAGGGACTGATCATGCGCAAAAACTGGAATGGTATGTGTGTGGTATTTTGTACGGCCTTATACAAGCCAATCATGATACCGACTGGGATACCGATAATCATCGCCCAGAGCAGACCTGCACCTATGCGCAATAAACTCGGATAGACAATACCCCACAGATCGCCGGACTGGATCAGCCCATAGAGTTTCATAAACGCAGCTGCGGGTGCGAACCCGGCGAACGATTCGGTATCCGGATTGCTCGCAACCAGGTAACCACCAAACCACCATAACAGCAACAGTAAGCTGACGCCCAGTATTGGATAAGCAAGTCCTTGCAATAACCTCAGCACTGGCTTGAATGTGCCAAGCCTGTCAGGGTATAGCGTTCGTTCGATTACACCGGTTTGGCTGAGCTCTGTGGTCACAGTGCGATAACCTCTTCACGTTCAAAAGGGTTGGATATATCGATGCCAGGCGCCTTCTCCCACCCCTTGTATTTTTCCATTGCAAGCTTGACGTAGTGATAATCCACCAGATCGTCGGCAACGAATTTCGGGTCGAGATCCTTGAGGAAAGTACTATCGCCGCTGACCACCGTTTTGTTCATTGAGTCCACAATGAACTTTGTAGCAGAGGGATAAGGCCATGGGGAAAAATCGATACGACCACTCCCCCAGGCGGCATTTTGAATGGCGGCCGGTGAAGCATAGGTTTTTTCATCGTAAGTTGTCATGGCGCGTTCAACGACCTTGGCTGGCATGGGCAGGTATTTCTTGCCATTCCTTGAAAGCATGTGTGCGACTTCCTTTTTATTTTGTTGCGCATAAATTTCTGCGCGCACGATCGCATTCATGACTTTTTGCGTCCAGACGGGCTTGGCCTTGACCACCTTTTCATTCATACACACCACACAGCAGGGGTGATTCTTCCAGATATCACCGGTGAAGCGTAACATCTTGCCTTTCGCCAGCAACTCACCAGCGGCATTAAACGGTTCTGCCACAATAAAGGCATCGATCTTTTTAGAGGCCAGCGCCGGTGGCATATCCGGTGGTGGCATGACTTGCAGGTTAACTTCATCTTTTGCCAGTTTTTCCGACTGGGACTTGATCACCGGTTTTAATCCCGCATGTCGTAAGCCCATTTGCAAAATAATATTGTGCATTGAGTACCAGTAAGGTACGGCAATTTGCATGCCTGCAAGATCAGCAAAACTTTCTGCGCCGGTATGTTTACCAACAACGATTCCCGAGCCATTGATGTGTGCCCAGGACATGATCTTGACGGGGAAGTTATTGTTATATCGCATCCATACCGGGATCGGTTTGAGGAAATGCACCAGGTTAACCCGGCCTGCAGAAAATGCTTCCACCAGGGGTGACCAACCACGAATCAGGGTTGGTTTTTCGGCTTTAAGTCCTTCTTCCTCAAAATACCCCATTGCATGCGCAACCAACAATGAGGTGGCATCTGTGATAGGCAGATAACCAATACGTACCACCTCATCATCCGCAGATTGTGCTGCGGCACTTAACATGCTCGGCGACATCAGGCCAGCCGCCGCCATGCCACCGGCCGCTAACATATCCATCAGGAAATCACGTCGGCTCATCTCATGTGCCTGCAGGTAATCCAGTTCGTTCATGTCAGTGGTCTTTTTGGACATTGCTTTTTCTCCCCAGTGGTTTAGCACCACGATTTTAAGATTGATTAGGCCACTGCAGCACTTTTAGGTGGATACAGTGGTTTGACATTAGATTCCGTTGATGCATTACTTGAATCACTAAACTGCTGCATCAGCGTCTCACGTAAGTTGTTAAATTCGGTTGTGTTTCGATTGCGAGGAAATGTCAGACTCACTTTCATCTCTTCTACAATCTGACCAGGGCCTTGCGACATAATCAACACGCGATCACTCATGGCGATCGCCTCATCGATATCATGCGTTACAATAATCAAGGTGATGTTGTTGCGCCGTGCAATAGCGGAGACTTCATTTTGC
>Ga0316193_10001137_pt1 | contig 17587 bp, 16 predicted proteins | sample MerIslsedime2_MG_FD_207735 | JGI IMG/M metagenome (GOLD analysis project Ga0316193, IMG submission 207735) | Coastal sediment microbial communities from Maine, United States - Merrow Island sediment 2 | ecosystem: Environmental > Aquatic > Marine > Coastal > Sediment | place: USA: Maine... | reverse complement strand
CCGCCGACCGAGGCGTCATGAGAGAACCGGGACGTGGGGGCTCGGTATTCAGGTGGAGACCCTCCCCACCGCAAACGCATCCCGGATGTGCAACGATGAGCACCGTGCGGAAGTACGTGATCATGGGTGTGCAGGGCAGCGGCAAGGGCACACAAGCTGCGCTCCTGTGCAAGGCGTTCGACCTGGTGCCGATCGGGGTCGGCGACATCTTCCGTTGGAACATCCAGCACCACACCAAGCTCGGCGCCGCTGTTCGTCGCATCGTCGACGCCGGCCATCTCGTCGGCGACGACCTGGTGGAGGCGACGATTCGAGATCGCCTCGACCAACACGACTGGAACCACGGCTTCGTGATCGACGGGTTCCCCCGGAACGCTGCGCAGGCCGAGTTCTTCCTCGAGAGCTTCGACATCGACGCCGTCATCAATCTCGAGTTGCCGGACGAGGAAGTGGAACGCCGCGTGCTGTCGCGTCGACTGTGCTCGGAATGCGGGCTCGACTACAACCTCATGGCCCACCGTCCGGCCACGGAGGACATGTGTGACGTGTGCGGGGGACGGCTCGTCACACGTGGGGACGACACACCGCAGGCGCTGGCCACCCGGGTCCGTGCGTACTACGAGAAGACCGCGCCCGTGATCGAGATCTTCGAACGCAAGGAGTTCGTCGTCGCCATCGATGCCACGAACTCGAAGGAGCAGGTCTTCGCCGACATCTGCACGCGTCTCGGGCTGCCGAATCTCGCCGCCTGATCAGCCGCGAGCACCGGCGTCACTCACCCTGGACTCGGCCGACGCGATCCAAAGCGGCCCACACACCGACCCGCGGGACTCCCGTGAACGACAGCGCGGCGAGAGCGACGGGCCCTCCGGGGCGGGGGCCGGTCGCCCGAGCGGACGCGAGTGTTGTCACCGATCTGGCGGACCTGAAGTCGCGGCGGTGGTTGACCTTCGGCTCTGTCGCGACAGAACGCCGTGGTGTTCAGTAGGCATGGAGGCTGTTCACGATCCGACGCCATCGCCGTGGATCGTGTTCGGCGTTCCACACAGGACGTCGATGACCGCGATGCCCAGCGTCTGACCTGTCGTCGTACGTGCACTCGATCAGGTGTCAACAAGGAGGGTGAGATGGCTGCACGCGGGAACTACGTGAGATGGTTCGCCGACCTGCGGGTCGAAGATGTTGCGCTCGTCGGTGGAAAGAACGCATCATTGGGCGAGCTGTACTCGACTCTGACCAAGGAGGGCGTGCGGGTTCCGAACGGGTTCGCGGTCACGGCCCCGGCGTACCGCCACATGCTCACGGCGGCCGGAGCAGACGAACAACTGCACGAGATCCTCGATGATCTCGACCCCGACAACGCGGACGATCTCGCGCAACGTGGTCACCGCGCACGCGAACTGATCCGCTCGCTGCCGATTCCGAGCGATGTCGAAGCCGACATTCGCGACGCCTACCGACGCCTTGCAGACGAGTACGGCGGTGGCGTGAGTGTCGCGGTGCGGTCCTCGGCAACGGCGGAGGACCTACCGACTGCGTCCTTCGCGGGCCAGCACGACACGTTCCTCAATGTCGAGGGCGCCGACGCAGTCGTCGAAGCCTGTCATCGTTGTTTCGCGAGCCTGTTCACCGACCGAGCGATCCACTACCGCGTCGACCAGGGGTTCGATCACTTCAAGGTGGCCCTGTCGGTCGGGATCATGAAGATGGTCCGTTCGGATCTCGCGTCGAGCGGAGTGATCTTCACGATCGACACCGAGTCGGGTTTCCGTGACGTCGTGTTCATCACCTCGGCCTACGGACTCGGGGAGAACGTCGTGCAGGGCGCGGTCGATCCGGACGAGTTCTATGTCTTCAAGCCCACGCTGGCCGAGGGCCATCGAGTCGTTCTCCGTCGTCGAGTGGGAGCGAAGAAGATCAAGATGGTGTACTCGACCGGCACCACCAGGGAGCCGGTGCGGAACATCCCCACCACCGCCGAGGAGCGCCGCCGCTGTTCGATCGACGACGATGATGTCCTCACGCTCGCCGAGTGGAGCGTGGCGATCGAACGTCACTACAGCGAGCGCGCCGGTGAAGAGCGCCCGATGGACATCGAATGGGCCAAGGACGGTCCTGACGGAGAGCTGTTCGTGGTCCAGGCGCGACCCGAGACCGTCGCCTCGCAAGCCGACGAGATGGCGCTCGAGGAGTACGTGCTCGAGGGCACCGCGGACGTGTTGGTGCAAGGCCGGGCAGTCGGGCGAACCATCGCGACCGGCCCGGCCAGGATCGTCACGAGCAAGACCGAGCTCGGTCGCTTCCGACCCGGTGAGGTGCTGATCGCCGATATCACCACGCCCGACTGGGAACCGGTCATGAAGACCGCCGCAGCGATCGTCACCAATCGCGGTGGGCGCACGTGCCACGCGGCGATCGTCGCCCGAGAGCTGGGCATTCCTGCGGTGGTCGGCGCCGGCAACGCGACCGAACGAGTGAAGTCAGGCACCGAGGTCACGGTGTCGTGCGCCGAGGGGGACGACGCCCGGGTGTATGTCGGGGCGGTGCCGTTCCGTGTCGAGCGCACGGATCTTCGTTCCCTCACGCGACCGACGACCCGGATCATGATCAATCTGGGCAATCCCGATCTGTCGTTCTCCCTGGGGAGGCTGCCGGCCGACGGGGTCGGTTTGGCCCGCATGGAATTCATCATCAACGAGTCCATCAAGGTGCATCCGATGGCTCTGGTCCATCCCGAGCGCGTCACCGACGAGGCCGCGCGCGCCGAGATCGCGGCCATCACAGCCGGCTACGACGACCTCACCCACTTCTTCGTGGAACGTCTCTCGGAAGGTGTCGGCACGATCGCGGCCGGGTTCTACCCACGACCGGTGATCGTCCGGCTCTCCGACTTCAAGTCCAACGAGTACGCGTCGCTCGTGGGTGGAGAAGCCTTCGAACCGGAGGAGTCGAATCCGATGATCGGGTTCCGCGGCGCCTCCCGCTACGCCCACCCCGCGTACAGCGAAGGATTCGCGCTGGAATGCAAGGCAATGCACCGGGTCCGTCACGACATGGGCCTCACCAACGTGCGGTTGATGATCCCGTTCTGCCGGCGCATCGACGAGGCCGAACGGGTTCTCGCCCTCATGGCGGAACACGGGTTGCGCCGCGGTGAGGAGGGACTCGAGATCTACGTGATGTGCGAGATCCCCAACAACGTGATGCTGGTCGACGAGTTCGCCGAGTTGTTCGACGGTTTCTCGATCGGTTCGAACGACCTCACGCAACTCACACTCGGTGTCGATCGAGACAGTGAGATCGTGGCGTTCGATTTCGACGAGCGTGACGCCGGTGTCAAGAAGATGATCCAACTCGCTGTCGAGGGCGCACGACGCAATCACCGCCATTCTGGGATCTGCGGCCAGGCACCCTCCGACTACCCCGAGTTCGCATCTTTCCTCGTCGAGCAGGGAATCGATTCGATCAGCGTGCTTCCCGACACGTTGATCACCACGATTCGCAACGTCAACGAGGTCGAGGCTCGACTCGGTCGGAGCCCTCGGAGCTCCGACGTCCGAACAGGCTGATGCGCAGGTGAATCTGTCGAGACTCCGGCATCGGACCGGCCGAGCAGGAACGCATGCGGGCAGTTGGGCTGTCTCCGCGTTCGTCTAGCGTCACCGCCGTGTTGACGGTGTTCCTCACTCACCAAGCCGACGATCTCGAGGCGTACTACGGCCGGGCACTGCCCAAGTTGCGAGCCGTCGCCGAGGTCGTGCTGAACCCGCTCGATCGCGACCTCGACACATCCGAGCTGATCGCCGCTGCGTCAGGGTGCGAGGTGATCATTGCTCACCGTTCGATGCCCGGTGAAGCCACGTTGTTCTCGGGGCTTCCACGTCTCCTCGCGTTCCTTCGTTGTGCCGTCGACATCAGCACGATCGACGTGTCTGCGGCGAGCGCGGAGGGTGTGCTCGTCGGCCATGCCGACAAGAGCTTCATCCCGTCGACGGCTGAGTTGGCACTCGCGCTCATGCTCGACCTCGCTCGCAACGTGACCGAGTCGACGATCGATTTCCGCACTGGCCTCTGCCCGGCTCAGCGTCCGGGGATCCAGCTGAAGGGCCGCGTTGCCGGGATCATCGGATATGGAGCAATCGGCTCCTACCTCGCCGGCGTCCTGCGCGGCCTGGGCATGTGTGTGCTCGTCACCGACCCGCTCGTTGAATCCACGCCCGATGGTTTCGAACAGTGTGAGCTGGACGAACTGCTTGCGCGATCGGACTTCGTCCTTCCGCTCGCTCCGGCGACATGTTCGACTGCGAACATGATCGATGCCGAGGCGCTGCGCGCCATGCGTCCCGGTGCCATGATCGTCAACGTCTCGCGCGGCGAGTTGCTCGACGAAGCGGCCGTTGCTGCGGCACTCGACTCCGGTCATCTGGGCGGCCTGGCAATGGACGTCGGACGCAGCTCGGATCAGCGCCCGTCGCCGGAGCTGGCACGGCGCCCGGGCGTGATCGCGACACCTCACCTCGGGGGGCTCACGCCGGAGAACGCCGATGCCCAGGCGGTCAGTTCGGTCGAGCAGGTCACGGCCATCCTTCAGGGAGCCATGCCACCCCGTAGCGTCAACGCTGAGCACGCCAGCCGCCTGCGATCCTGGTGGGGAGCTGGCCACGACACCGAGGAGACTCCATGACGCAATACGCCACCTATCCATCGCTCGCCGATCGGGGTGTGTTCATCACGGGGGGCGCTGCCGGGATCGGCAGTGCGATGGTCGAAGAGTTCGCGCTACAGGGCTGCAAGGTGTTCTTCGTCGACAAAGATGTCGACGGAGCGGTCGCCACGGTGGGTCGCTGTGTTGAGCGAGGCGTGACACACGCGCCGGAGTTCTCCGAAGTCGACCTGCTGGACATCCCGGAACTTCAGCGAGCATGCACGTCGGCGGTCGAGACGCTGGGCGGCGTCGAGGTGCTCGTCAACAACGCCGCCAACGACGACCGACACGACTGGCGCGACGTGACTCCCGAGTACTTCGACAACCGGATCAATACGAATCTGCGCCACTACTTCTTCGCCATCCAGGCCCTCGCCCCGCAGATGATCGAGGCGGGCCGCGGCTCGATCGTCAACATCGGGTCGAGCAGCTACCTGATGCAGGAGGACATGTTCCCCGGATACGCCATTGCCAAGTCAGCCGTCGAGGGCATCACGCGAACGATGGCTCGTACCTTCGGTGTCCACGGTGTCCGGGTCAACACGGTGATGCCGGGCTGGGTACCGACCGAGCGGCAGCTCACGAAGTGGTGGACACCCGAGGGGGAGCAGGCGACGATGAGGGATCAGGCGATCAAGCGACGTATCACTCCGGTCGAGTTCGCTCAGATGGTGCTCTTCCTGGCCGCCGACGACGGGGCTGCGTGCACGGCCCAACATTTCCTTGTCGATGGCGGACGCTTCTGAACCACACGACCCTTCGGATGTGCCGACTCAAGCCTGCGGTGGACCCGTCGGTCGATCCTCACCGATGACCGAAACACGCTCGCCGTAGCGGCTGTGGGGGTAGTAGTCCCAGACGGCGTGATGTTGCGTGCATCGGTTGTCCCACAACGTCAGCGTGTTCGGTTCCCACCTGACCGGGCAGTGCAGACGCGGCGTTGTGGCGATGTGCGCGAACAGCATGTCGAGCAGCGCCCGGCTCTCCCATCGCCGCAGACCCTTGATGTGCGACGTGAAGCCGCTGTTCACGTAGAGCACCTTGCGGGCGGTGACCGGGTGCACGGTCACGACGGGATGTTCGTTTCGCGGATAGCCACCCTCGGGTGGGGTCGATCCGTAGCTGCCGACGTACGGCATGCCACCATCGTGAACAGCGGTGAGCCGTTCGAGGAACGACTGCATCGCGGGTGACAGCAATTCGTAGGCGAGGTACATGTCGGCGTAGAGCGTGTCGCCGCCGCCGACTTCGGGGGTCTCGGTGATGTAGAGCGCCGATGCGAGCGGAGGGATGGCATCACAGGTGACGTCGGTGTGCCACGCGTCGCCCGCCGTGTACGGCGAATCCTTGGTGGTCTTGACGATCAGGACCTCCGGATCCGTCTCACGCGAGTGGTTCATCGGGTGGACGTGCAGGTCGCCGAAGTACCGGCCGAATGCCTTGTGTGCCTCCCGGTCGAGGTGCTGATCTCGAAATACGAGCACGCTCCAGTCGGCGAACGCCTGGTGGAGGTCGCGAAGCTGTCGTTCGTCGAGCGGTTGTGCGAGATCGAGTCCGTCGACCTCAGCACCCAGATGAGGTGTCAACGTCGTCACCTCGAAACTGTCGTAGCTCGCGGTTCCAGCCCGACCTCTGGTCTCGGCAACGGTCATGATCACTCCTCGTTCGCCCGTCGTTGGATGGAGGGTCCGCATGGTGGGCCGTCCCGTTCGATCATGTCACAGTCCCCGAATCGGACTCCGCTCGGCCACGACCAGTGGACGTGCACCCCGTCGTGTTGATGATCGCGGTGCATCGGACTCGCCCACCTCCGGCGGTCCGACCTGGATACGAACGGCTTCCCCTGGGTCAGGCGACTAGCGAATCCCTCGCAGCTGCACCTCGGCGCGTTCCCATGCGCGCCCCAATCGACCATCCCACTCGGACTTGTATCGGTGGGATTGGCTCGGACGCGGCGTCAACTCGCCGAATACCGGCGTGCTCAAGGACTCGTACAGATCAACGCGCACGAACGGGATCTCCGCCGCACTCGAAAGCTTCCTCGCCGCTGCCACCTGCCGTCGGGGTTCACGGGTGGCGGCAGTCTCAAGTCGGACTCCATCCTGAACCCAATCTTCCTGAGCGGGATCCAGTCGGGGTCGTAGTTCTTGTATCGGTCTCCGGTCTCCTCGCGCCGGATCTGGAGAATCAACCCGACGTCGCAGTTGAACGTGAAGAACTTCCAGTCGTCAGGTAGAGCGCTCTCGCCGAACGCCTCCTCGACGATCAGCTCGCTCCCGATCCTCCCTGCGAGACGAGCTACGTCGTCACGGCGCAGAAACGGCCCACTCAGGAGCTCACGGGAAGCCGTCCCTGTGGCGTTCGAGGACCATCACTCCATCACCTGAGCTTCCCCACTCAGGTTTCACGACGAAAGCGGATGGAAGCAACGACCAGTCATGTCGTCGGCGTTCGTTGGCCCCGCCAGGACCTCTGCACACCGCACGCCGACCTGGTCCGCCAGACGCTTCCCTCCAAGCTTCGACTCCCAGTCGTAGACGGGGGACGCATGACCATCGGGTCGAATCGCGTCGGGAATTCGATGCTCGTGATACAGCAAGGCATGAAACGAAGGCGCGCGGCGGGTCACAACACGATGATGAAGTCGTCCGACCATGCGTTCCACGTGGGCCCTCACGAGGCGCAACCGATGTGGTTGAAGTATCGGCCATCAATAGCAATAGTCATCCGCCGATCGGATTCAGGTGGAAGGCCACCCGGCCATCTGCTGCACAACTTCGGCCCACTGGCGACACCGCAATGCGGACGAGGAGTGGGCACGACGGGACTCGAAACCGGGACCTCTACCGTGTCACGGACTCAGCACTCCGGCGCCGAGCGTTTCCCGGCGGAGCCGCGTCGATCTCGAGCCAGACGATCAGGGAGCCTGTTGCGACGGGTCGAGCAGGGAGCGTCTGGGAACCGATGCTCGGCGAGGGACGTCTCGCGGGGTAGCCGTGGCAGAGGACAGGATCCAACGCTTGTGCCATTGGAGGTCGGAAAGTGCGATGTGGGCGGTTTGCGTCACCCAGATCCCATGCCACGACTTGGATGACGAGACCGGCGCCTGACCAGGCGTGACGCGCCGAACCGTGGCTTCTCGTCCTTCTACTACGGGCACCTCGTCTACTACCTCGACCCCTTGGATGATCCCGGAACGTGACTCGAGACCGCAGTGCGCGTCCGGCTATTGCTCGGAGTTTGCGGCGGGGTGCCGGCCCATGGGACCGGGACGGAGTCGGTAGACGCGCACCTCGCCGATGTGACGGAGGTTGCGTTGCCCGAGGCTGCGGAGGGCGAACCTCCGGTCGCCGGCAAGTTCGTCGCGGAGGCTCTGGTTGACGTTGACCGCGCCGGCCCGGCCGATCGCTGCAAGGCGGCTCGCCGTGTTGACGACGGGTCCATAGAGATCGCCATCACGCGCCAGGATCGGTCCGCTCGCCATGCCGATCCGTAGGCCACCCAGGATCGGATCGTGTTCGACGGCCTCGGTCAACTCAAGAGCGATGAGTGCACCCTGAGCCGGATCGACGACGGAGAACATCGCAGCGTCGCCGATCATCTTGACGATTCGGCCGTCGTGGCCCACCACGACGTCGTGGACCAACGAATCGAACCGGCCGACGAGGTCGGCCAACTTGCGGTCGTCGAGGTGGAGGCTCAGCTCGGTGAAGCGCACGAGGTCGGCGAACCCGATGACTTGCGTTTCGCCGCCTGGCGACGAGGCGAGCACCACGCGCCGGCGAGCAGCGGCGCGCAAGTGCCGCCGGAACGAGTAGTCGATCACCTCCGACATGAACGGCAGCAGCTCCCCGGCGCGAACCGCGAGCGCGCTGGGGTCGTCCTCCGCCTCGCCTCCGTTGTCAACGCTCGCTGCCCCCTCTCGACGTTCTACCGAACGCGCTGCGCCGGCGTCGACGACAGCGGTCGCGACATTGGCGAGCGACATACCGATTACCCGGGCGACCTGGAGCGCGATGTCGGGATCGACGAGGCCATCCTGTGTCAGCGCGACCAGCGACTTGAGAATCGCGACGTCATGCTTGCTGAACGAGCGCTCGTTGGCGTCCGTGTCGACGAAACCCAGGGCCCGCCACAACGACCTCACGACGTCGGCCTCGACGCCGACCTTCGCGGCCAAGTCGTCGATGGTCAGCTTCGCCTTGCCCGGGAGCACGACCGCATCGATCGCAAGCAACTCGGCGGTGCCGCTGGCTTCGGCCTCATCGATCGTCTCCGGTGGCATGCCCAGCGCCTCGAGGACCTCGCGGACGGTCCGCGCTCTCTTCAGACGGAACCTGGGCACGCAAGCAGGCTACGGACCGTCGACGCCTGGCGCGTGAACCAGACCGACAACGCAGGCTCCGAACCTGGATTCGACACAGCGAAAGAAGCGGCAGTGCGGAGCGCTTTCCGCTCGATCGCTGGGTCGGCCTGCCAGTTCGCATGTTCTCGAGCGGGGCGCCCGTCCGGGAAGTGCCGATCAGGAGCGGCGCGGCGCCTTTTGACTCGGCGCGGATTTGTGCGGTTCTCGTCAGACTCGACCCGGGAACAAGATCTCGAGGACGAGCCCGAAGTGATCTCTGGCGTGGTCGGATCAGGCGATGATGAGTTGCGCCCGGCCGGCCCGCTTGCTGGCGAGCATCGCCAGGTCGGCCCGTTCGACGGCGTCGTCATCGCATGCCGCCATGGCGAGGCCGCCGCTGGCCTCGACGCATTCTGGCCCGAGGCCCTCGGGAAGTGGTTCGCAGATGCGTGCCAGGACTCGGTGAGCCATTCGTTCGGCCTTGGTCGGGTCGACGCTGGTGAGCAGCACGGCGAACTCGTCGCTTCCGATGCGGGCGATCAGATCGTCGGGTCGACACATCAACCTGAGTCGGCGGCCGATCTCGATGAGGATTGCGTCACCTGCTGCGTGTCCGAACGAGTCGTTGATCTCTTTGAAGTGATCGACGTCGATGTAGAGCACCGCCGATGTCGTGTCGCCGCGGTCGATCAACGCTTTGCTGAACGTCATGCGATTGGCGAGCCCGGTCAGCGGGTCTTCCTCGGCGGCACGCCGCAGTTTGTCGTCGGCACCCTCTCGTTGGAGGGCCATCTCGAGGGTGGCGACCGACTCGGTCATGATCATCTCGAAGTTGCCCTGAAACACGTGCTCGTGGACGCCGAGCGACACGATGCCGAGTTGCGGTTCGCCGTCGAGGCGCCCGACAGCGATGCACGCGACGACGAACCCGGCGGCGCTCGCGGCGCTCGCGATTGCTGCCGGGAGGGCCTCCACAGGAACGGTGACGTGCGGAGCGGTGAGGTCGCGATTCCATGGAGCGTCGTGATTGGCAACGTGGCCCGCGAACTCGTGGAGGAGGCTGCCGGACTGGTGCGTGGCACCTGGCTCGGTGGCGGTCGTGAACGCGCCGCCCACCGTGTCGGCGAGGAAGAACGACCGGATCTCGGAGCGAGCCTCCCAGCTCCATGACAGGCGTTCGGCGATGGTGGTTCCAACTTCATGCGCCGATGCGCCACGGCCGAATGCGGTCAACGCGTGGAACGCAGCCGACTGCAACGAGTGCGGCATCATCGTCACGACCCACAGCACCTCCCCGTCACGGTGGACGCGCTCCGCAGCGCAATCGACCAACGTCGGCTCGCCGTCGCTCCCGATGAGTTCCAGCGGAAACGGTTCATGGACGTTGCGCACGACGTGGTCGCCGGGACCGTTGAACACGAACGTGATTGTCTCGACATGGCGGGGCGAGACGTAGCTGAGGGCGTTGTCGCCGACCAAGGCATCGGGGTCGTAGCCGAGCGTGGCGAGCGACGAGCCTGCGACCTGCAGAATCGTCCCCACCTCATCGAGAACCATCACCATCGGGCGCACGTGCCGCAGCATCTCGGCGTCGGTCAACACATTCGGCACGGAGACGTATCGGTCTGACGTCGCTGAATCATGAGGAATTCTTGATCCTTTCAGTCGTGTTCACGCCAACCCGGGGATCTTCGCTCGCACGATTCGCGAGGAGGTCGATGGTAGCGAGCCCGAATCCTGCAACAGGCCGAGTCGACGCGCATTCTCACAGCCGAGATCCGGGCGCTCGAGGCGGGCGAGCATGGTTCGTGACGACGTTCGAGGTCGGTCACGAGATCGGCGGCGGCACCTCGCTGACCTGACGACGAACATAGGCACACTTCGCCGCGCAGAATCCTGAGCCAACAGCCCGCTCACGCGCCGCACTGCGGCCCGACTCCGGCGCTCGGAAATCACGCCAACGCAGCGCGGGTCCGCCGTGGGCTGGGGAGTTGCGAGTTGGGATGGGTGGGCCCAGTGGGCCGTTTTTCGGGCTTGACCTAACGTGGTTCACGATGATGGTGTACCGCGAAGACCAGGCCGAGATCGATGTTCTCGGTGCACCTCTGGAGTTGCCCTGCGGTGTCGTGCTCCCGAATCGGCTCGTGAAGGCCGCAATGTCTGACTCGCTTGGCGATGGTCAGGGCAGTCCTACGGATGGGCAGCTTCGCTTGTACGAACGATGGTTGGACGGCGGCGCGGCGCTCGCGATCATCGGTGAGGTGCAGGTCGACGCTCGATATCCGGAGAAGCCAGGGAACCTTGTCTTGGATGGCTCGGCCTCGGAGCCAGATCTACGGCGCTTGGCAGGGCTGGGCGGCGGCAATCGTGGCCACCTCTGGCCGCAGCTCGGTCACGCCGGTGCGTTGGCGCACCAGCCGATCTCGCATCCTGCCGGCCCGTCAGCACTCGACGTCGAAGGATTGACCTGCACGGAGCTTTCCCGAGTTGACGTTGAGGAACTCCCGGCAACGTATGCAAACGCGGCGCGTCGGGCACTCGATGCCGGGTTCACTGGCGTCGAGGTGCACGCCGGGCACGGCTTCCTGCTGAGTCAGTTCTTGTCGCCGCTGTTCAATCACCGAATCGATCGCTACGGAGGTTCGATCGAGAGCAGATGTCGGATCCTTCTGGACATCGTGCATCGGGTCCGCGCCGAAACGGGTGCTGGATTCGCGATCGGAGTCAAGATCAACGCCACCGATCAACTCGAGGGTGGCCTCACCGAGGTTGATGCGCTTGCGGCGATTGAGCTCCTTGGCCAAACGTCTGTTGATGTGATCGACATCAGTGGTGGGACGTACTTCCCAGGGGCGGCTTCGAGTTCTGATCGCGTTTCGGCTGGCCCCTACTTCGCTGACTTCGCCCGTAACGCGCGCACGGTGACCGGGTCGGCGTTGATGTTGAGTGGTGGTGTCAAGACACGCCGCCAGGCCGCACAACTCGTCGCAGATGGTGCTGTCGATCTGGTCGGATTGGCGCGCACGATGGTCCTGGATCCTGCGCTCGCCTCGACATGGCTTGGTCCGGACTCAACCGATCCAGACTTTCCCGCATTCGTCTCACCACCGACCGGAGGGGTCACAGCGTGGTACACGATGCGCATGACCGCCATCGCCGAGGACCGGGAACAGTCCTTCAACCCGACGTTGGCCGAGGCGGTCGCAGAGTACGACTCCCGCGATGCCCATCGCGTTGCAGGCTGGAAAGCAAAATTCCGCCCTGCCCCGCCCGCTGGCCAGTGAGGACAGACCTCCAAACCCAGGCGGAATCGCGGGCAAACCCAGGCGGAATCGCGGGCCAGTCAACGAATCGCTCAGGTCGAGTGGGAGCGCCCGATATCGACGCACAATCCCGATTGGCGAAGCCCAGCTCGCGCAACGGTGCGGCCCAACTCGCGCACCCGATGACACCGATCCGTCGGCGCCTGTCGGACACGCTCGGTGGTCGCGCTACGAGCTCCCTGGTGGACGGGCCGACTCTCTACATCATGCCGGTTACGAGCGCACTGACTCACGGGACTTCGGGAGTCGACGGAGGCCGGGGACTTCAAGTCGATCGCCCGCCGCGCACCTTCCCGGGGATCAGGGTTGTCGAAGAGGCAGTCGCTCGGCCGCAGCGACCGGCATGACATTGATGCGGTAGCCGTTGACCAGCGCTCGAACCACCGTGACAGCCGAGAAGGCGACGAAACCGGCGCGGTAGGAGATCACACCGAGGATCGGCATCACGACCGGAACCCACCATGCAGCGTTGTAGGCGACAAGCGTCAGCCGCTCGGTCGCTGTTGCGGCAGGTGCGTCCCGATCTTCCTTGGTGCGAAGCCATGCGAACCGCATGGAAGAGTGTTGCTCGACAACGAGTCAATAGACGACGCCGATGAGGACGAGCCAGACGAACGCGGCGCCATCGGAGAGCGCATCGGTGGTCAGCGCGATGGCGACGTAGATCAGTGCGGGCAGGCCGAGTCCGATACTCAGCCGGTTGTTCCACTGCACCGTGAGAAGGCGGTCCCGCTGGGCCGGTTCCATCAGGTCACCTCCTGCCGGAGGCCGCGTCGGTGGGTTGTGCAACGCTCTCGGTCGAGATGCCGCGCATGACAGAACTCCTTCTGCTCGATCTTCTTCGATTGTCGCTTCCATCGAAGTCGACCTTGCAGGGCCGTTCGTACTTGACGCCGCGGATCACCCTGCCCGACAAGAGCCAAAACCCCAGGTCTCGCTTGGGGCGCAACATTGTGACTCGGCACTTGGCCAGCTGCATTTCCCAGTCAGGTTGTTCACGGCAGCCGGCTCGAGGGTGGGCGGGCCGTAGTCGGCGGCTGAGGCCCAAAACGCGGGCGCCGGAATTCGAGCTTCGGCCGGGACGAACCACTCGGTAACGACCCAAGTCGAGCGCATAGTCCCGCCGAGCGGCCCACGGGTTGAGCGCCGATGGTGGTCGCGCCATGTGGGGCCTCGAACCGTCGGCGGGCTACAACAGTTCGCCGGTTATCGAGTGCTGGCTACCCGGCTCCCGCACGCCCGCCAGGTTCACGGAGCATCACAGACTTCGATTCGTCTGGCAGAGCGGATCACCAGAATCGCGCCAAGACGATCGCCCGAGTGCACCGAGTGACATCCACCCTGTCGCCGAATGATGCCCGGTGCCAGGCAACTCGCTGTGCGGTTGCGAGGCATCCCAACCTGCGGCGGGCGGCCGCAGGCACTGCGGTGGATTCTCGGACGTCGATGAACGTCGAGAGCACAGCAGGCGACAGCCGCCCCCGAGATGCCCTGATCGACGCGTGTGCCCGACGACGTTGCCTCGTTGAAGCGCTTCTCCTCGCTGTGGAGGACGGTCGCGGGTTGCCCGTTCTCGGGGCCCGTCGAGCGCTGCTACTTTCGCGCTGGGGGAATTCACAAATCAGGAGGGAACATCATGGCTGTCGTATCACTGACGATCTTTCGGAGCGAGCCTGGCCGAGCCGAAGAACACATGGCGCTGCACATGGAGGCAGCAGAGCGGTTGCAGGGAATGGGGATGGCCGCTGCCCCGCTACAGGTGCTCGCCGGTGGCGACATCGGCACGCTGGCTATGTCGGTCAACTACGCGAACAACGCTGAGTGGGTTGCGGGCACGAAGAAGTTGCAGACCGATGCGAGCTGGCAGGAGTTCTATCGCAGCGCGATGGGTACGGGAGCGGCGACACAGGCCGAGAGTTCTCTCTTCACCGACGTCGACCCGAACTTCCAGGCTGCCAATCGCACGCTCGGCGTTGTGCTTGCGGTGCAGTGGCAGGCAGGCCCGGGTCGGCTTGCCGACTTCATGGGCAAGGTCGCCGAATCGTTCCCGCACATCGAGCGGATGGGTGGTCGACCGCGGGCAATGCAGTCGGTCATCGGCGCACATCCGATGACCACACTGGTGAGCACGGTGTTCGACGACCTCGATGCCTACGGGGCCTACGCGGACATGACGGCCACCGACGCGGAGTGGCAGGCGTTCTGGGCCGGCGCGTTGTCGGATCCCACTGCCGAAATCATCCGAAGTGGCATCTACGTCAACATGATGGGGGCCTGATCGCAACCGGCCGACCCGGTGACCGCGGTCAGAAAGCACGCGATGGCCAAGGTCACCGGGATCGGCGAGGTGTTCTTCAAGGCGAAGGACCCCGAGGCGCTCCGGGATTGGTACGCCCACCACCTCGGGCTCCCGGTCGACGAGGAGGCCACGTCGTGATCTGGTGGGGGGACGACGTGCGGGGCTCCACCGTGTGGGCACCGTTCGACGCCGACACGGGGCCGCGGTCAGTCCCCACCCTGAGATGACTGACAATACGTGAAGTCCGGCGCCGGGCGCTGCACTACGGCCCTTACCGGGCACTCGATAATCACTGACGTCAGCCATCTCAGACGGGGTCGTCTACCGGACGGTCGCGCAGCTCAGACGAGGGTCCGGAAGCGCTGCGCTGCGTGATGGGGGTCGGCGCTGGCCAGAGGGCTACTTCGAGCGAAGGTCGGGCATGTCGTGCGCGAATCTCGCCGACGGCGTCCCCGGGCCCTTGTGCACGCCAGGGATGGCGTCGGGATTGGCCACGACCAACTCAGACTCCAAACCATCGGGGTCTCGGTAGAACACACTGAGGATTGGTCCGAAGTCACTGACGTGGCCATCCGACGCACCGGCATCGCGGAGCCGGTTCCTGATCTCGCCAAAGGACTCGATGTCGGCGGCGCGAAGTGCCAGGTGGTCCAGTCGGCCGCGACCGAACATCGGTGTCTGCCTCGTGTGCTCCTGACTGCCCTCGATCTGAAAGACGTTGAGTTCAGCGACCGGGCCGACCGACAAGATGCAGAACCGCGGACGGCCCTCTTCCACATGATCGACGGTGACCTCCGCCCCGAAGGTCGTGACGTAGAAGTCGACGAAGCGGTCCATGTCCCCGGTGAGGACTGCAACGTGATTGAAGCCGTCGGTGAGCACGGTCCTCCTGTCGAGGTGCTCTCAGGGCACCCCATTGACCCTACTCACTCGGAGCGAAGGCCTGTCGGTGGGCGTCCCAGATGGGAACGCGGAGCGAACACATCGGGTGTCCAATGGAGGGTCCTCCACCGGACGCTCCCAGGGGCATACGAGCGGGGTCCCGAGTTGGCCGACCCGCACTACTTCGCCGGTTGTCGGGTGGCTGATTTGTCGTGGTCAGGCTGCCGGTTCAACAGCCGTGAGGGCCGCTTCGACGAAGGCAGTGAGCAGGATGTCGCGCTCGGCTGTGTCGGAAGCTCCCACGAAGAACACCCATGCACTGCCCTCGTCGCCCCAAGCTGCACTGGAGATGATCTCGTCGTGTTCCATGTCCTCGCCGCCGCAGTACGACTCGAACGTCACCCAGTACCGAACTCCTTCATGGCCCGCCTCCCCGACGTCCAAATCGGCGCCCGAGGCGAACAGAGCGACAATGCTCACTCGATTCCGTGGTCTGGTTCGTCGAGTATGGTCACCACACGAGGTCGACGGACGTCCTCGACCAGAAGGGAACCAGGATGAGCTCCACCGACACCGCCGCCCCGAGCTTCGCCGACTTGGGTCGCGACCTCCTCGAAACTGCCGACCTCGAGGTCGTCACGAACCTCGTGGAACTGCCGCCCTCGTTCCAGCTTCCGACCCACCGCCACCCCGGCGAGGAGTTCGCCTACGTGATCGACGGTGCTATCTACTACTGGGAGCACGGAGCAGACGGGGAGTGCCACATGCCAGCCGGGTCGTTCGCCAAGGTCCCGCTGGGCGCGGTCCACACCGTCCGCACGGGCGAGGACCAGGGGGCGAAGCTCATCGTGTTCCGAGTGCACACTCCCGGTGCTCCCGAACGCGAACTCGTCGACATCAACGACTGACACCCGCATCGGCGACGGATGAAACGGGCGGCATCCGGGCCGCCTCTGCTGACATGCGCGAGTGAGTGTTTGGCCCTGTACCCGACGCAGACTGTTCGGAGCAGGCAACGCTCTACCCCGGTGTAGTGATGCCAATTCTGCGCCCATGACGCGAGCGCAATAGCCCGGTCGCCAGCCGATGGAGCGCGCCACAGATCGCCCCATTGTCGAGCGCCCGATATTGCCGCCGAGCGACTCACCTACTGAGCGCGGACGGTGGACGCGTTACGAGCTAACTGTTGGACGGGCCGACCCACTGCATCACGCCGGCGATGCAGCGTGCGTGACCCGGTGCGGCAGTCGCCGTCGCCGCCGATCCGCGCTCTTCCGTCGAACTCTTCGGAGGGGAGGTTCGGGAAGTGGGGTCATGGACGAACTGCTCCTCGGACGGCGGGTCGGGTTGCGGCGCCTCACGAACGTAGATCGTGGCCGCATCCTGGAGCGCGGCAGGGCGCGATTTCAGTTGCTGACCGACGGGTTCAGCTCGTTCGGGTATGTCCGTCCGGCCCGGTGGGCCTCGGTGTCCATCACCTTCTGGCGGTCGACCAGCGCCTTGACGTAGCCGTCCATGATCCGTCGGCCGTCCTCGTCGAGGGCCAGTACCGACACGCCATCAATCAGCATGTTGTAGGGCTTCCACGTCCCGATGATCGTGTTCATCAGATCGAACGACAGCCGCACGTCCTGGGGCTCGAGCGACTCCGGTACGACCGTCGGGACGACGTGGTTCAGCGTCGAATAGTCCCAGACGGCGTTGTTGACGACATCGTGCGTCGTCGACGAGGTGTGCAGCACCGTCGCGCAGACCCGGGCGAGCATGGCGCGGGTGAGTGGTGCGCCGGCGGTCAGGTAGCCGTGATCGTCGTAGAGGCCGCTGGGGAACAACCGGTCGAGCACTTCGAGCCACTGGTGCAGCTCTGGGTCGTCGGCCACGGCGGCGTCGTCGGCGTAGTAGTTGGCGACGTACGCATCGACGTAGTCGCGGGCGATCCGCCAGAGTGCGAGCTGGTCGTCCCAGAAGGGCAGTGCGATCGTTGCCCCGTCGAGCCCGCGGCGTTCGACCGCCACCTCCGGGTCCAGATCCGC
>Ga0316193_10001136_pt1 | contig 17594 bp, 9 predicted proteins | sample MerIslsedime2_MG_FD_207735 | JGI IMG/M metagenome (GOLD analysis project Ga0316193, IMG submission 207735) | Coastal sediment microbial communities from Maine, United States - Merrow Island sediment 2 | ecosystem: Environmental > Aquatic > Marine > Coastal > Sediment | place: USA: Maine... | reverse complement strand
GGCGGTTAACCGCCCGGGTCTGCCCGACCCTCTCCATACAACACGTGTTGCGGAAAACGCTCTCTATCGCAGCATCACGAGTACGTTGATCGTGCCGGTGCCATCCTCGAGCGGCTCCAGAGCCTTGCCCAGCATGGTTCCCGGAAGCGGGACGTCTGCCCGCATGGCATGACCGGGGGTCGGCGAGGTCACCAGCAGATCACCCGGCCAGATTGCACCGAAGGTCGCGTCCACCTTGCACCTCACCACTCCGGCCAGAGCGACCGCTGCGCGGTTCGACGGTGAGGTTGCGCCCGCACTATCGTCGGAGACATTCCCCTCACGTTTGAACTCGGGGGATTGGGAGATTTGAGAAGCGGGAGGCTGGGTCCCCAGAACGATGCCGGGCGCGGCGACGACCACGCCGACGACTCCGGTGTCGGAGGCCTCGATGGCGCGTCGCATCAGACCCGCCTTGGCGCGGTCGATCACCAACACGTCACCGGGCGCCACTGCCTCCGAGACATCCAGCAGGCTTGCCAGATCCCGGGACGACGACCGGAAGGACGGAGCGTAGACGTTGCCCTCGGCATCCACCGGGATGTTGGCAGCGGCGTTCCGGGGGCCGGGGGCCGCTGCCGGCATGCCGTCGCCGACCGCGCGTTTGCCGCGGCTTTCTTCGGCGCCTGGGCTACGACGGTGATCCGTTACCAATGGCGGCACAGGCTCCACGGGCACCGGCCGCTCGTCGGCGCCGGGCGGCTCGTGAATCGCCGGGTCGAATTCGACGATCGCATCCCGCAGGGCGTTGGCGCGGCTCAGGTCGAACTCGCTGCCCTCGCCGGTGGCGATCCGCATACCCTTGAAGCGCTCCAGCGAGTTATAACCCCGGAGGTCCGGACGGCGTTGGTAAAGCTCGCGATGGTCGGTCATCGACGGGATGTAGGCCTCCCGCTCCTTCTCCTGGACGATGCTCGATTCCTCGAAACCGATCCGTAGACCGTAGACCATATAGTCGAAGGCGCAATCGGAGGCGCCGCCGCGAAGCTCACGGACCACGACCGCTTCGGTCGAGAGTTCGGCGACATACATACCGTTGCAGTCCTCCCTCGGCGTCAAGTGAGCTGTCAGTCCGATGTCGGGATTCGTCACCCACTTGAAGGTTTCGCCGAGGGGAACCCTGGCCTCGCCGTCGACGAGCCTGGCGGTTCCTCGGGTGTAGGTCGCCACCTCGTCGCCCTCGGGCGCCGCGTAGACGACCACCGAGCCTTGGTCCTGGGGGTGGTTTTGAACAAAGTTCACGCTGCCGTTGCCGAGGATCTTGTAGGAGCCGGAGCCGACATCGGCGTAGGCGGAGTCGTTGCGGTCCCCGAAGGAGCCTCCAGCTATGTCGCCATAGGCGGCAATGCCGTAGTGACCAACGCCAACCTCCGCGTATCCGGAGTCGTCGGCGTCCTCGAAGTAGCCTCCAGCTGAGTTGCCATGGGCAGTGATGCCGGTCTCGCCGTCCGCCACGACCGCGCGGCCGGAGTTGTTTGAGTCCCGGAAATCGCCCCCCCCCGCATAGCCCCTGACCCAAATGCCGGGGCCGACCAGTGCATTGACTACGATGCCATAGTTGTAGGGAGCCACTTGCACCTTGTTGTTGCTATTCGTGTTCTCGAAAAAGCCGGCGGCGGAGGTATCAGCTTTCACCCGAATGCCGTAATCTACGCCCTCGAAGTAGCCGCCCACCCAAGCACCGTGTCCCTCGATTCCGTAGGCGCCGACGCCCCCTTGTGTGTTCGTAACCTTCAGGACGCTGCCGCCGCTGACGGACGCTGAGCCCTCGAACGGCAGTCTGAACCCACTGTCGTTCTGCCACACGAGAGAGCTGCCGTTGGTGCCGAGCACCTGCCCGCTCGTCCCTCCCGTCGCCGAGAGCTTGCCCTTGGTGACCGCGCCGGCCGCCAGCTCGGCGGTGGTGACTGCATTCGCCGCCAGCTTGGCGGTCGTGACCCCACCGTCGGCCAGGCTAACGGAGTCGCGTGCAACCTCGAGGCCGTCGCCGGCCCCAACGTCCAGGGTGACCGAACCGGTGGTGCCGCCGCCCGACAGACCCATGCCGGCGGTGACTCCCGTGATGCCTGCTGTGCTGTTCTCGGCGAGCAGCGAGTCGGCGTAGGCCATCTCGAGGGTGGAGGGATCCTGGCTGCCGTTGGCGACGGTGGAGCCGAAGGCGATCACCTTGCCCGGGCCCGACAGCACCTCCACCGTCAGCCGGGCGTTGTCGGTTGAGACGGCGCCGAACTCGTTGGCGAATGCCATCTGCATCTGCTGCCAATGGCTCACGGTATAGGTCTTGGCGCCCATCACGGCGCCGGTCGCGTCCTTGACCGTGACCCTGACCCGGCAGGTACCCGAACCGGTCACCTCCACGAACCCGAAGTTGAATCGGAAGTCGGAGCCCGCCGGCGGCCGGGTCTGGTGGGCGCCGATGATCTCTGTCGACTCGCCGGCGCCGATGGCGAAGGAAGCCGGCACACCGGCGAAGAACTGACCGCTCGACTCGTCGACGGCGGTTCCTTCCTGGGAGTAGACGCGGCAGGAGACGATGACCCTTTCATCCGATGTGATCCTGAGTGCGCCGAAGGTCTCCTTTGCGAACATCAGCTGGACCGCGTCGTCGTACTTCCTGGTCTCACCGGCCTCAAGCGTGTCGGTGTAGGACAGGGGCGCGATGTTGGCCTGGCGTTCGAGCAGAAAGACCGTGATGTCCGCGCTCGTGGTGCCGGGGTTGTGGACCCAGACGGTGGTGTACCAGACCGAGGGCGGGACGCCGGAGGCGGCGCCCACCGCCGGCAGGAACACATCGGTGCCGCCGAAGCCGGCGTGTATCGGAGCGGCGATGGCCAGGCAGAGCACGGCTTGGATCACGATCGTGACAATGTGACGGGTGGACATGGCGCCTCCTCGTTGGTTGCGGCTGCGATTCGACGCACAGCCATGTCTGTTGTGGAGTTCCTGGATTGAGTTTGGCACGTGTTGCACCACGACGCAACGTGGCCTCCGCCTCAACAGTGCTGGAGCGAAAGAGATCAATGCCCAACCGGCGCCGCTGTCGGCAAATGTAGCCGTCGGGTGCGGGTCGGGACCCACACCGGCGCACCGGGCGTCGTTGAGTGCACCGCCACCGGGAACGGGGGCGTTGAAGGTCACGGCACGACCGCCGACCACGCGGTGGTGTCGCCGGTCTCGAAGCCATCACTGAAGAAGGGTGGATCCACCACGGTGACATTGAAGGATGCGCCTTCCGGAATTGGGGCGTTGTCCTGATTGAAGATCGACCAGTCATTCCCGGTGTAGTAGACGCCGATCTGATGGTCGTTGTAGACGCCGATGACACCACCAGGAGGGTTGAAGTTCTGGGTCACCAAAACGATCGCGTCGGGGTTGCCGTCGGTAAGGGGGTGGTGGACGACGGTCGAGTTTCCGGTGATATTCCAGGCGGCAGCGGTGTGGACGAAGGTCGCCGGGTCGATCGCGGGGATCGAGACGTTGAAGGAGGCACCTACCGGCATGGCGGCCAGGTCCTGGTTGAAGATCGCCCATCTCCCGGCGCTGGAGCTGTACCAGACCCCGATCAGATGGTCGTTGTAAACCCCTCCGATGCCACTCGGATCCCAGTTCTGGGTCACGTGTACGATGGCGTCCGGATTGCCGTTGGTGACCGGGTTGTCGATGAAGGTCGAGTTGTCGGTGATATTCCCAGCGGTGGCGCCATGAACAAAGATCGACGCATCGACCGCCGGGATCGAGACGTTGAAGGAGGCGCCTTCCGGCATGGCGGCAATGTCCTGGTTGAAGATTGCCCATTTCGATCTCGAGTAGTTGTAGAGGACTCCCAGGGGGTGGTTGTTGAAGACCCCTCCGACACCACCAGGGTTCCAGTTCTGGGTGGCGTAAACGATGGCGTTGGGGTTGTTGTTGGTCAACGGATTGTCGATGAATGTCATCTGATTGTATGAGTTCCCGGGGTCGGCCGTGTGCACGAAAAGAGCACTCTCGGACGATGGCACCGAGATGTCGAAAAACGCGTTTTCCGGCATGGGGGCGTAATCCTGATTGAAGATCACCCATCTCGAGCCGGTGTACCAGACGCTGATGGCATGGTCGTTGAAGACTCCGCCAAACGGATATGCGGTTAGATTCTGGGTCACCGAAACGATCGCGTTGGGGTTGTTGTTGGCCAGCGGGTGGTCGATGGTGGTCCAGTTCCCCGTGATGTTCAAAGCGCTGGCTGCGTGGGTCGTTGCCGTCGGGCCGGGGGGGAGGACCGTCACGTTGAAAAAGCTGCCTGGCGGAATGGCGGCATAGTCTTGGTTGAAGATCACCCATTTCGAGAGGCCATAGTTGTAGAAGACCCCAATGAGACTGTTGTTGTAATACCCTCCACCTCCACCAGGGTTGTAGTTGTGGGTCACCTGGAAGTGCGCCCCGGGGTTGTTGTTGGTCAGCGGGTTGTCAATCGCGGTGAAGTGGCCGGTGATGTTGCCAGGGGTGGCCGTATGAACGAAGCTCGACGCATCGACCGGCGGGATCCAGATGTTGAAAGCCGAGCCCCGCGGAATGTAGCTATCGTCCTCGTTGAAGATCGACCATTGTCCGTTGTCGTAGATGACGCCGATCACCTTGTCGTTGTTGACCCCCGTGGTGCCGGGCGGATTCCGGTTCTGGGTGACATGAACGATGGCATTGGGCTTGCCGTCGGTGAGGGGATGGCGGATTTGCGTGGCTCCTCCGTAGGCGTTATCCAACGTTGCGTAATGCACGAACCGTGCTCCTACATTGCTCGCCTGGGCCGCCCCGGCCATCAAGCAGACAGCGACAGTCAGTTGAGCAGACAAGATCAAATATGATGTACGCCTTGTTTTCTTACACATTCTCGTTGTCCTTTCCTCGAGTTGAAGTGAACAATTGGAAGCTGACTTTTTGGTCCCCTTCCTGAACGGGCCCGCTTTTTCTGGCTGTCCTGTAAGGCGCAAGAATTCGAGACGGGGGGTATCGTTCTGTTTGGGAATCGGCAATCCCGACCTGGAATGAACCGGGAATCGATCGCTCAGGATCTGCTTGACGACGGGAGGGCCGGCGTCTAACATCTTATGAATATGGAAGATGGAGAGTTCAGGGCAGCGGGGGGGCAGCCGCCTTCGTCGGGTGAGACTCGTCAACTTCTGATCCGTTTCCAGGCCGGGGACGACGAGGCCGCCGCCGAACTCATCCAGCGCTTTTCTCGAGAGCTTCACGCGATCGCGGTGCAGCACATTCGGGGGGAGCGCGCAGGCCACACCCTCCAGCCGACTGCACTGGTCAACGAGGCGTACATCCGGTTGGTCGGTCTGGATCAGATGGAGTGGCAGGGAAGAGCCCATTTCCTGGGCATGGCCGCCAGAACCATGCGCCGCATCCTGGTTGACCATGCGCGTCGCAAAAGCGCCCAGAAGCGCGGGTCGGGCGTCACCCTGCTGAGCCTGCAGAGCTTCGACGGTCGCATCGAGACGAGCGACGACGTCGATCTCTTGAGCCTCAATGACGCCCTCGAGCGGCTGGAGAAGGCAAGCGAGCGGCAGGCGCGGATCGTCGATCTTCGTTTCTTCGGGGGACTCAGCATCTCGGAGACCGCCGAGGTCTTGGGAGTCTCGCCGGAGACCGTGAAGAAGGATGCCCGGTTCGCCCTGGCCTGGCTCAGAGCTCATCTCGCGCCAAGTCCGGACTAAGGGGAGTGGGAAGTGGATGAGGAACGCCACAACCGGATCTTCGAGCTCTTTCACGCGACGGTTGTCCTGCCCGAAGAGGAACGCGCGGCGTTCTTGAGCGGGGAGAGCGGAGGCGACGATTCTCTCATCGAGGAAGTATCGAAGCTGCTCGCCCATGATCCGGGGTCGCTTCGCAACGCCCCCCAATCTGCCGCTCCCGACCTCGTCGGCACGGTGATCGACCAGTATCGTCTTCTCGAGCTCCTCGGCTCCGGCGGAATGGGTGAGGTCTATCTGGCCGAACAGGAAGAGCCGATCCGCCGCAAGGTCGCTCTGAAGGTCATCAAGCTGGGCATGGACACCAAAGAGGTGATCGCCCGCTTCCGGTCGGAGCGTCAGGCTTTGGCCATGATGGATCATGTCAACATCGCGAAGATCCACGACGCCGGAGCAACGCCGGAGGGTCGGCCCTACTTCGTGATGGAGCACGTCGATGGCGTTCCCATTACCCTCTACTGTGACCGGCACCGACTGGCAACCCGGGAGCGCCTCGGGCTCTTCGTCCAGATCTGCCAGGCCATCCACCATGCGCACCAGAAGGGGATCATCCACCGGGACATCAAGCCCTCGAATGTTCTCGTCTCGCGCCAGGACGGAGTCGCGATCCCCAAGGTCATCGATTTCGGAGTGGCCAAGGCCACGAGCCGGGACCGCACCGAGTCGACCGTGTTGACCGTGCAGGGACAGATCGTCGGAACCCCCGAGTACATGAGCCCGGAACAGGCGGAGATGAGCGGGCGTTTTGTGGACACGACCACCGATGTCTACTCCCTGGGTGTCCTGCTCTACGAGCTCCTGACCGGAATGCTGCCGTTTGAATCCGGTGTGCTCAGGATGGCGGATTTCGATGAGATCCGCAGGATCATCCGCGAAGATGAGCCGGCGAAACCCAGCTCCCGGCTGAGCACCCCCGGTGACCAGGCGATCCTCGCCGCCCGCAACCGGCAGACCAGCATCACGGCGCTGACCAGGCGGGTCCGCGGTGAGCTGGACTGGATCACCATGCGGGCTTTGGAGAAGGACAGACACAGGCGCTATCAATCGGCGTCGGAGTTTGCCCTTGATATCGAGCGCTACCTGCGGGACGAGCCGGTCGTCGCGGGCCCCCCGAGCACGACCTATCGGATGACCAAGCTCATCAAGAGGCACAAGCGGGCGGTCGGCATGCTGTCCGTCATCGTCGTGGCATTGGCCATCGGTCTCGGTGTCAGTACGACCATGTTCTTCCGGGCCGAGAGCGCCCGGGAACAGGCCGTCAGTGAGGCTCGAAAAGCAGAGCGGATCAACACCTTCATGCAGGAGATGCTGGGTTCGGTGAACCCGGCGGAGATGGGCATGGACGTCACGGTCCGTCAGGCCCTGGACGAGGCCGCCGCGAAGGTTGACACCGAGCTGACCGACCAGCCCGAGATCCAGGCTGCGGTGCGCAGCACCATCGGCACCACCTATGCTGCGCTCGGCCTGTATGACGCGGCGGAGATCCATCTGACAGAGGCCCTCGCGACTCGGAAACGCGTACTGGGCGATGAACACCCGGACGTGGCCAGGGGACTCCACAACCTGGCCGCTCTGCGCGAGATGCAGGGGGACTACGCCGAGGCGGAGCGCCTCTTCGAGGAAGCTCTCACCATGAGGAAGGCGATCTTCGGGGACGAGCACGAGGAAGTCGCGGCGGGTCTGGTTCGCCTCGGCACGGTCTACTCATTCCAGGGACGATACGCCGAGGCCGAGCCGGTTCTCCGTGATGCCCTCACCTTGCAGCGGAGTCTCCTGGGTGAGGAGCATGCCGACGTGGCGGACGGACTGAACAACCTGGCGACACTGCTGCAACGCCAGGGCGAATATGCCGAGGCCGAGCCCCTGTTTCGGGAATCCCTCGCGCTGCGCAGGGCACTTTTCGGCGACAATCACCCGCACGTCGCGTCGACGCTGAACGAGCTGGCCACCCTTCTCCAGGAGCAGGGAAGATACGCCGAGGCGGAAGCCGTCTTCCAGGAGGCCTTGGCGATGCGCCGGGAGCTCTTCGGTGTGGAGCACCCCCAGACCGCCGCGAGTCTCGGCAACCTCGCGGTCGTCCTGCGCATGCAGGGCAAGTATTCCGAAGCCGAAGAATACTACCGTGAGGCCATCGCCACCCAGGAAAGACTGTTCGGTGAGGAGCATCCCGACATGGCCGCCAACCTCCACAATCTCGGCACCGTGCTGAAGATCCAGGGACGCTATGCCGAGGCCGAGCCCTTTTCCCGGCGATCGGTGGCCATGACCAAGAAGGCCTTCGGCGACGAGCACCCGCACGTCGCCACCTGTCTGGCGACTCTGGCCGGGCTGCTGGCGCGTCAGGACAAGGACGCCGAGGCGGAGGCCATGTACCTCAAGGCACTCGCCATGCGAAGAAAGGCCTTTGGTGAGGAGCACGCGGTCATCGCCCTGAACCTCAACGATCTGGGAATCTTCTACCAAGCCCTGGGGAGGTACGAGGAGGCCGAAGCCCGGTACCTGGATGGACTGGCCATGCAGGAGAAGCTGCTCGGCCCGGATCATCCCGATGTCGCTCGCTCCCTGCATGGTCTGGCCACGCTGCTGATCGATCGCGGCGAGAGCGAGGAGGCGGAACCGATCCTGCGCCGCTGTCTGGAGATCCGCAGAGAGGCGCTTCCCGAAGGTCATGTGCTGACCGCCGAAGCGAACATGCTATTTGGTGACATCCTGGTACGACAGGAACGCTATGCGGAGGCGGAGCCTCTCCTCGTGTCCGGGTGCGTCACCGTGGATGATTCAACGGCAGTGACGACGAAGCGAAAGAAGGAGGCCCACGAGAGCGTGATCACCCTCTACGAGGCGTGGGGCAAACCGGCCGAGGCGGCCGAATGGCGGGCGGCATTGCTGGAGAAGGGGTACTAGGAGGCTGTAGCGCAGAGAGTAGACGGCGCCTTTTTCGGGGCTGCTCAGTGAATCGTGACCACGATGCCGCTCGCCTCCCGGCACTCCACAACGTCGAGCACCTTGACGCACGACGTGGCGGTGTTTGTTTCCTCCACATCCACCGCCAGGTAGCTGCAGATTCCGGCCCCCGGGATCATCGTCTCGTAGCCGAAACCGGTGAACAGGGTCGGGACATCGTCGGCCGATATGGTGGTGGTCCTCGTCCGAACCGCATCCGGTTCCTGTGAGTCGATGATCGTCCTGCGCGCGGTGAAGCTGAGGCGGTCCGACCCGGGACTCAAGGTCACGGTGATTTCATCGGTCCGCTCGATCGGAGGGTAGTTCAACTGCCACAGATCGTGGTACGTCCGGCCATCAGCGGGTGGCGGGGCCGCGGGCATCTGGGGATGAGGGATCGCATCGTGCCTTGGGAAAGGGGCGAGCGCTCCTCTGATGCATCGGTCAAGACATTCAGAGCGGATTTCGGGGTCGATCAGCTCAACAACAACCCCAAGCGACGTACGAGGTGCGCGAAGGGAATTTCCTGTCCCTTCTTGATGGTGGCGGTGCTGTCCATCCACACCGAGGCGGAGACGCCACCGGGAAATCCCTAAAAAGAAACACTCGCTTCCGAATCGAGAATTGCGCTGTACCCCCAGGAGTTTCCGGATGGGAATCCCGCTTGGGCCTATTTGATAATGACGCTGTGGGCCCTACTGGGTCTGGCCGTCAGTCCTCGATATAACCGAGGGCTTTCAGTTCGTCGATCATTTCGGTGGAGAGTTCCTGAGTCTGGCTCCTGACCATATCCAACTTGGGAAGGCCCTGTCGCCATTCAGTGAGTTCGGTGTGCAGGCTCTCGCCGATCTCGGGAAAGCGCTTGACGATGTTGCGCCGTTCTTTGGGGTCCCGGTGAAGATCGAAGAGCTGGAGCCGATTTGTTTTTGGCTGATGAATCAGCTTCCATCGAGGAGTGCGAACGCTGTAATAGCGCGACGTGTACTGGGCAAAGATCCGCTGATCCGGCCACGAATCCGGAAGCGGGCGATTGAAAAGACTCGTGCCTTCCATGATCGGTGTCATCGGCAGATTCGCGATGTCCAGGATGGTCGGTGTGATATCCACCAGACTCACCAATTGGGGGTCGACGACGGCCTCGGGGACCATCGGTCCGACGAGAATCAATGGGATGTGCAGCAACTCCTCGTACAGCGAAGCACGGTGGAGGAGACCGCCGTGGTCACCGAACTCTTCGCCGTGGTCGGAGGTGATGATGACCAGCGCGTTGTCGAGAAAGCCGTTCGACTCCAGCTTGGCGAAAAAGGCCTTCAAAACATTGTCCGTGTAGCGAATTTCGCCATCGTACCGGGATTCGAGAAAGTCGAAGTCTTCCTCCTTCAGGACCGTGCCTGCCTTGAGCTGCAAGGGAACCAGACTCTTGCTCGTGGGAGAGACGTCGCTCTGATACTCACCAAAGATCGTATGGTACTGAGGTGGGGGTTCGTAGGGCGAGTGGACTTCGTAGGTGTGGTACATCGCGAAGATCGGCCGCCCAACCTTGAGTGCGGGCTTGATCTGCTTGAGAAGCATGGCGGTGCCCTGCGCGACACCCCGAGCCTTGTCGGAGAACGAGTCGAACCCGCGGGAAAAACCGAAGGACGCAGACATGTAGCCGCCGCCGGTGACCCCGATGGTGTGCCAGTCATGGGTCTGGAGGATCTCCTGGACCAGTTCGACCTCGGCCGGGATCGTGTCATTGCGGCCCTGTGGGGTGGTGGCGCCGAATCCGACCCGGTGGGATTCCTGGTAGAGGGACGAGAGCATGGTTGTGTGGGAGGGAGGTGTTCCGTGGGTATTGACCGAGGCCTGGGAATAGCGGGTGCCTCGCGAGGCCAGTTGGTCGAGGAACGGAGATGTCGGCCGGTCATAGCCATAGCATCCGAGGTGATCGGCCCTCAGGGCATCGAGGGAGATCAGCAGGATGTTCGGCGGACTGGGTTGCTGCGCTGGTGGTTCGGGAGTGCAGGCCGTACCGAGGAGGAGAGCCCCCACCAGTAGGAGGAGGTTAGCGGTCTTCAGATGTGAGGAGATGCCGCTACTGGCCCGTCGCACTGGTCCAGGCGTCGGTGTTCCCGGTCTCGAATCCATCATTGAAGATGGAGGTCGGTGGGTTTTCATCGACATAGACGGTCTCATCAGCCGCTGCCCCTCCTCGACGGGTCACGATTCCGAGATGGTAACCGGTTGAGGCGGGGGGCGCCACCACGACCGATCCCAGCGAGGTCGTGAAGGTGGTGGCGGCATCGTTGGAGATCATTCCGATCAGCGTGGTTCCACCGGTCAGGACCCATGACAGCGTCGAAGGCTCGCCTCCCGAGGTGGCAATGGGATCGGCGGAAAGAACAGCCGTGGGTGTGGCCCGCTGAAACACCTCCTCATCGGTGGAGGCATCGGTGGCGCCGGAACAGGTTCCACCACTCCAGACATCCAATTGGTGGGTTCCGGGATTGGATGATCCGTAGCCCGTGTTCTCTGACCTCGGTGTCAAGGTCATCTGATCGAGTTCAGCGCAACCGCCGTTCCAGGACCAGGCCAGGAACGACTCGGTCGAATTGAAGACATCCCCGGCAGCAGTGGTGTTGATCAGGCCTTCGGGTGCCGCCAGGAGGGCCGAGGTCGTGATCGGCGAAACCTCGTCGCTGTTGTTCTCGAGCAGACTCTTTCTGGTCAAGGTCCCGCCGCCATGATCAACGACGAGAGTATTCAGTTCTTCGGCAGAGTGCGTACCGGCGACCAGTACGTCTCTGTAGACCGAATCACCATACGTGGTGTTGTAAAAGCTGTTGCCGTCGTATGTAACAAGGTTGAGACAGTCGCATTCGTTGTTGTCAGTTGTGTCCAAGTCGAAGATCGGCAGGCCGATATTGTCGGTGAACGTTGAGTTGGTGATGGCTCCGCTGACGTTGAGGGAGTGGGTCAGCGCCGGTGTGACGTAGATCGCGGCGCCTTCAGAAGACGTTTCGGGACGGTTGCCGCCGGGGCTGACATGATTGCCGACAAAGGTGTTGTCGGCAAACGTGGCGATCTCGGTTCCCAGGATGTGCAGGCCGCCCCCCTCGTGGTCGGCGACGTTTCCGGCAAAGGTCGTGTTGGTGATTGTCAGCAGGGACCCCGTTCGAATCGAGGCGCCGCCCCCGTGTCCCTGCGAGGAACTCGCGAAGTTCGCGGGATCGGTTCCCGATGCAACAGAGTCCAGGATCATGGAGTCGGTCAGCGATAGCGCCACCAGGAATCCATATAGCCCACCACCGACGGCGTGGTTGCCGATCACGTCGTCGACGCTGCAATTGCTGATCGTGATGTGGTCCAGGGTGACAGGCAGGCGGTTTTGCGGAAAAGTACCCATCTGACACCCTGGTGTCGCGCTGAACATCCGGATCGAGTCCCCGGCGGTAAAGATCGCCCCGCCCCATTGCGCCTGGTTACCTTCGAAAAAACTGTCGGTCACGGACAGGCTACCGGTTCTGATGTTGGTTTCATCGGAGCAGTTGTCATTGGAGTGGCTCTTGATCGCGCCGCCCTGGCCGGAGCTCGTGGTCTGGGAACGGCCAAAGGCGGTGTTGTTCCTGAAGATCGACGATTCGACTTCGATCTCAGCGCGAAAGGATGACAACGCGCCGCCGAGGCCACCGCTGTTATTGACGAACCGAGAGTTGGAGACGAAAAGCGAGACGTCGTTCTCGGCCATAATGGCGCCGCCTTCGGTCGGACTTGCGGGCGCGACCAAAGGATGATTGAGGACGGTGTTGTCCTCAAAGGTCGAATTGGTGACGACAACAGTGGTCGGTGACGCCACCGGTTGATTCGAGGTGGCAAAGTTGCCCTTGGCCATGATGGCGCCGCCCGCGAAGGCTCCCTGGTTCCCCTCGAATCTGGTATTGGTGACGAAGAGGGAGGAGGTCGTCCCCTCGAGTCCGTTGAACACGTGGATCGCGCCCCCAAGGCCGTTGGAACGGTGACCGGAGATATTATTGCGATTATTTGAAAACACCGAGTGGTGAATGTACGCAGTTGAACCCTGGCCCACCAACATCGCCCCGCCGTGGTTGTCGCTGGTGTTGCCGATGAAGGTACAATCAAAGAACTGGGCGGTCGATTCCGCGGTCAACATGACGGCGCCCGCAGCGGCCCCGGAGGTGGTATCCGGGAGAGCCTTGTTGTACTGAAAAATACAGTTGAGAAAGGTCGATCTGCCGCCGCGGGTGACGACCCCACCGGCGTCGTAGCTCGATGTTCGGCCGTTCTGAAACACCAGGCCCTCGAAGGTGATCCAGCCCTCCGCACCCGGTGTGTTGACCCGGTACTCCATGATCCGAACGGCGCCGCCGCCGTCAAGAACGGCCGCGCCGGTGGTGGCTGCCCGGATGGTTATGTGGACTCCGGGATCGACGATGAAGAAGAAGTCGTACGAGCCCGTCAATGCTGCAAGTCGGTACGTGCCATCCGCCAACTCGATGACATCCCCCTCCTGAGGCGCGGCCAGAGCACTCTGGAGTTCGTTCGGCGTGGAGACGGAGACCACACGGGGGGCCGCCGCCGCCGGGATCGCGATCAGCGTGACGAAGACAAGCGGTAGGCATCTGAATGAAATCATTGGTGTTTTCTCGGACAGGTCAACGCGGACGCTGACCTCATCCCTTAGACTTTATGTGTTGCTCGATCGAATAGTGGGTGACTGCGCTCACCGACCGGGGCGATTGTGGGACCCGTGAGGAGGTCGCAGCCAGGTCCTGAAGAACTCGGCTTTAGTTACATAAATTATGATAATAAAGGAGATAAATCCAAGCTAGTCGATATATCCGAGGACCTTGAGTTGTTTCAGAGTCCGGCTGTCCAGCGGTCCGGCCTTGGATTTCTTCCACTGAGTCGCTGAGACCTTTTCTTGCCACTCCTCGAGTGCCAGCCGCAGATCACGGGTCTGGTCGTGATGAGTTCGAGTCAGATCCCGTTGTTCGAGGGGGTCCTCCCGGTAGTTGAAGAGCTCCGACTCGTCGGGTTTTTTTGTCAGCAGGAGTCGGAACAGCTCTGATGCGGCGCCGAGTCGTCGGCCCCGATACGGAGATTCGGTGATGGCGAATTTGGGCGTCCACTCTTCGCCTTTGAGCATTGGAAGGAGACTTCTGCCCTGGGCCGTCTCAGGGATCGCGATGGCGGTGTAATCCAGGAGTGTGGGCATGAGATCGATGGACTCGACCACCGGGTCCAGACGGCCGGAGAGGCGAGACTCCGGAAATCGGATGATCATCGGGATGCGGGTGACCGGCGAGTAGATCTGTTCGTGAAAGAGAGCGCCGTGTTCCTGAAAGGAGTCACCGTGATCGGAGATGACAACGATGATGCTCTGGTTGAAAAGTCGGTTTTCTTTGAGGGTCCTGACCATTTCCCCGAATCGCGCATCGACGTGTCGGATGCCGCCGTCGTAGATCGCCTTGGCGTACTCGAGCTTGGTCGGGCCCAGCTGGGGCGGTGGGTCTTCGTCTCGTGCCTTCCAAGTCTTGGCCATGACCTCGGACATCCGTCCGGAGAATGAGACCGGAGGGACCTCAGACAGATCGGGGACGAAACGATCTCGAAATCTCCACGGCGTAATCTCGTAGGGGGAGTGGACGTCGTAGCAGTGGATCAGGAGCAGGAAAGGCGCCGGTGGCTTTGCGGAGGATTGCAACCCGCGGTCGATCCAGGCCGAGACCTTTGGCCAGATCTTCTCGATGCCGCCGCCGTCGTCGTCATAGATTTCAAAACCCTGCTCGAGCCCGAATCCGGCCGCCATCTGGCCTCCATCAACGAAGGCCGCAGTCCGGTAGCCGGCCGAAGACAGCACTTCGGCGAGCGTCTCCGCTTCCTCGGCGACCACGTCGTTGTTGACGACTCTCCCGTGAGAGCTCGGGTAGAGGGAGGTCAAGATCGAGGTTTGGGATGGGGGTGTGTTCGGGCCCTGGGCGAAGGTCCACTCAAAGACAGCCGCGCTCTCGGCAAAGGTGTCGATATTTGGGCTGGTGTCCCGATCGTAGCCATAGCAACCCAGATGATCGGCCCGAAGAGTATCGATATCGAAGATGATGATCGGTGGAGATTGGAAATCGGGCGCTTCGGAGTTGGAACAGGCGAATGAAAGCAAAACCATGGCCACGAGCAAAAGGCGGCCGCGGAGAATGGAGGTGAATCCGAACATGAGGGTCAGCTTACCATCGAGTCGAGGCCACCCGGCAACAATATCTTCACCTCATCGCAGGGACCTTCGGCCTCATTTGGGACTTTATTGTCTAGCGAACAAACACCGGACTCGACCAGGCCGCCCCGCCACCTTCCTGGACGGTACGCGCGTAAACATACTCTCCCGACGCGAGCCCCTCGAGCTCGAAGGTGAGCTGCAGATCGAGCAGACCATCTCCCGGAAAGGACGCCGCGACGCGACCGCTTCGCACGAGATCGACTCTGTCGATCGGGGCCGTACCGTTGACCGAAATGAAGGCCTGTTCGGTGGTGGACGGCGGGTCCATGATCGACCCCATCGGGTGGCCCCCGACGGCGAAACGAAGGACGATTCGGGGTCCGTTGGTGGCGTAGACGCTCCGGGTCTTGAGTGCCGTCCAAACACCCTCGCGAGTCAGGTCGTCAGCCAGGATCGCAGCCACTCCTCCGACCCCGGAAGCGATGTGGGCCAGACCGGGGTGGCCGTCGTGGCTGTCACCGCTGCCGATAAGACCAAGAACAAACCCGCGGTCGAGCACGTCGCGGACGAAGTTCCCTTCGATGGCGCTGTAGATCGGGCGTGGCGAATCTGCGGCTTCGCTGCTGCCGTGCACCGAAACGATCTCGGTCACCGGCTCGAGCTCGGGGTCGGGAGGATAGTCCCAGTTTGTTGCAACCGGCCCTCCGGCCGAATGATGGGCGACCGTGAGAGCCTTGCGCCCTCTCAGCCCCGCCCAGAGCTCCGTCGGGGTGTCGTAGTCGGGGTCGATCGAGCTCAGGACCGGCCCCGATTCCTCGAAGTAGAGCACATGGCGATGGCCGTGCAACCAGCTGGTCCATTCATATCCGAGGAGGGTGACAAACTTCCCGGGATCGTTGAATCGGTCCGTCTGCTCCCGTATCTCTCGCCACAGCGACGCCGCCTGGTCGAGAAAGACGATGCCCCAGTGGTCGTGATCGGTGAGGGCGACGACATCAAGGCCGGCGACATCCCGAGCGTAGGTCAGATAGTCTTCGGGGGTAGCCGTTCCATCTGAGAGAGCCGAGTGGCCGTGGAGGTCGCCCCAATAGATCCGCGCACCATCCTGCGAGACGACCACCGGGTTGCTGGTGCCGACAATGCCGTTTTGGGTCATCGCTGCAAGTCGATAGGTGCCCGGTTCAGGGAAGACACAGCTCACAGTTGCACGACCACCATCCGAAGGATCCACCGTGATCGAGGTCGGAACTCGAGCGTTCGCCGGTGCCGCGGCCACCGTAATCTCGCCGGCGAAGTCGACTCCCGCGTTGCCGACGACGTCCAGGACCGCGATCTTCAGCGCTACCGGTTCTCCGGGACGAGCGATGGACGGCAACATCAACACCATCCGCGCTGCGGTTCCGGCCGCCACCGGCACAACCGGTGAGTCGGGCAATACGGCCCTGACACCGTCACCGTCACCATCAACCGCAATCCAAAGGGGGGATGCCCTTTCGGCAAACCGGTCGACGGTCGCACCCGAGTCACCGGCCCCATAGGTCATCTCCACTCGTTCACCGTGGCGGAGCTTTCGTCCACCGACAGTGATCACCAGAAGCTGACCGTCCGCTGTGAAGGCGTCGAGCTCGATGCCCGCGGCAGAAGTCTCGACAACCGTGTATCCCGGAAACTCCGGAGTTTCCGCTTGTGCGCCACTCCAACCCCAAAAGGGTGATGGCAGAAGGTAGAGAGCACCACCAACGGCAATGCCTTCGGGGCCGGCTTCGTAGATGATCCGGTATCGGCCGGACCGGCCGGCGACAACCGGGTCGACCTCGCCGTCCAGCCAGGCCCTGCCGCCACCATCCGAAGGATGACGAGGCGCCGCGAGATCCTCGAGCAATGAAGCCACGGTATCGAGTTTCGCGCTGGGTGACACAGAATCCGGCTCGAGGGTCTGGACGGAGGACCCATCTCCGCAGCCGGTCAGGTGAGTTCCTACCAAGACCAGAGTGAGAACGGTGCTTCGCCCAACCATGGAGCCATCATATCCCGCAATCTGCAGCCGGTGAGAGAACCACCGGTCGAGGGATCGGCTGTCTTGGCCAGCCATCGGGTGGGAGGAGATTGGCGGCTACTCGATGACGGCGTCGCTGCGGTTTCGTGTGTCTCCCATACCGAATCCGTCGGCAGCGATAGACGACGGGAATCGATGTGTCGGCAGGAACGCCTTTTCGGCTCTGATGCATTAGTGGTAGGTGACGGAGCGGCAGTCCAGTTATCGAATGTGAAATCGACATCATTGTGGAATTTTACCGGGAACATCTGCAGAACACACCAGAATTCCGCCTATCAATAGCTATTTTCCTCATATTATCGTAAAAACCAGCGTTTGATTGGACGATGGGCATGAGCGTCCTTTCAGATCGGATGATCGTATGGGTCGAGGTTTGCGGGGCAGTCGTCGGTCCCCGGTCGGTGCCCTCCGGCAACTCAGCCTCCCCCACGTTCCAGTCCCCTCGCAGCGGCGGGCGAACCGCCGCCCCAAAGCCTTGTGGAGATTTTAGCCGTTGCGGAGGGCTTTAGGGCTTGGGGTTCTGCCTCGTGGAGGTCCTGCGATGGTGCGATGGGTCAATCAAGCGATGCTTTTGCGATGTTCTTTGCGTTCTTGGCGATCTTCGCGGTGA
>Ga0316193_10001135_pt1 | contig 17612 bp, 17 predicted proteins | sample MerIslsedime2_MG_FD_207735 | JGI IMG/M metagenome (GOLD analysis project Ga0316193, IMG submission 207735) | Coastal sediment microbial communities from Maine, United States - Merrow Island sediment 2 | ecosystem: Environmental > Aquatic > Marine > Coastal > Sediment | place: USA: Maine... | reverse complement strand
GGTGTAGAAACGGAGTGATGGTTGAGCTATTGAGGCACCGCCAGACGAAAGGGGCGGCAACTGCTAGGCAGAACCTTAGACCACCGCGCCACATCTCGACTCTACCTATTGCGGTGTTGAAAAACTCGGTCACACAGAAATTAGCTATCAACCACGTGCACGAGAGTTCGATGCTTTGTTATTTGCAGAGAAAATACTAAATCTACATCACCCTCCTCTCCGAAATTAAACCTTCACACCCCGTCGTTTTGCACGTACCGACTTTTTCAACACTATCGGCCGTACCCGGTAGTACACTAATTATCACCGGAGAGATGATTCCCAGTCATTTTGAAGTTACCCATCGATGATCCGTTGATAAGTATGAGAATGGCGTTTATTTTGCCTATACTCCCGCGATGTTTTGAATGGACGGCGCCTGCTGGACAGCTCCCGTGGGTGGGGGTGACAGAAATCAGTACCGATAGCTGAACTCGAACATGTGCATATCCACACCCCGGTTGTCGGAACCGTGGATGCCTGCGTCGGACCAGTGCTGGAACCGGTAACCCAGGCCGAGGCGCTTGTAGGCGCGGAAGTTCACCCCGACATCGAGGATGAACTGGAGCGGCCCACCGAAGTCTTCCACGTCCCCGTACTCCCATTTTGTGAACAGCGCCAATCCAACGCCGGCTTCAAACGAGAATTGGTTGTTGGTGTCCCCAATAGCGAGGGTCGGAACGAGGGTGCCCACGCCGCCGGTCTCACCCTGGCCGCGAATCGCGCCCACGCTCGCATTTATTCGTGCACTGACATCCCATCCAGGCTTGAACTCCAAGGCATAGGGCGAGCGCCAGCTCCAGAACACGTCGACGCGATCCATGGCACCGGCCTTGTCAGTGGCCTCGTTGGTGCCGTAGCGTGCGCCAATGGCAATCAGCTCCATGGGCACTTTCGCCGTGTCCTCGTCAATGGGTATTTTCGCCGAGCTCTCGGCATGGGAAGCACTGAACGGGATCGCGGTCAATCCAGACATCAGCAGGCACAGCGCCACCGCGCTGGCACGGGTGGTTTTGACGGACAGAGAACAGGGGACAGTCACGGAACGAATAGTGGGCCTTAGGTTTCTATTGTAAATGTAGTGCATCTAAGGACGCGTCCTGGTGATTGGCAATGGCCGACCGCCGCCGCTGATAACATCATTACGCACTTCCTTGTTCGGCCGCCTGCCCGGCCGTTGTCCAAGACATCCCGGTACTGTTCCTTGGTGATGGTTTACTCCGGCCCAGTTTATCCAGTTTCCGTGGAGGTCCGCAACGAGTATACAGCAGCTGTACCGGCCTCCTGCCATAAAGGTCTCCACTTGGCCGTTTGTACCCCTTGCCGGTCATAATAACAACTGACATTCAGGATGCATCGAACGGCAAGTATCAGATCGAACCCGGAATTTCCTGGAGCAAATGGCTGTAATTTCAGCTAAACGGGGTCTGTCGATCCAAATCACACAATCAGGGATATGCTCTCATTATTCAATATCTGATTTATTTCAGTCCGCGCCGTATAAAATGCACACTTATGATGTGTTGCATTGATTTTCTCGAACCCAGTGTATATTTTACGCAACAATACCTTTTTCTTTGTGCCATACGTTCGCTGAATGGTAGTTAGATGATCACAACGTCTGAGTGAATATGAATATGAAAAATATTGCGATAATTACAATATGCCTTAGCTCCATGTTGAGTATGCATGGGTCATTAAGCGCTGGTGAAGCAGTGCTTCCTGCACCTAACGGTATCGAGCTGCCCTCCGGTTATAAAGATTGGCGGATTATTGGCTCTTCACATAGAGAAGACAATAAAACGTTACGTGTGATACTTGGAAATGATACAGCTATTGATGCGGCGAGAGCTGGAAAAAACACCCCGTGGCCTGATGGAAGCATTCTCGCCAAGCTTGTATGGAAAGACGAGGTTCATTTGAAATGGGAAAAGGCGACGATACCAGGCGGATTTGTTCATGCAGAATTTATGATAAAGGATTCTGAAAAATATAAAGGGACTGGTGGTTGGGGTTTTGCGCGTTGGAAGGGTATGAACCAGGAGCCCTATGGTGAAGATGCTTCGTTTGTGCAGGAGTGTTTTGGTTGTCATCAGCCCGTGAAAGACAATGATTATGTATATACTCATCCCTCTCAAATCCCATAAGAATATACACGAACAAGCCCTTCGAAAAACAACAGACTACTTCGTCGGCCGCAACTCAAGGGCGCCATTAATGCCTAATCCGATTGTCCTCTTCTGGCCGGAAGTACGCGTTTACCGTTTCAGTCAGCAACCATGGTTCAAGTGATAAGGAGCGGCATGTATCTGCCACAACTCGGACGTACAGGATTTCAGCCTGGACGGCAGGAAGGTACTGAAGTCGGACTTTACTGTTCAGTACTCTTCGTTCCTTTATGATACTTCGAGTGTATTATCGATTAGCCCGGGGGATGTTTCGAATTCCAGTAGGGCCTGGTCTCCCGGGTACTTGCCTGACAGGTTGGGTTATGATTCGGGTATGACGACTCCGTCACTCCATATCATCGGGATGCCCTATGTGCCGGGTACCGCACGCGGGAGGCTGCAGCGGGGCATGCAGGACAGTCCAACAGGGAAGATTGTCATGCTGGAACAGCCGTTAACGGATTCGTTCGAGTCGCTGCCTGCCGGGTTCGTGATGGTCGACGGAGCCCCGTTTTCACACAGCCTGATCCCATTGCTGGGTAGTGGCGTACCCTGTATCCTGGTTACCCGCAGCCAGGCCAAGGGACTGCAGGCGGGCATGGAACTGCTCATCGACGGCACAACCGGCCTGCTGACCACGAACCTGTCTGAATACATTTCCTCACAAGAGCCGCTTGTTGCCGGCGGTGTGTCGACCACCCGGGATGGCGAGGTTGTCAGTCTTCGTGTCAGCGCACGCAGCCAGCGTGCCGTGCAGCGTGCAGTCGAGTCGGGTGCCGAGGCCATCGGCCTGCTACGGTCCGAGTTTCTGTTCCCGGAAGACGAGCGGTTACCGGATGCAGCGTTTTACCGCTCCGCATTCCGGAAGCTATGCGAGACAGCGGCAGGCCTGCCGCTCACGATCCGGCTGTTCGACGTTGCAGCGGGTAAGCGCCCGTCCTGGCTGCCCCTGGCGCCTGTAGATGCCGGGGTGCTCGGCCGCCAAGGCGTGCGACTGTATGCTGACGAGCCGGTGCACGGCATCTACCTGGCACAGGCGAAGGCTATTGCCGCATTGGTACCGGAATTTGAGGTGCGCGTCTTGCTGCCATACGTGTCTGACCTTGAGGAGCTGCGGTACTGGCATGACGATATCAGGCGGCAGTTTGCCTACCCGCTTTCAATCGGCGGCATGGCCGAGACGCCTGCGGCGGCGCTGCAGCTGCGTGAATGGCTTGAGGTCGTTGAGTTTGTTGCTATCGGTTGCAATGACCTGATGCAGTGCCTGTTCGGTGCCGACCGCGATGAACCGGGACTGTACCGCTATCTCGATCCGTATGCGCCGGCGCTGTATCGGTTCCTGCAGCAGGTTGCAGACGCTGTAAAGGACCGCCTCGAGGCGGTACAGCTGTGCGGTGTGCTGCCGCAGTTGCCGGGAATTCTGCCGCTACTGCTGGGCCTAGGCTACCGCGTGTTTTCGGTGGAAGCGACTTTACTACCGCACCTGTGGTCAACTATTGCCGGCACACATGCAGGAGAAGCCCGGATGCTTGCAGAGCGGGTATGCCGGGCAAAAAGTTCTGCTGCCGTTCGCGAAATTTTGGGTCAGACCGGACATCGGCAATCATAACTCGAAGGCCCAGAGGCGGCCGGACTCGGTACCGCAGATTGTCTGACGTGAACGGCAAGTTTTGTTAAGGGTTGTAAGATGCCTGCCCCCGGCGGCAGACCTGTTCGCCTGCATGCGAACTCAACGGGCAGGCGTCTGACAAGCGTCAAGAAAGGAAACTGCGGGAGGCAACCACGCAGTTAAGGAACATCGAAGTGCTATGGGGATTCGAGTTGTGAGTTTCCGGGTTGGATCGACCCTGTTGCCTGTCAGCGCAATACCCGGTTCTCTTCTCACCCCGGTCATCTGCCACTGACACCGGTTTTGCGGTTCCGTTTGAGTGCAACAGCGTTCATTTTCACACCAACGGCAATACGGTGCCGAGACCGGGTTTAATCGATCAGGGTATCCCTGCACGGGAGGACGGATTTCAAGAAGTATTTCATGGCGAGAACTGTTGGTATGCAATACGCATCCACAGCAGCATGATTCCTCGCATCAAATACATTGCTGCTTATCAGGTTGCTCCAGTATCGGCTATTACTCATATTGCCAAGGTCCATAAAATCGATCAGTGGAAGGATGCAAATAAATACGTTCTGCTCTTCGAAGAGGCGGCGAAAGAAATAGGTCCCATTCAGCTCGTTCCGAAAGGAAAGGTGAAGGCACCACAGGGACCACGTTACACGTCAATGAACCACCTAGAAGATGCTAAGACACTTGATGACGCATTCTGAGTGAAAGCAGCATAATTCCACCCCTCCCCAATACCCCACACCAAGGGATTCCGATCCCCTGGCCTCAACGTCATAACTCTATGAATTTTATGGGAAGTGATGGCTCGTCAGCCATTGTGAAGAAAAATGTTAAGCTCTTAACCATAGGATAAAAAGTAATCGGTGCTGGCTAAAGAGTTGCATCACTGTAAAAAACAGCCTCAACCCATGTGTTTATAAACTAAGGCATAAACAAACATGCAAATACGGGTTTTATTGAAATTGGTGCTTCCGTGTATTTTCTGTCTGTTGCATGCTGCGCCTCTGGACGCGGATCATGATGGTGATGTCAATATCGATGGAGCAGTCGATGTGGTTGACGTGCTCTGGGGGCTGCAGGACTTGAATGAAACGCGCAGCCTGTCTCCTGAGCAGGAAGCACATGGCGATGTGGCACCACTGGTTTCAGGTATCCCACAGCCGGATGGTACGTTTAATCTGGGTGATGCGCTGGTCATTCTCCGCATGGTACTTAGTGGTCTGAATTTCTCTGTTCCTGGAAACCAGTTTAATGTCGGCGATTCCATCGGTGAAGGAGAGGCGGCAGACGGCACTATAGGTGAAGCACATCATGAAACAGTCTGGTCGACCGGCTATAACGGCGGTGACAGTGTCAACAGTTTTAACGAGCTCTTCGAGAGCATTGCCGCTACTGATTATTATGAAAACAACGCCAATCGTGATGCGTTGTTCAACCATGCCGTCAGCGGTGAGGAGATGTTTGATTTTGCCGCACAGACCCAGAGTGTTATATCCGCATCTGCACAGACGCCCTCCGGCACGGCGGAAATGGTCACGGTGTTTCTGGGAAACAATGACGTCTGCGCTCCAAGTATGGGTGAAATGACAGATCCCGGAATGTTCGAGGCGTACTATCGCGCCGGGCTAGACGTACTGGCATCCAGCAACGCCACTCGCAATGCTCAGATTCACGTTTCCGGTCTCCCGGCCATTTACTGGCTGTGGAATGCCAAGCAGGATGAGTTCTGGTGCAGGGTGTTTGTGTGGCCGTTCGTGCCCTGTGAAAACCTGCTGGATAATGCGGCGGATGATTGCGAAAGCAGCACCTCACGTGAAGACCCAGACAATATCTATCCAAGTGACGGTTCCAACTGCCGGCGCAGGAAAGATCTTCACCGCATCATCCGTGATACCTATAACCCGATCCTGCGTGATGTGCTGGATGAATACCGCTCATCGGGCCAGCTGCCGAATGCCAGATACACTGACATATACGATGTCCGGTTTAACTCGGGGCACGTGAATGGCGGCGATTGCTTTCACCCGAGCACGGACGGTCATGCCTTGTTGGCAGAAACAGAGTGGTGCAGAACGCATTGGGGTAATGGGGATCCGGCATGTTCCAACTGATGCTGCCCGGTAATCAATCAGGGGGCTCGATCTCATCGAGGAGATAACGATGAAACCACAGCTTCACACGGCAGTGTTCCTAGTTTTGTGTTTCCTGGTATCAGGCGGCGCAGTGGCGACCGATCACTTTCTGGTGACACCGCAAGGCGCCCGTTATCAAGACCTGAAACCCGGTATGGGTGAGGGTGCCGAGTTCGGTGATGTAGTCACAATGCATTTCGTTGGCTGGCTGGACGCTGATGGTGGGAAAGGAAAGGAAATATACAATTCCCGCCGGGAGCGCGAGCCGGTCTCCTTCATTATCGGTACAGACAAGGTGATGCAAGGCTGGAGTGACGGTGTCATTGGCATGAAGCCCGGTGGCAAGCGCCTGCTGATGCTCCCCTCGGCGCTCGGATATGGTTCCAGGGGAGTCGAGGGCGTCATTCCTCCGAACGCCAAGCTAATATTCGTATTTGACGTAATCGCTATCGAGAAAACACCAGATTAGCAGGGAATATTAATGGGAGCGGTGACAAGTGAGAATGGCTAACTCTTGTCACCAACAGAAAATACCCTAGTGCAGTGTTCCTGTTAGGCGTCTACACCCGGAACACTCACCCAGGTAACGTCGGCTGAGTTGTCCCGATCGGTCACCTGAGTCTAGACGCCCATCGTTGAACGCCCCCCTCAGAATTCCCTGTCCATGCACCCGCCATGTGTTGCACCAAGGGACTTTCGATCCCTTGATCCCGGCCTCAATGCCATAAGGCCATGATTACAAAGAGAGATGGTGGGCCCGCCAGGACTCGAACCTACGACCAAGGGATTATGAGTCCCCATTCCCCATCCCGGTTCCGGGGAGGAGATTACCGGTCGTCCCACGGGGGGGTCTCATATAGATTGGTATGCCGGGGGTGGAATGGACCCCGAACAGCCGACCCGGTGACTTATGATCCCTTTATCCACACTCGACGAGCCTCCGGTTCGGACGATGAATCGTAAGCCGAAGAAATTTTAATGGCTCCCCGGGACGTCCTCGACCTGACCTACCAGTCGGCCACAGACATGTGATGGCTCAATGAAATTCAGCGGTTTCGCCCTCGAGAAACGATCTGATACCGTCCTGCTCGATGACTTCCAACACGGCGTCCAAGGCTTCCTGATCGGTGTCGAACGGTTCATTCCATACGGTCGAGGCGTTCTCTTCGTCTATGACCTCCAGGATCCAGCCCGGGTCGTCCTCGCCGCGATAGATGTCGACTTGAATCTTGGTGCCGTCCCCAGTGATTTCCCGGCACAGCGGCGACATGACAATTTCCGGATCGGACATTATCTTTTCTCATGTGTTGTGGAAGTTGCCGAAAGTGTAGCTTATGGGGGTATAGCTGAGAAGGACGCGATTTCCTGCTCATGGAGTGGATGTGGTGATGCTGGATTGTGGACTGAACCCGGACGGTACGTTGCGGAGCCCCGGAAAATGATATCCGGAAGATGCATCGGAAGAGAGGGCCTTTTGAGTATCTTGCTATTCCTTGCCCTCTGGCTTAGGAGCAGTAATTCTATCTTTATACAAATCCGCCAAGGGACACCAGACTTCCTGGAACAGTAAATTATCTTTGTCTGAATCTGATTCAGCAGACTCGATAATCTCAATCGCACGCCGGTATAAATATTCTTCCAGTTCTAGCTTTGTTGCCATTCGGTTCACCCTCACTAAGTCGTGGTTTAATTATACGTGATCACTTTGTTAAAATGAGCGTGCCTAAACGTGAATTGCTGATAAACATCAAGCAGAACGTGCCGAATGGACAGGGTGAGTGTGCATCGTGCACAGATGCCGTCTGTTATTGATGGATGCTGGGGTGCTGCCACTCAGGTTAGAGCTACTTGGCGGGGCGGATCGACGACCGCCGGTGACGCGGGTGAACGCAAAGCGGTGGTTTCGTCGGATGAAAAGAGGGTTTATATTGCCTATACCCCACGACAACAGGGAAAGGACCATGAAACAACTACGCACATACCTGACGGTTATAGTGCTGGCCGGCATTGCGGCTTGTGCCAGTACCACGACATCCCTCATGTCCGGCATGTCTCTGTCGGAAGAGCCGCTCACTGGCAAGTTCATTTGGCACGACCTGGTGACCACGGACCTTGAAGCGGACAAGCGCTTTTACAGCGGCCTGTTTGGCTGGACCTACGAACAGCGTCGCGGGCCCAACGGAAATCCCTATACGCTGGCGAAGTCGGGTGACCGCTTCGTCGCCGGCATGGTGGTTGAGCAGCGCCCGAAGGACGGCAGTGATATCTCCCGCTGGCTGGGTTACCTCTCGGTTCCGAATTTGGGTCTGGCAGTCAAGCAGAATGGTACGGCAGGTGGTTCAACTGTTGTCGAGCGACTCGATATCAGCGACTTCGTGCGTGTCGCCGCCATCATCGACCCGCAGGGCGCGGTGCTGGGGCTGGCACAAAGCAGCATCGGTGATCCGGATGATTCACACGCTGGCAAACCGGGCAGGGTAGTCTGGGATGAATTGCTGGCGAGTGATCCGGCCGCTGCCGCGCGTTTCTACAAGGCGCTGGCCGGATACAAGGTCGATATGCAGCAGCGCAACGGCGGAGAGTACACCCTGTTGATAGCGGATGGCGTCAAGCGGGCTGGCATCTTGGAAAATCCACTGGACGGAGTTGAGCCGCTGTGGCTGACCTATTTTGGCGTGCAGGATGTCAAGGCAACTGCAGCAAAGGTCAGTGGGCTGGGCGGCAGGGTGCTGTTGGCACCGGCAGCCCATATTCGTGATGGCAAGCTGGCGCTGGTCGTCGACCCTTCTGGTGCGCTACTGGCGCTGCAACAACAGCCGCTGTAGCGGGAGGATATTCACATGCGATCCATAAAAAAGAAGCTGTTACTTATGCTGGTGCTGTCATCCAGCCTGCTGCTGTCCGGGTGCAATGCCAATGTGGGAGTCGGCATGAGTGTCGGGGTACCGATCGGTAACCACGGTTACGTGAGTGTTGGTACTGGCAGGGGGCGCTGGTTCTAAGAACCTCGTTCATCCATTCGTTCCCTGCGTCTCGATGTCCCAATATGGACGGTCAGTCGAATCGGGGTTGCCGACGCCCCCGCCACGGGACACACCAAGGGACTCCGATCCCTTGATCCCGGCGCCATAACGCCATGAATTTTATGGAGATGGTGGGCCCGCCAGGACTCGAACCTGGGACCAGGGGATTATGAGTTTCCCTTTCTCCGTACCGGTCCAGGGGCTGCCATCCCACAGGGCGGCCTCAGATATATGTAGGAATGCCCTGCCGGGCCCCCCACTACTGACCCGGTGAGAATTGATCTCTTGATCTGCACTCCATGACGGACAATGGGGGATGTAAGTCGAAGAATTTTAAATGGCTCCCCGGGACGGGCTCGAACCGCCGACCTAGTGATTAACAGTACCAGAGTCACTCTGTTTTTTGGCCAGAAAGTCTAAGAACTCGAAACGTTTTTCTTGTGGCCTCTCTGTTTGGTTGGCCCGACTGAGATATCGCCTGAACCTTCCTGAGCATTGGTCATGGAAATTGGCACATTTATTTGTGCGTTTTTGAATGTACTCAACGAATTGTGCCTTTTTGGTGACCGAGACTGTACTGAACTGACACCTCAGTCGCCGTGTGCGGGGAGGGGGGTCGCCGGAGGGGTGGAGCATGCCCGTGGCGGAAACGGCCGAGAGCGGGCCAGTGTGGGCAGCATGGCGGGGCACTCGGTGATGACACTGGATGGCCGCTGAGTCGTGGCCGCGGCGGGGGAGGATTTCAGGGTGGCGACGGGGGCCGGGAAACTGAAAATCTTGGAAACTGAAAAACTGACCGTCTGCACCCCCTGACCGGCTTGCCAGGACTCCAGATTTTCACCCACCCAGCCCCCCAGGAATCCTGCCGACTGAACCCGGACGGGGCATGGGGCGGGGAATTTCCTGAATGAACCTGAAACCGTTTACTGTGCCTTGTTTAGGCAATGTAAAGGGTGGATCATTGTCGTATCTGTAAGGAGGAAAGATGAGCCAAAAACAGGCAGATGACATTCGACAATCGGTACGTGACAGCTATGCCAAAGTTGCGGAGGCCAGTGACGCCGGTGAGTGCTGTGGTGTGGAGTCCATTTGCTGTGGGGTGTCGGCTGACATCAATTCGGTGCATTCCACACGCCTTGGCTATTCAGAGGATGATCTCAACAATATTCCGGGTGGCGCTGATATGGGGCTCGGATGCGGCAACCCACGCGCCATTGCCAGTTTGCAAGCAGATGAGGTGGTGCTGGATTTAGGCAGCGGTGGCGGCTTTGATGCCTTTCTGGCTGTGCGTGAGGTGGGAAAGCATGGCCAAGTGATCGGTGTCGATATGACACCCGCTATGGTGAGCAAGGCAAGGAGTAATGCCGAAGCAGCGGGTTTCAGTAACGTGGAATTTCGCCTTGGAGAAATCGAACACTTGCCAGTCGCCGATTGTAGTGTGGATGTGATCATTTCCAACTGCGTGATTAACCTCTCACCCGACAAAGCTCAGGTATTCCGCGAGGCCTACAGGGTGCTCAGGCCGGGCGGTCGATTGGCCATTTCCGATGTGGTGGCGACAGCCAAATTGCCCGATGATGTAAAAGACGATCCCCACCTTCATGCTTGCTGTGTTGCTGGAGCCGCCCTTGTTGATGAATTGCGGGTAATGCTCGAGCAAGCCAGCTTCACAGAAATCCGCATCACCCCCAAGGATGAGTCACGCGAATTCATCAGTGACTGGGTGCCCGGGAGCGGCGTGGAGGACTATGTGGTGTCTGCCCACATTGAGGCAATCAAACCTTAATAAGGCAATCCATGAATCAATGTGACAATAATTGTTCGACTGAGAATCCGCTCGAACAGGTTCGCTTGCTTTACACCAAGCTGGCACAAAATCCTGAAAAAGAATTTGGCTGGGGGAAAGGAAAGGAGAATGCTCGCACGCTGGGCTACGCAGACGAGTGGCTGAGTCGCTTACCGGATGTTGTCTGGGAATCAGCCGCTGCGGTTGGCAATCCATTTAGTTTGGGCGCTATCCATGTCGGAGAAACTGTCATCGATATCGGTTGCGGTGCGGGTGCCGATGCCTGTATCGCAGCAATACTGGTTGGCAAAGAGGGAAAAGTTTTCGGCATAGACTGCACCCCGGCGATGATTACAAAGGCTACTGAAAATGCAAATGCATGTGGATTTCCCCAAGCGGTATTTCAGGAAGCGGAGATGACGGAATTACCACTGCCAGTTTGTATCGCTGATGTTGTTATCTCCAATGGCGTCATCAATCTTGCTGAAAACAAAGACACTGTACTGGGGGAAGCGTATCGGGTATTACGCCCCGGTGGCCGTCTACAGATTGCTGACATGGTGCGTGATACATCAATTAAGGACTCTACCTGCTGTAGTGGTGAAGAGTCCTGGGCCGACTGTGTTTCCGGCACCTTGGACCCCAACGCGTTTCTATCAATGCTCACCAAAGCAGGATTTGTCGATGTGGAGCTAGCTGGTCTTACGGGTTACCGTACCGCGACCAGTACGACTGGGGCATTGTTCAAGGCAATCAAGCCAGGTTAGGAATTTTTATGAATCTCCGCATCTGTTGCATCTGAGACGGGTCGGTGCCAGATTTTCACCATGCCGATCCAGGGCGGGAAACTGGAAATCTGAAAAACTGACCGTCTGCACCCTTGATCAGCTTGCCAGGATTCCAGGATTCCAGATTTTCAGGATTTCAGGTTTTCACCCGCACCTGCCGCACCCGAGATCCTGCCGATTGGGCCCGGTCGGGGGCGGCGTTGGGGCGAGAAATGTCTTGAACGGCAAACTCCGTGGCTGTGTTGCCGTTCCCTGGACACGGAAAGAATCGTCGATGCAGTGTTCATGATCGGCGACTGTCGGCCATAAACAACGGTTACTATATAACTGTAAAGGGCAGGTTACTTCCAAAGCAGTCGTCCAACGTTTTGCTTCACCGATTAAATAAAGCACCGTGATGAAGAATCAGAGTATATTTAATCCGAGTGAAAGCACTGGCTAGTATTTTCAAGGCTTAACTCGCAGAGTCTGGTCCCGTCGCTTCGCACACGATAATCTCCTTGGAACCAAGCTTGATTCGATCTCCCACTTTGAGCCACTTACTCGCAACGCGTGTTCCATTGAGGGAAACTCCGTTCGTAGAAGAAAGGTCTTGAAGAATCCAACCATGAGATAGGTCATAAATGATCATAGCGTGCTTTCTTGAAACCATCTCGTCACCTAGACGAACGTCACAATTTGAATCTCGACCTATGAGAATCCGCCGGTGCTCCGATGCATTGAAACTTATCGGTTTACTTCCTTCAGATGTCCCTTCCAACTGCAGAGTTATAAAAGGATTCCCCATCACCACTTGTTCGTTAACTGGTACAGGGGTGATTTTGGTGCCTATATGCGCAGGTTTAAGTAGAGTTTCCAGTATGGGAATCAACCGATCCACGTGAGCATGAAAGTCTTTACCGACATCAATCTGGGCTGCGTTACGATTCGTAATATCTTCCAACGAAGAGGGTAGTTCGCTGGGCTTTGGCATGGATCCTCTTCCTACAAGAATCGGTACAATTGGAATTTTCTGATTCAGAGCGATTTCCAATTCCACACGAACGAGGTCACTTGGATTGTCAAGTCTTCGTTCCCGGGTTTGGGAAGCCTCGACCCACTTTTCGCCAATCACCGCTAAGACGACATCGCATCGACCAACAGCATTGCTAATGTGTTGACGGAAATTAATTCCAAATGGAATGGCATCAATATCCATGAATACAGACTCGCGTCCAAAATGGGAAACCAGCCGATCGAAGATTCGGCCGGTCATTGCGGCGCTGTCATCACGCCGGTAAGAGATAAAGATCTTGTCCATCACACTCTCCACGAATGACTTCTCGCTGATTTTGTGGCTAACGGGTAAAATTGTTTCATATAGAATGAAGCGCAATCATATAAGATTGTTCACGTACATCCTGGTTATTTAGTTAATTATCATTTGCCGGACAAGATATCAATAATCGCAAGTGCTGACAGTGAATCTTGATTGTTCTTGGTTGTGATCGTAGCCACACTTGGTGCTGACTCACAGAATATAAACGTCCGGATTCTGATGCTTAATGCGAAGGACTGAAACGGGTCGTCTCCCGCCAAATAGAGAAACCTTATTTAGAATCAGTACCTTCGTCTGAGTTCGGTCCCATACTTGCCGTTCGCCGGACCCTTGTGGCGGCCTCTGTCACCGTGCCCGCAAGGGAAACCTGCCGGAACACGCTTGCGGGACAACAAAAAAATTACCCATGGAAAAGAACATTACAGCGCCCGCGTCTGGGCCGGGGAGGGCATCGAGGGGTGTGCCGGGAATGGCTGAGAGGTGACCACTCTTGGTAAGGCCAGCAGCACAGCAGCAGTATTTGTGATCAAAGTTGATGGACGATGGTTTGCAATCACTTTCGGTCAATGTGGTCGGTTTCTGCTCAAGCCAGAATGCTGGGAAGAGCGATTTGGATTACTGGTATCGCTCAATTCGATAGGTCAGAATCAAATCAAGAGCATCGATAAACGTACTTTTGATGCTCTTTCTACACATTCTAAAGTGCAAAGCAGTCAGGAGGCGGCCGCTCAGGAATTCGGGCTTGATATCGAGCAAGACTTAGTGCGGGCTGTCACAGGATCACCTGTAGACAAAGAACTAGGACAAAGAGTCACAGGCATGGATTCACTGAGTGTGTCCGTGTCGATAGTGCTGGAGCAGCTTCCCCAGTTGGTTGCGCGTTACCGGGCTCAGTTCAACTCTACAGCTTATAAAAAACGATTCCCATGGGTAGACCACTTATCCGAGGTCACCAGATCCTCACTTAAAGAGGAACTTGATGATTTGCTTGTCGAGCAAATAAGGGCGGCTAACTTTAAGCGCTGCTGGATGGCTGTACCCGATATCATTGAGTGGGCCGGAATTGATGGGTTTCGGTATGGTTTCACTAAGAAGAACCCTAAACACCATGATATCCATTTGTCAGAGTTCCTAGAAGAGGTTCGTGATCCTCAAAACATTTCAGTAGATCGTTTGCGTCAGAAATATGTGTATTGTATAGGTGACGACGATCGCCAGATTCATCAGTGGCCTGTATACCGATGTATCTATTGTGAACTGGACCATGAGAAGGATTCATATCTTCTCAGCGGCGGGAAATGGTATTGCGTGACACATGATTTTGTTCAGGAAGTAAATGAGTCTTTCAATCGGGTTCCTGTATTTGCGGGAATATTACCGGAGTATGACGATGGCTCAGAAGGTGAATACAATCAGCGTGTCGCTTCTGATAACAACTTTGCATTAATGGATAAGAAGTTAATCATGTACGGTGGCGGACAAAACAAATTCGAATTCTGTGATCTGTACTCCAAGGATAAAGACATCATTCATGTGAAAAGGTATGGTCTATCAGCTGTGCTCAGTCATTTTTTTGCGCAGGGTACGAATTCTGGTGAATTGTTTCATACGCAGTCTGAGTTTCGGAAGCTGGTAAATAGTAAATTACCGAGATCACACAAAATCAGTGATAGTTCAAAAAGGCCTGCACCAGAAGAGTATCAGGTCGTATATGCAATTGTGAGTGATTCAGAAGAGGATAAAGTGACGATACCCTTTTTTTCCAGACTTAATTTGCGGGCTGCTGTGAGGCGACTGGAGGGCTATGGATACCGTGTTGCCCTTGCAAAAATACAAGTTAATGAAGCGAGGAGCAAGAAAAAGAGGTATGACACGTGAATATGTATGTCGACTGTATTAATAATCATGATAAGTTCAGATTATTAGATTGGGATTTTATATATGCCTAATTCACCCAAAAAGGTTTTTATCGATGCAAATGTATTGATTCAAACAGGGAAACCGCCTGGCGGTCCCATATTTGACCGAATTCTAGATCTAGTAGAAGCGGGGTTTATAGAGGTATTAACAACTGATCTAACAAAGGCAGAGGTTGCTAAGAAATATGCGCAAAATGATTATGATGTAATCAAAGAAATTGGGCGTCCACATTTCAGAAAAATTGCATCGGTAATAGAAGGGGTGGAGCTGCCCGAAGTGACTAAAGCAGAAATTAAGGAGAAGTTGCGTAATAAGTATGTAGATGAAACTGAGGCCATGTTTAGAAATCTGAATGCAAAAGAGCTTTCAATAGATTCGGTGGCTCCAACTAATGTTTTTACAGATTACACAAACGAAACAGGCTTCTTCTCAGGGGAAGTTAAAAAGGATCAGTTTCCAGATGCATTTATATTTGAGTGCCTAAAAAAGGAAGCGTCAAGTGATACGCCTGTCATCATCATTTCAAATGATGGTGACTTCCAAGTGCCTTGTATATCTCAGGAGCACATAACCATACTTAAGACTATTCCTGATCTATTCAAGAATTTAGGGCTAGTAGTGGAAGCTCCGGATATTGAGGGATTCTTAGAAGAGCATCAAGAAGAAGTAGTAAAGATGGTTGATGGTGAGTTAAGTAATTGGGCTCTCCAGGCAATAGATGTTGAGGACGGGGAAACTGATGAAACAACGGTCAAGAATGTCTGCTTTACTCAGCTGATGAGCTTTGGTCAGGGGGCTGAGGGTAAAGGTATATTGGTTGTGGGTAAGATCGAGATTACTGCAGATGCAACATATACGCATCCAAGCTGGGATACTGCAATATATGATAGTGAAGATAAGGTCTTAATACCATTTGAGAGTGTGAATGGTGAAACTGAAATAGAGTTGGAAGCAGATTTCTCAATGTCTTTAAGTGTTGACGATGAGGGGAGGCCAGCAGCTATCGACGAATTTAACTTCCGCAATGATGAGTTTATATGGATAAATTTATATTCCAATGAAGCTTGGGGTTATAAATAAAATACGTCCACTCGATCAGACTTCAGGTTTGGCAGCTGTCAATGGGCGCCCCGAGGCTGCCACTGTACCTATCCAGTGACTTTCCATCTCATGGTCATCGCAATGCCGAAGGATAGGGAAGGAAAGCTGATGATTTGAAATGGCTCCCCGGGACGGGTTCGATCGGACCGCCTGGTAGGCTGCAGTCAATGAGGGCCTCCCGGAAGAATCGCCGCTGGTGTAGCGATCACCGGCCATTACACGAAAAACCCGGTAACCTATGGTTTATACTCAGCATCATCTGCAGCAAACAGAATTAATCTGAATTGAGCACACGGTCTAGTACATCATCCTTCCTTCTCTTGCCGCCACCGGCATCTGATTTCGTGGCAGAGATGGGTTTGCCTGAAAAGGACGATAATCTGTTTCAGCGGATTATCCGCAACCCCCACATCGAAGCATCAAATCCCCGTGAGCGGGAATGCACAGAAATGCTATGCGCAGTGCTTCGTAATACAACGGAGCTCCGTCTCTATTTGTTGCGCTGGATGGCTGATCTTGTCGGAATGCATGACGTGCACCTCCAGAATATGACGTTCCTGATTGAGACGGAAGGTTCGATAGGTGCTAAGCGTGATGACCTGCGTATTGAAGGTTGGCGCGAGACTGATGAAGAGCGTAAGCGAGTCCTTTTATGGACTATTGAGGTCAAGGTTGGCGCTTCATTTCACGTAAGTAGTCCATTGGATGCTGTGCAGGGCGATGATGAGGATATGGGCCTTGTGAATCAAATCGTCAATTACGACCACTGGTTGGAACATCAGGTCGTACCGAATCGCGCCGGCTTCGTGTTGGCACTCGAGGATATGAGTCAATCGCTTCCACCAAATCTGAATTGCCACTGGAATTGCATGAGTTGGTCGAAGTTGGGATTGAAGGTTTTAGATGCCCTGCGAAGCGGAAAGCTGTCGAGCGAGGATGAATTCCTGGCGAAACACCTGCTGGGTTTTATAGTGGATCACTTGTGGAGAGTTTCTGAGATGACGGAATTCGAATTAAACTTTGATGACGTAGCCCTGATGAGGGCCTTCAGCGTTGTGGGCAGGGATAGCGAGGACAAAATAAATAGATTGGTAGAGTCGTTAGTTCCATTGGTTGAAAAAAGTGAGGTTGGAGAGGGCGCCGTTTCTCACCAAAAAAGTCTGTATAAAGGTATGAAGCGATCTATTGTTAATAGAAACTTGTTCGCTCAAGGAAATCTTGTTTACCCTACTTTAATGGCAGGTTGCACTCTGACGCATATGATAATCTGTCTGGAAACTGCCCCAACGAATGAAATAAAACCTATTGTTGCTTCTGTTGTGCAGTCACTTCTGCCAACGTTCAAAGAAAGAGACTCTGGTTGGCAAGCGAATGGAAATCAAGAGTGGCGGGACCTTGAGCTTTCAAAGCCCCTGGAGGCGTTGCTGTCCGTTGATGATCAGGTGGCTGAATTCGAGGGTTTCTTTACATCGGCACTTGAAGACCTACGGGAAGTGGGGGTATTCAAAAAATTGCAGGAACGGCTGATTTCTTGAGCCACCGCTAGAGCGTGTAAGGCCCTTGGATTTCTCACCGCCCGGAGCTCCTCACCACCGACCCGGTGACTTCCGGTCTTATGGCCACCCTCAATGACGGATGATGGGTGTCGTAAGTGTAAGAATTTGAAATGGCTCCCCGGGACGGGCTCGAACCGCCGACCTAGTGATTAACAGT
>Ga0316193_10001133_pt1 | contig 17620 bp, 16 predicted proteins | sample MerIslsedime2_MG_FD_207735 | JGI IMG/M metagenome (GOLD analysis project Ga0316193, IMG submission 207735) | Coastal sediment microbial communities from Maine, United States - Merrow Island sediment 2 | ecosystem: Environmental > Aquatic > Marine > Coastal > Sediment | place: USA: Maine... | reverse complement strand
TGCTTCTCCGTCCGGGAGACGAGGGTCTGTTCCACGACCTGTGCGAGCGGGAGAAGGTCACGTACGGGCTCGTCGGACGTGTCACTGGTGACGGGCGAATCCTGCTGCACGATGAGCAGGACGGATCCACCCCGGTCAATCTCGAGCTGGAGGATGTGCTAGGGGACATGCCCCGCAAGACGTTCGACATGCACCGGATCGCTCCGGTGCTCGCGCCGATTGATCTGCCTGCTGGGCTGTCGGTTCGGGACGCGCTCGACCGGGTGCTGCGACTGCTGTCGGTGGGGTCCAAGCGGTTCCTCACCACAAAGGTCGATCGAAGCGTAACCGGGCTGGTGGCGCGGCAGCAGACGGCCGGTCCGTTGCAGCTGACCGTGGCCGATGTCGCGGTGATCGCGCAGAGCCACTTCGGAGTTACCGGTGGTGCGACGGCGATCGGAGAACAGCCGATCAAGGGCCTGTTGGACCCGGCCGCGATGGCGCGACTGAGCGTCGGGGAGGCGCTGACGAATCTGGTCTGGGCCCGGGTGAGCCACCTGGAGGACGTGAAGTGCTCGGGCAACTGGATGTGGGCCGCGAAGCTCCCGGGCGAAGGATCGGCGCTGGCCGACGCCGCGGTGGCCCTGGCGCAGGTGCTCGAAGATCTCGGGATCGCGATCGATGGCGGCAAGGATTCTCTGTCGATGGCCGCCCTCGCGCCGGGCCTCGACGGCGGCGACGAGACCGTAAAGGCGCCCGGCGCGCTCGTGGTGAGCGCCTACGTGACGAGCCCCGACATCACGAAGACCGTGACCCCGGATCTCACCCTGCCGGGACGCGGACGCCTGCTGTACGTAGACCTGGGCGGCGGACGCCACCGACTCGGCGGTTCCGCGCTGGCCCATTGCTTCAGCCAGGTAGGTGCAGAGTCGCCCGACCTCGACGATCCGGGTGTGCTGGAGCGGGCCTTCGGAGTCGTCCAGCTGCTGCTGGATGACGGTGTCATTCGGGCGGGGCACGATCGGAGCGATGGTGGTCTCGTGACGACGCTGCTGGAGATGGCGTTTGCCGGGAACTGCGGAATCGAGGTGGATCTCCCGTTCGCTCCCGCTGATGCCGTCCGGACTCTGTTCGCCGAGGAGCTCGGACTCGTGATGGAGGTTGACGAGGCCGACGTGGGAGCGGTGCTGGCCGACTTCGCGGGGGCTGATGTCCCATGCATGGAGATCGGCCGAGTCACACAGGGCCCGAGAGTCGAGATCCGGCTGAGTGGTGAGCCGGTCCTTGACGGCGACGTCCGCGAACTGCGGGACGTCTGGGAGTCTACCAGCTTCGCGCTCGACGCCCTGCAGGCCGATCCCGCTCTCGTGACGGAAGAACGGGACGGCCTCGCCTCGAGAACGGGTCTGAACTTCAACGTTCCGTTCGACTACGCAGCGTCTCCCGCAGAGCCGCTCCGATCCGACTCCAGGCACCGGGTCGCGATTCTCCGCGAAGAAGGATCGAACTCGGACCGGGAGATGGCCTCGGCATTCTTCGCGGCGGGATTCGAGCCGTGGGATGTGACGATGACCGACCTGCTGGCCGGTCGTGTCCGACTGGATGCCTTCCGGGGCGCGGTGTTCGTGGGCGGGTTTTCGTATGCGGACGTACTGGATTCGGCGAAGGGCTGGGCGGGTGTGATCCGGTTTCACGACGAGATCGCCGCGCAATTCGATGAATTCTACGCTCGCTCGGACACTTTCAGCCTGGGCGTGTGCAACGGTTGCCAGCTGTCGGCGCTGCTCGGTTGGGTGCCGTGGGCGGGAATAGAGATGACGCACCAGCCCCGGTTCATCCGCAACGCGTCGGGGCGGTTCGAATCACGATTCGTGGCAACCCGGATCGAAGCCAGCCCGTCGATCCTGCTGCGTGGGATGGAGGGAGCGAACCTCGGGATCTGGAGCGTGCACGGCGAGGGCCGGGCCTTCTTCCCGGACTCCGGGATCCTCGATCGGGTCGAGACAGAGGGCCTCGCTCCTGTCCGATTCGTGGACGATGCGGGCCGACCGACCGAGCAGTATCCATTCAACCCGAACGGCTCGGCGCGGGGAATCGCGGCGCTTTGCTCCCCGGACGGCCGCCACCTGGCGATCATGCCTCACCCGGAGCGGGCATTCCGGCTATGGCAGTGGCCATGGCTCCCGGCGGAACTGAGGGACGAGATGCAGGCCGCCGCCATGCATGGGGATGCGGCGCCTTCTCCCTGGTTCCGGATGTTCACCAACGCGCGGGAGTGGTGCGACGAGACGGGCTGAGCACCGGCCCGGGTTGTGACTGCTGGCTGGCGCGATCTGCCATGCCCCCGAATCAGGGGGAATCGGCACCCGCCGACCTCGGGGTCAGCTCGAGATCCTGGAAGTCGTAGCTGAAGTCCACGGACCGGGACGCGGGGACCATGCGCGCGGCCACGATGCGTCCGTTCGGCGCCAGGTCGAAGGTAATGAACGCGTCCGCCCTCAACTCCCGGTCCCGCCAGCGGACGAGGAAGGTATCATACTGCCAGTGCTCCAGGTCTCCGACGAGGCTTGGAGTCCGTGTAAACCGAATCGCCAGACCGCTATCCGCCGGTTCCACGACCACGTCCCCGTACCATGGATCGGAGTAGACATCCGCGTAGTCAGCCGTCGGGAGTGACGGTCTCGACGTCGTGTCACGTGCCACCGTGGCCGATTGCATCTCGTGCGCCCGGACGGAGTCGCGCCGCGCACCGAGGCTGACGTACGCTCCCAGCCAGTCATACGCCGCTGCTCCCAGGTAGTGATCGAGAATGCGGTGCGTGATCGACTCGAATGCCGCGCCCTGCTCGGCATTCGTCAGGACCACGATCCCGAGATCGATACCGGGGATCATGGTCAGGCGCGACACGTACCCGGGCAGGCTTCCGGTGTGGGTGATCATCTGATGGCCGCGGTAGTCGCGGACGGCGAATCCGAGGCCGTATCCGTTGAAGCTCCGGTGGAGTGGCGCCAGTTCGGGTGGGGGCGGGCCGAACGGAATCGGAGTCACGATGCCCCACAGTTCGGAGGTGGTGCGCGGAGAATACAGCGGCTCTGCGCCAACCACCCGTCCGGAATCCAGTTGTACGAGCATCCACCGCGCCATGTCGGTCGCGCTCGAGTTGATCCCGCCGGATGCATTCGTATTCGTCGCGTCGAACGCACGTACCGGACGCACGGCCCCCTCAACCCTGTCGTGCGGAGTGGCGACGTTGCCGCCTTCGCGCGTCGAGGCCCGGGACACCCGCGTGTCGGACATTCCGAGCGGCTCCACGATCCGCGTTGCGACGAACTCCTCCCAGGTCAGTCCGCTCACGGACTCGATCACGAGCGCCGCCACGTGATACAGGACGTTGTCGTAAGCGTAGGCGCTCCGGAAGCTCGTCACGGGCTCCAGCCAGCGAATCGCGCGGACAATCTCCTCGCGGGTCCAGTCCGACGGCGGCCAGCCCAGCAGATCGCCCTGACCGAGTCCCAGGCCGCTGCGGTGCACCAGCAGGTCACGAACCGTGATCTCCCGCGTCACCCAGGGGTCCCACATCTGGAACCAGGGGAGGTAGCGGATCACCGGGGCATCCCACTCGAGCCGATCTTCCTCGACCAGCAGCGCCAGGGCTGTGGCCGTGAACGCCTTGGTGTTGGACGCGATTCCGAATCGCGTGTGCGCGTCTACGGAATCCGGATGTTCGATGTTCTGCACGCCGTAGCCGCGAGCGACGACGATCCGGCCGTCATGCACGATGGCGAGAGCAAGCCCCGGCACCTCGAATGCTGCCATTACCTGTTCCACGAATCCGTCGAGATCCGCCGGCGGGTCGGAAGGGATGTTCTGTGCGGCGGCAGGTGGCGCGAAGACGGCCGTACACGAGAGGCAGAGAATCGTGCGCCGGAGTGAGAGCGCGAACACACTCATGGTCATTTGCGTCTCCAGGTCTGTCGAACGACGTGACTGTCCGCTCGCGGTGGTCAGATTCTGCTCTTCGCGCCCAACCCCACTGCCTCTACAAACCGGGCCGGAGAATCCGGAGTCACGACGACCTTTTCGGATCCGAGGTCCAGTACGACACAGAAGTCCGGATCCGTGACGTAGGCGCGGTAGCTCCCGAGCGTCGAGTTCCGGAACTTGCCGGCGAACGCGAAGGCCCCGCCGATGCCAAAAACCCGGATCGACCCGACCGTGGCATTCGGTTCGGCTTCCACAGAGACGAGACTGCCGAGCGGAATCTTCGTGGCCCAGCCGAGCCTGTGAACCAGCAACATCCCGGGCCGGACCGTGTAGCCTCGCACCGAGAAGGCCGCCGTGATCAAAAGGATGGCGAGCACTCCGAAGTTCGCGGGCGGTGGAGCGGTAAACAGAATGCCGGCCATCAGTGCGAGAAACAGGGCCGTGAAGAGCTTGAGCTTCGAGCTCATCGGGGCGCGAAAGTGCGTGCCACCAGTCATGTCGAACTCCTCTGTTCAGACCCCGGAGAGGCTGCCGCGGCCCACCGCCCGATGAAGCAAAGCCATCTGTCCGACATGGTAGCCTTCGTGATACGCGAGAAACGAGATTGCTCCGAGCACCGACTCATCTCCGGTCGGAAAGGACACGCCGGACGGCTGATCCAGGAACTCCGCGTCGATGGATTCGAGTCGTGCTTCGAGCCTGGCGGAGAGCATGTCGAACGTCTTGAGAAGCTGCTGCGGTGTGGGGACCGGGCTCATGTCCTCGATTCCTCTAGCCGCTGCGAAGATCTCGGACCAGTCATGGTTGGCGTCACCACCGAGAATCCCGATGAGGTACGCCCGTGCGTCCACGATGTGAACCGCCAGGAACGCCAGAGAACTGCCACTCTCGATCGGTCGGCAGGCAGCAGTTTCCGGATCGAGGCCGTCCAGAGCCCGCCGGACCAGCGTTGCGTTCAATCTCAATTGCGATGCGAGCGGTGACACTCTCGGATCCATCACTTCCGCTCCTCGTCGTTCGCTGCCTCCGACTGCTATCAGGCTGGCTTGATGATCCCGCAATCGGAGTCGAGCTGCAAGACTCCAACCCGACATGGGTGGATGCTGGAACGGAGGTGTCAAACGCGGAACGGGGCGCCCGCCGTAAGCGGACGCCCCGATGCAAATGCGGAGCACGATCTCGCCGGATCGGCCCCGGTATCCTGTTGTGTCTAACTCGAATTCAGCTCCCGACCGGGAAGCCGACACCGGCCATGAACTGCCACGTCCGGTTCTTGGCGCTGATATCAAACTCTTCGACGTCCGTCTCCACGACATTGGACAGACCGAGATTGTAGCGTCCGTCGAAGAACAGAACCACGCTACTGAGTGCGTACTCGAGGCCCGCACCGAACACGAGGCTGAAGTCCGTCGACTTGATTTCGTCCTTGCAGTCAAACCCGGCTTCGTCACAGCTCAGAACGAACCCCACCGCAGGACCCGCGAAGACCATCGGTTTCAATGCACTGTTGGAGAGCGGAAACGCCGCCCCGAACAGCACGGGAATCTCGAGGTAGTCCGCGGCCAGACTAACATCGTCCTCCTTGGTTCCCTTCTGGGAATACAGCACCTCCGGCTGGATGAAGAACGGGGATCCGATACCGAATTGCGCGAATGCGCCTCCGACAAATCCCGTTTTGCTGTCAGCGCTGGCGCTGACCCCTTCACCACTGAACGTCACATTCGCGATATTGATCCCGGCCTTGGCCCCGATTATGGTCTGGGCCGAAGTCTCAGTAGGCGTAAACATCGCCGCTGCCAGGAACAGCGCCAGACAGAATCGTAACGTCCTCATCATATTTCCCCCGGTTTGTGGATGATCAACCGTTTACTCGCAGATGCGACCGTTCAGCCGCAACCGTCCCATGAAATCGCGAGTCTACGTCGGTCTCGCGTGCAAGTGTTGTTCTCAGATTGACAAATCCGGAGGCAGGACACTGTAACGTGTTGCAGGACAGTAATCTGTATGAACTGAAACGCGTACGGTCTCACGGACTGACCCGCCACCAGGCCCCGGATTCGAGTGGTCTCAGCGGAATTCTGCACGAGAATGATCTCACCGGGCAATCAGCGCCCTGATCGTTGACACTTCCGGCAATCTGCCCTATGTTCGCGCCCTGAAACGCGAAAGCGGAGGCGCGAGGCCTCCCACCTTTCGGCGTCCCGTGATGTTCGCGGTGACTGCTGCCGGGTTCGAGACGAGACGACGCACCGCCGGACGACCGGGGGTCGTCGTGTTTTCTTGCCCGGTCGGCTCAGCCGCACCGGGCTTTTCTGTTACCTGTCGATCGGCGTCGGGCCGTGCCGGTCGGTGGGACGTGAAAACGGTCTATGAAGAGGTGATGTGAGCCAGGAAGATCTGCGAGTAAACGAGCGAATTCGGATCAGTCCCGTCAGACTCATCGACGAGACGGGTGAGCAGGTCGGGATCGTGCCGACGGACGAGGCACGGTCAATGGCGGCGGAGCAGGGACTCGATCTCGTAGAGGTCGCCCCGAACTCCAGGCCTCCGGTCTGCCGGATCATGGACTACGGCAAGTACAAGTACGAGCAGGCGAGGAAGAATCGAGAGGCGAAGAAGAAGCAGCATACGGTCACCGTAAAGGAGATCAAGATGCGGCCGAAGATTGAAACGCATGACTTCGAGTTCAAGCTTCGACACGCCCGGCGATTCCTCGAAGAAGGGGACAAGGTCAAATTCACGCTCCGATTCCGGGGGCGGGAGATGACCCACCCGGAGCTCGGTGAGCGAGTTCTGACCCGTGTGAAGGTAGAGTTGGCCGAGCTCGCAACCATCGAGTCAGACGTAAAAAGGGAGGGTCGCCAGATGACGATGCTGGTGGCACCCCGGAGTACGTAGAGAGAGGACTGGAACCAATGCCCAAGATGAAGACGAACCGCTCCGCCGCGAAGCGATTCACGAAGACGGGGAGTGGAAAATACAAGAGGAACAAGGCGTACCACAGCCACATCCTCACGAAGAAGAGCCCGAAGCGAAAGCGGAACCTCCGAAAGTCGACACTCGTGTCGAAGGCGGACGTGAAGCGGGTGAAACGACTTCTCGCCGGCGGTTGAGCCGCGAGCGATTTAGAGGCGCGCCGTGCCCGGGGGGGACGGCGTCCAGGACTGATTCGCCCGTGCCGGGCTGAACCCGCCGGATCAGGGCGTACAGAAGGAAAGAGAGTTGAACGATGGCGCGAGCTACCAGCAGCGTCTCTCGGAATAGGCGTAAGAAGAAGATCCTCAAGGAAGCGCGCGGACAGTTCGGCGCGCGGTCCAAGCTGTATCGTACGGCCAAGAATGCTGTCGAGCGGGGCTGGGCGTATTCATACCGGGATCGCCGGGTCAGGAAACGGGACTTCCGCCGGTTGTGGATCGCTCGGATCAACGCGGGCGCCCGGCAGCACGACCTTTCTTACTCCCGGTTCATCAGTGGTCTCCGCAATGCGGGGGTCGAGTTGAATCGAAAGGTCCTGGCGGACCTGGCGATCCGTGAGCCGGAGGCGTTTGCCGAGCTGGCGCGGATCGCCCGGGAGCACGGGCACTGAGTCGAGCCTGAGGGCGAATGGCGACCGACGGCCGCTCCCTGCGCGAGCGCCTGGAGGAGATCCGCCAGCGCGGCATCTCTGCGATCCGATCGGCGGCGGACCGTGATGCGGTCGAGCAGGCGAGGGTAGAATACCTGGGGCGAAGCGGCCAGATATCTCAGGCGCTGTCGGAGCTCCGGGACCTCCCGGTCGAGGAGAAACCCGCGACGGGCCAGACCGGAAACCAGGTGAAGCAGGCGCTCGAAACCACCCTCGAGCTCCGCCTGTCTGAGATCGAGGCGGCCGCGGCCGCCTCGGCTCCTTCCAGTTCAATCGATCTCACCCTGCCGGGGCGCCGTCAATGGCGTGGTGGTGTACATCCCGTGACCCGCGTGATCGATGAAGTTTGCGAGATATTCCGCGAGATTGGATTCACAGTCGCCAGCGGCCCCGAAATCGAGAGCGACTGGCACAACTTCACGGCGCTGAATATCCCGCTGGATCACCCGGCGGCGGATATGCACGACACGTTCTACCTGGCTGACGACAGGCTGTTGCGGACCCATACGTCGCCGGTCCAGGCGCGCGTAATGCTGACGCACGAGCCGCCGATCCGCGTCCTCGCTCCCGGTCTCTGCTTTCGCCGTGATCCGTGGGATCCATCGCACGCTCCCGCGTTCGAGCAAATCGAGGGGCTGGCCGTAGATGAAGGGATCGACTTCATCGAATTCCGATCAGCCATCGACTTCTTCGTACAGCAGTTCTTCGGGACCGGGACGCGCACACGATTTCGCCCGTCGTACTTCCCGTTCACCGAGCCGTCCGCCGAAGTGGACGTGACGTGCTTCCTGTGTGATGGCTCAGGCTGCCCGACCTGCAAGGGGACCGGTTGGGTGGAGATCATGGGCAGCGGCATGGTCAATCCGGCCGTGTTCGAAGCCGTGGGCTACGACGCCGAGAAATACACCGGGTACGCTTTCGGCATGGGTCCTGGCCGGATCGCGATGCTCAAGTACCGGGTTCCCGACATTCGCTTGCTGTACGAGAGCGACGTCTCCTTTCTGGAGCAGTTCGACTGATGGACGTCTCCGTCAACTGGCTCAGGGCGCTGGCGCCCGGCCTGCAGGGGACGGCCACCGAACTGGCTGACCGACTCAGCATGCAGGCGATTCCGGTCGATCGCGTCGTCCCCGTGGGGGAGGGACTCGAGGGGATCGTCGTGGCCCGAGTCGTGGAGGCGGTCAGGCATCCGAACGCGGATCGGCTCACGCTGTGTAAGGTGGATTTCGGCGGGGACGAACTGATCGACGTGGTGTGCGGGGCCCCGAACGTCGAGCAGGGAGCGCTCTATCCATATGTGCCGCCGGGCGTGTCTCTGCCTGGCGGATTCGTCATCGAATCGCGTAAGATTCGAGGCGAGATGAGCCACGGTATGTTATGTTCCGAGAAGGAATTGGGACTTGGGAGAGACGGAGGCGGAATCCTCCGTCTGGATGGCGAATTTGCCGTCGGAGAGCGCTTCGCGGAGGCGATGGTCCTGCCAGATGCCCGGCTCGAACTCGATCTGACGCCGAATCGGATCGACCTCGCGTGTCACCTGGGTGTCGCTCGGGAGCTCGCGCCGGACGATGGAGGCGGGCCCGTCCTGCCGTCGTTCGACGGTCCTGACTGGGACGCCCGGTGGGTGGATGGGGAGACCGAGGCAGAATCAGGCGGGGTACGGATCGTCATCGAGGATTCGGACCGCTGTCGCAGGTATCTCGGGGCGATCGTGCGCAGCATCTCCGTCGGTCCTTCACCGGAATGGCTCCAGGCCCGCCTGCGAGGCGCCGGGGCCCGCCCGATCAACAACGTCGTGGATGCGACCAACTTCGTGCTCCTGGAGATGAACCAGCCGCTCCATGCTTTCGATCTGGACCGGATCGAGGGGAGCGAGATTCGGGTTCGACCCGCCGCGGCGGACGAAAAGCTCCGGACGCTGGACGGCGTGGACCATGAATTGACCCCGGTTGACACGGTCATCGCGGATGCGAATACGGCGATCGCACTGGCCGGGGTCATGGGGGGCGAGGACAGCGAAGTCACAGCGGACACCACTGACTTGCTGATCGAGTGCGCTGCATTCGATCCACGGCACACGAGACATACGGCTCGACACACGGGGCTGGCGACGGACGCGTCCTACCGGTTCGAGCGAGGCATCGACGAGACGGGACAGGAGAGCGCGCTACGCCGCTGCGTCGAGTTGATCCTCGCGATCGCCGGGGGAGTAGCCGATCCGAACGGTATCCGGGTCGGCGGTCCACCTCCGGCTGCACGGCTCGTGACGCTGCGCACTTCAAGGATTCGCCAGGTACTGGGCCTTGATCTGTCGGCGGAGGAAGTGACCGGGCTCGTCGCTCCGATCGGGTTCGAGGTTCGGCTCGAGGCGGACGATCCCGATCAGCTGCTCGTGACCGTTCCGGGGTGGCGCGGCGATGTCGCCACCGAGGCGGATCTGCTGGAGGAGGTGGCTCGCCGGTTCGGATACGATTCGTTCCCCCGCGAACCGAGGAGCTTCCGTCCGAGTGGCGTTCCCGACACTGCGGATCGTCGGAAGGCCGACGAAGTCCGGCGCCTGCTGGTCGGAAGGGGGCTCTCCGAGGCCCGCAGCGTGCCATTCGTGTCGGAGGATCGCTCGGAGGACAGCCGGATCCCGCTGCTCAAACCGTTGTCGGCGGCCGAGGGCTTCCTGCGCACCGATCTCGTTCCCGTGCTGCTCGGCCGGGTGGAGCACAACTGGTCCAGGGGACATCGGGACGTCCGACTGTTCGAGATCGGAACGGTGTTCGGCCGGCGGGCCGACGCTACCGGAGAGTTGCCGCCGGACGCAACACCGGAACAACGGGACGCAGCCAATCCGTTCGTCGAAGAACGCAGATTCGCGTTCGTCCTCACCGGCGGGCGGATTCCCGCGCACTGGAGCGCAGAGTCGCCGGATTTCGACATGTGGGATCTCGTGGGACTGGTCGACGAGCTGGCGGAGGAATTCGGGCTCGGGACCGTGGATTCCGGAGTGGAGACCGGTGATTCCGCTGATCGACCGATCGGATTCGAATCGTGGTTGAGTGATTCGGCAGTGCGCATCGAGCGCAGTGATGGACTCAGGGGCGTCGCGGGGCTGGTCAAGGCGACCAGCATCGACCCGCCTCGCTGGTCTGCGCCGGTATTCGCCGGCGAGTTTCGGCTCGACCCGATCGTGACGGATGATCGGCGCCAGTATCGGAGCCTTCCGCAGTATCCTGCAGTATCACGCGATCTCGCGTTTACGCTGGCGAAATCCGTTCCAGTTGCTGACGTCGGACAGACAATTCGAGAGGCAGCACCTCCGCTGCTCACGTCCTTGCGCTTGTTCGACGTGTACGAAGGTGACAAAGTTGAGGAGGGCCGGCGCAGTCTTGCGTGGCGCCTCGTGTTCCGCGCTCCGGATCGGACACTCACCGATCCGGAAGTGGATGCGGCCGTAGCTGTTATCGTGCACCGATTGGAGGAAGATCTCGATGTCCGAATCCGCGCCTCCTGACGGAGTTGCCGTCGAGCGAGAGCTCGAAGGGCTGGAGAGAGCCGTAGGGTCGTTGCTCGAAGAGATCGCGTCGCTGCGGGAACGGGCGCTTGGCGCCGAGGCCCGTCATCGCCGACTCGAGGGGACTCTGCAGAAGGCAAAGGTCGACGGTACCGGACCGGAGGACCTCGAGCGTCGATTGCGCGAATTGGGGGACGAGAATGCTCGGCTCAGGGCGGTAATCGAAGAAGCCAGGGAGCGGGCAGGCCGCATACGCGGACGTTTGCTGGTGATCGAGGACGAGACGGCCGACTGACCACGATCCGGAGGGCAACTTGGAAGAAGACAAAGGTCCGGTCCGTGTCACGATCTTCGGTGAGGAATATTCCATTCGTTCCGACAAGGGCGAGGAATACACCATGGCCTGTGCGCAGCACGTCGATGAGCTGATTCAGGAGGCGCACGTCAGGGCAAAGGTGCCGGAGCCTCACAAGGCGGCAATTCTGGCCGCCATGCAGATCACCGATCAGATGTTCAAGATCAGGGCGGCGAGTCAGTTGCAGGCACGGATGCTCGCCGAGCGTCTTGCCGGTCTGCGAGCCAGGGTCGACGCCGCCCTCGGGCAGAGCGCTGCAGCTGTGGTAGAGCAGGGAAGCCTTACCCCGGAAGACTGACGGGTCAGTAGACCGGACAGCTGTGCTGGTGCCGACCACTATTCTCGGGGCTGCTTGCGACGAGGACGAATTCCGGGCACTTTCCGAGCGGGTATTCAACGGCCTGTGCCGGCGACGTGTTCGGCCCAGTTTCGGCATAGATTAAAGGTCCACAGCAAGTTACGGCGTCGTGGACCCTGATGAGCCGGAGGTCGGCGTGGACCCGCGGGTACCGCCGGCTATTTTTTTGCGCATAGACTGGCCGCTTGACGGCCGTTCAGCAGATAGATCGATGGAGCCGATAGAATGGAACTCTTAAGCGCCCTGATCGCGGCAGCCGCCGGAGCGATCGTCGGAGCCGTGGTCGGCGTTCTTGCCGGCCGACGAATCGAGGCGCGCCAGGCGGAACTGACCCGTGGCACGGCGCAGTCTGAAGCCAGGGGAATCCTCGAGGCGGCCGAGCGGGAGGCGGGCACACTCAAGCGCTCGGCGGAACTCGCGGGGAAGGAAGAGGGATTCCGGCTTCGGGACGAGCAGCTTCGTGACTTGGAAGATCGGCGCGTGGAGCTGGAACGGCTCGAGAAACGTGTCGTAGAGCGCGAGGAGTCGCTCGAGAAGAAGCTCGACGCCATGGATCAGCGACAGGAGCGTGTCGCGTCTCGCGAGGAGTCGCTTCTGACGCGGGAGAAGGACCTCGACGCTGCTCGCAGGGACCTGGAGCAGGAGAAGTCGGGCTTCCAGCAGCGACTCGAGACCCTCGCCGGCATGACCGCCCAGGACGCACGTTCCCAGCTGATCGAACGGATCGAGGAAGAGGCGAGGGCCGATGCGGCGCAGACCGTCCGCGAGATCCGCGAGCGGAGCCGACGCGAGGCGGAGCGTGAGGCGAAGAAGATCATCGCCATGTCAATTCAGCGGATGGCGGTGGATCACTCCTCCGAGATCACGGTGTCTGTCGTTCCTCTCCCCAGTGATGACATGAAGGGTCGGATCATCGGACGTGAGGGTCGCAACATCCGCTCATTCGAGCACGCCACCGGTGTCGACGTCGTGGTGGACGACACGCCCGAAGCCGTGATCCTCTCCAGCTTCGATCCGATCCGGCGCGAGGTCGCGCGAATCGCGATGGATCGGCTCGTGTCCGACGGCCGGATTCACCCCGGCCGGATCGAAGAAGTCGTCGAGAAGGCTTCCGAGGACGTGAAGGGGGAGATGCTCGAGGCGGCCGAGCTGGTGCTGTATGAACTCGGAATCCATGGCCTGCACCCGCAGCTGATCGAAGTACTGGGCAACCTGAGATACCGCACTTCGTACGGGCAGAACCAGCTTCAACACGGGAAAGAGGTTGCGCTGCTGGCGGCCAACATGGCGGCGGAGCTGGGCCTGGATGTCGAGATGACGAAGCGCATGGGCCTGCTGCACGACATCGGCAAAGGGCTGACCCACACCCAGGAGGGGAGCCACGTCGAGATCGGCTTCGAGCTCTGCAAGCGACACGACGAGCCTGACCAGGTGCTGAATGCGATCGTCGCGCACCATGGTGAGGAGCCGGCGCGCTATCCGGAGACGTTCCTGGTAACTGCCGCCGACGCGATCTCAGGCGCTCGGCCGGGTGCCCGCCGCGAGTCGTTCGAGCACTACGTGAAGCGTCTCGAAACGCTCGAGGAAATCGCTCGATCATATGCCGGTGTATCGAAGGTGTACGCGATCCAGGCGGGCCGCGAGATCCGGATTCTCGTCATGCCGGAGAAGATCACGGATGAGGAGATGGCGGAGTTGAGCGAGAAGACGGCACGCCGGATCGAGGACGAGCTGCAGTACCCCGGGCAGATCAAGGTCGTCGTCGTACGCGAGACCCGAGCGGTAAATTTCGCTCGTTGACCCGGGGCCTTGTACAGGCCGTTCGAACCAGAACCACCCGGAGGATTCGATGTCCGCAAAAATCATAGATGGCAATGAGATCGCCGCATCTGTTCGTGCGGAGGTGAAGATCGAGGCGGATGCCCTGCGCGAGCAAGGGATCGAGCCCTGCCTGGCCGTGATGCTGGTCGGCGAGGACCCTGCCTCCCGGGTGTACGTCGGGATGAAGGAGAAGAAGTGCGCCGAGGTCGGCATCCGGAACATCGATGTGCGCCTTCCGGCGGATACCTCCCAGGATGAAATATTGGCGATCCTGGACCAGTGGAACGCAGATCCCGCGATTCACGGGATTCTGGTCCAGCTACCGTTGCCGGATCAGGTTGATGAGAAAACAGTGACTGAGCGAATCCTGCCGGAGAAGGACGTGGACGGATTCCATCCCGTCAACGTGGGCCGCATGTCCGGCGGGGACACGACAGCGTTCCGACCCTGTACGCCCCATGGTGTCCAGGTGATGCTGAAGCACATCGGTTGGGATCCCTCCGGAAAACATGCCGTTATCGTGGGAAGATCCAACATCGTCGGGCGGCCGATGGCGACGATTCTGTCTCAGAAGGAGCCGTGGGCCAACGCCACGGTGACAGTCGCGCACAGCCGCTCGGAGGACCTGGCAGGGATCTGCCGACTCGCAGATCTGCTCATCGTGGCTGTCGGCCGGCCCGAATCGGTAACTGGCGACATGGTTCGGGACGGTGCCGTCGTCATCGATGTCGGCGTGAACCGGGTGGACGATCCGACCACTGAGAAGGGATACCGGCTGGTTGGCGACGTTGCGTTCGCCGAGGCGAGAGAAAAGGCTTCGTGGATCACTCCAGTTCCCGGCGGTGTCGGACCGATGACAATCGCGATGCTGCTCAAGAATACGGTAACCGCCGCTGGCCGGATGGCCGGCTCAGACTGACCCCCCGAGCCTTTCAGGGGATGGCCCGCGTCGGGCGGAACTCGTGAGCGAGAGCCAGATCCCGATGTTCGATGGAGGCGCCGCTGAACCCGGGAATTCAGTCCGGGATCCCGGGCTGATGCCGGTACCCGGTTCGACGCCGGAGACCGCGGTCCCGGTGTCGGAGGTGAACGCCGCCGTCCGCCAGGTACTCGAGCAAAGCTTCGCACCGCTCTGGATTCGCGGCGAGATCGCGAACTGGAGACCCCATCGCTCCGGACATCGCTGGTTCAGCCTGCGGGACGACTCCGCCCAGATCCAGGCCGTCATGTGGCGCTCCGACGCTGATCGCCTTCCGACGGAGCCCGAGGAGGGCATGGAGGTCTTCGCCTTCGGTTCGCTGACCCTCTACGAGTCTCGCGGTCAGTACCAGTTCGTGGTCCGCCGGCTCGAGGCGAAGGGAGAGGGTCTGTGGCGCCTCGCCTTCGAACGTCTCAAGGAGAAACTGCAGGCCGAGGGATTGCTCGATCCCGATCGGAAGCGTCCGCTTCCAAGGGTCCCGATGACCGTCGGAATCGTGACTTCGAGATCCGGAGCGGCGCTGCGTGACATGCTGGCCGTAATCCGTCGCAGGGCCCCGTGGACCCGGGTACTCGTCTCCGATTGCCGGGTCCAGGGAGACGGGGCGGCACTGGAAATCGAGCAGGCGCTCGCACGGCTCGTGGCGGAGGGTTCAGCCGATGTGATCGTACTCACGCGCGGCGGTGGATCAATCGAAGACCTGTGGGAGTTCAATGACGAGTCGTTGGCCCGGGCGATCGCGCGGTGTCCGATTCCGACCGTGTCGGCGGTAGGCCACGAGATCGACGTTACCATCTCGGACCTGGTGGCCGATGTGCGCGCCCCGACGCCCTCGGCGGCGGCCGAGGGTGTAACCGATGACGCGGTTGCACTTTCCGCCGAGCTCCGTGCCCGGGCGGGGGATCTCGTCGACGGGCTCCGTCGCCGGACTCGTGCCGAGGCCGAGCGGACTCGACGAGCGGCCGGGGCGCTCCTCGATGCCTGGCGACGCGGAATCTCCGAGCGGCGGTCGCGGCTTGCCGTGTCGGCCGGTCGCCTGGACGGCCTGAGTCCGATCGGCGCGCTGCGCAGGGGCTTCGGTGTCGCCCTCGACTCGAGTGGTCACGTGCTGCGCTCCGTGCGAGATTTCGAGGCTGGAACGAGTTTCGTGCTGCGCCTGGCCGACGGCAGAATTTCGGCGACAGTCGACTCGGCCGACCCGGAATCGCCCTGGCTCCCCGCCAATCCCGAAGACGCCCGAGTGGCGAAGGATGACGAGACGTGACTGACAGCAAGGCCGCGCAGACTGGCGGAGAAGATCCGCGAATCGGATTCGAGGACCTGATGGCGGAGCTGGACAGGATCGTCCGTGACCTGAACGCTGGCGATGTCGAACTGGACGACGCCCTCGCTCTATTCGAGACTGGAGTCAGCAGGCTGCGCGAGGCAGGTCAGTTGCTCGACCACGCGCAGGGGAGAGTCGAGGAGCTCATCGAGTCGGCATCGGGCGACCTGTCGGTGATCGGCTTCGAAACCGAGCCGAGTCCGGACGAGGAGATTGACGTCGCGTGAACTCCCGAACGGTCGAGCCGCAATTCCTCGAGCCGTGGAGAGAGCGGATCGAGGCTGCGCTGCTCTCGTTTCTCGATACGGAGCTCACCGGCGTACCGGTGGAGCTGGCGGCACCGCTGCGGTACGCAGTTCTAAGCCCGGGGAAGCGCATCCGGCCCCTGCTGCTGATGGCGGCGCATCGTGCCGCTGGAGGCTCGTCTGACCGGGTCGTGGACCTTGCCTGCAGCGTCGAGCTGGTTCACGCCTATTCGCTGGTCCACGATGACCTGCCGTGCATGGACGACGACGTGTTGCGACGGGGGCGACCGACCGTGCACGTCAAATATGGTGTCGGCCCGGCAGTGATGGTGGGCGCAGCCCTGATGCCGCTCGCCGTTCAAGCCATTTTGCGTTCCGCCGGGTCCATAGGCCTCGACGATCTGACGACCCGCCGACTGATCGCCAGTCTCACGGCGGCTTCGGGGGCAACCGGCATGGTCGGAGGTCAGCTGCTTGATCTGCGGGCCGAGGGCCGTTCCGTGGGACTTGTCGAACTGGAGAGCATTCACACGGGGAAGACGGCTCGACTGATCAGCGCGTCGGTCGCGATGGGCGGGATCGCGGCCGGTGCCGATGAGGCGGAGGTGGCGCGCCTGGAGCGCTTCGGCCTTCAGCTCGGGCTGGCCTTTCAGGCGATCGACGATATTCTGGACTTGCGAGGCGACACACAGAAGCTGGGCAAGGAAAGCGGGCGCGACACGGCTCTCCGGAAGGCGACCTATCCGGGTCTGTTCGGTATGGAAGAGGCGGAGAGGATCAGCCGTCGGCTCGCGTCAGCCGCAGCGTCCGAGCTGGCGGAGCTGGACGAGTCGGCCGAGTTGCGGGACCTGGCCTGGTACATCATCAACAGGAGCCACTGACGTGCGCGTAGGTGTAGATGGGCACACGGGGCACGCAACGCTACCGGACGCTCTCCGGAAGCTTGATGAATGTGCCGACGGACTCGGACTTGAGCTCTATCTGTCAGACGACCTCGCGGCCGTGGTGGATGAAGCTGGCTCGCCTCTGCTGGTGGGGAAGCCGTTGCCGGACGATCTGGCCGGCCTGGACGTGCTGCTCACGCTGGGCGGTGACGGGACGCTCCTGCGAGGCGCGAGGCTGGCGGGCCCACAGGATGTGCCCGTCCTCGGCTGCAACCTCGGCCATCTCGGATTTCTCACGGCGGCTCCGGCCGACCGCCTCGGCGAAGTGCTGCAACGGCTCGAGGCCGGTGACGTAGTCGAAGAGCGGAGACTGGCGCTCGACGTGCAGGTCACCCGGGCGAACCCCACCGCGTCAAACGAGACTGGCGCGGAAGATGTCTCAGCAGTTTCTTCAAGTCGTCGCGGCATGTGGAGTGGCTATTCCCTGAATGATGCCGTCATCCACAAGGGCGGATTCGCACGCCTGATCCGTATGCGGGTCTGGGTGGATGACGAGGAGATCGG
>Ga0316193_10001131_pt1 | contig 17625 bp, 14 predicted proteins | sample MerIslsedime2_MG_FD_207735 | JGI IMG/M metagenome (GOLD analysis project Ga0316193, IMG submission 207735) | Coastal sediment microbial communities from Maine, United States - Merrow Island sediment 2 | ecosystem: Environmental > Aquatic > Marine > Coastal > Sediment | place: USA: Maine... | reverse complement strand
CAGAAGCGTGTCTTCGGAGATGCCCTTCTCCTGGGCCAGCATTCCGATGGCCTCGCTCATGTCGAGGTTGCTCATGACGGGTGCTTCTCCTTCGTCGTGGTGGATGTCGTCGTGGATGTCGCCGTGGGTGTCGCGGTCGACGGGCTCCCGGCGGTGGCTCGTGGCCCCTTGCCCGACTGCTTTCCCGGCTTGGGTTTCGGCCCGAACTCGAACACGGTGCGGGCCTTGTCGATCTCGTCGATCGGTACGGAGTACTCCGAACCGTCGTCGAGGAGCAACGTGGCGGATCGATCGTCAGCGGAGCTCAGCATCCCTTGGAGGCGCCGAGGGTCGGCCTTTGGATCGCGCAAGCGGATCGTGATGGTCTTGCCGACTTCGCGCTGGAAGTGCGCCGCGGTCCGCAAGGGCCGCTCGAGGCCAGGGCTCGTGACTTCGAGGGTGTAGTGCCCGGCGATGGGGTCCTCGTGGTCGAGTTCGCGAGAGATCAGCCGAGTCGCGAGCGAGAGGGAATCCAACGTGATCCCGCCGTCGGAGCCGGGGGGCGTGTCGAGGGTGATGCGAATGGTCCCACCCCTCCGTTCGACGTCGTAGACGTCGAGCGCGAGGTCGGAGGCAATCGGTCCGACGATGGCGTGCACTCGGTCGATCTCTGACGCTGCACTCATCGGAACTGCCTCCTTTCAACAAACAAGGCGTGGGGCTCAGCCCCACGCCTTTCGGTACCAAACCAAATGGACCCTTGATCATAGCAGCGGCAGACATCAAGTCGACCGGGCCGACTCGGGCCGATCCTGATCCGACAAACTTCGAATCTCGATCACGGACATCGAAGTCGTCACGCGGCGGGGCCAGTCGGCACGACCATCTGATCAGCGCGCGCCGAGGGAGCGCCGGCACGAGCCGGACGCAACGCGAGGAGGAAGCGAAACGGACGACGACCGCCCACCCAGAACGGAAGCGAAGCGGACGACGAACCCGCCCAGTCGATAAGTTGCCCCGGTGCTTCGGATGTCGACCCTGTTCCTACGGACCCTTCGTGACGACCCGGCGGACGCCGAGGTCGCGAGCCACCGACTGCTGGTTCGAGCCGGCTACATCAGGCGTGCCGCACCTGGCGGGTTCTCGTGGCTGCCACTGGGATGGTTGGCCTACCGCAACGTCGAACGCGTCGTCCGCGAGGAGATGGACGCGGCTGGCTTCCAGGAGGTCCACTTCCCGGCTCTGCTCCCCCGCGAGCCGTACGAGACGACCGGTCGCTGGACCGAGTACGGCGACAACCTGTTCCGCCTGCAGGACCGCAAGGGCGCTGACTTCTTGCTCGCGCCGACCCACGAGGAGATGTTCACGCTGCTCGTCAAGGACATCTGCGGGTCGTACAAGGATCTGCCCCTGTCGCTCTACCAGATCCAGACCAAGTACCGCGACGAGGCTCGCCCCCGAGCGGGGCTGCTCCGTGGTCGCGAGTTCGTGATGAAGGACTCCTACAGCTTCGATCTCGACGACGACGGCCTCCAGGCCTCGTATGACGCCCACCGCGCGGCGTATGTCTCGTTGTTCGACCGGTTGGGTCTTCCGTACGTGATCGTGTCGGCGATGTCCGGAGCGATGGGTGGCTCCGCATCGGAGGAGTTCCTGGCGCCGATGGACGTTGGCGAGGACACCTTCATCCGTTGCACATCCTGTGACTACGCCGCCAACGTCGAAGCGGTGATCACCCCAGCTCCCCCGGCGATCTCGTTCGACGGGCTGCCTCCAGCCGTCGTACACGACACGCCCGGTACGCCGACAATCGGCACACTCGTCGAGTTCGTCAACGCCGACGCCGAGATGCGCCATCCCGATCGGGACTGGACCGCGGCCGACACCTTGAAGAACGTCGTGGTGAAGTTGCGTCATCCCGACGGCACGGCGGAGCCGCTGGCGGTCGGGCTCCCAGGCGATCGCGAGGTCGACATGAAACGCCTCGAAGCGCAGGTTGCGCCGGCGGTGCCCGAGCCCTTCGGTGAGGAGGACTTCGCGAATCGTCCCGCGCTCGTCAAGGGCTACATCGGGCCGGGTTCGCTCGGCTCCGACAACGCGTCCGGCATCCGCTACCTGGTCGATCCTCGCGTCGCCGACGGTACGGCGTGGATCACCGGTGCCGACCACCCCGGCAACCACGTGATCAACCTGGTCGCCGGGCGCGACTTCACGCCCGATGGCACGATCGAAGCGGCGGAGATCCGCGACGGTGACGTGTGCCCGTCGTGTGGCTCGGACGTCGAGATCGCTCGCGGCATCGAGGTCGGCCACATCTTCCAGCTGGGCCGGAAGTACGCGGAGGCACTCGACCTCACGGTCCAGGACGAGCACGGGCGCCCGGTCACCCCGACGATGGGTTCCTACGGTGTCGGTGTCACCAGGGCACTCGCAGCGATCGCCGAGGCCGGCCACGACGACATCGGCCTGGTCTGGCCGCGGGAGATCTCCCCGGCCGATGTCCACGTCGTGATCGCCGGCAAGGCCGACGGCCCACAGATCCCCGCCGGTGAAGCGCTCGCCGCCGACCTCGAGGCTGCCGGACTGCGAGTGCTCCTCGACGATCGCTACGGCCCGTCGCCCGGCGTGAAGTTCAAAGACGCGGAACTGATCGGCGTCCCGACCATCGTCGTCGTCGGTCGCGGCGTCGCCGACGAGTCGAATCCCACGATCGAGGTCAAGGACCGCAAGTCAGGCGAGCGGAGCGACATCCCCCTCGCCGACGTCGTCACCCACCTCGTCGCCATCTGCCAGAACTGAGACGAAGCGCCCTGGGCGACCACTGCTGCCCGGCACGCACGAGCCGGGCACGCAAGCGCCATCGACGAGCCGGCCCTCAAGAGTGCCGGAGGAGGCCCTGGTCGATGACGACGCGCTCGGTGCTGGCGTCGGAAGGATCAACGGCGGATGTGGTGAAGAGTGTCTCGCCACCGCCGCCGGACCACATCTTGATCGTGAGGATGTCACCCGGGAGGACTGGCGCGGCAAAGCGGGCTTCGATGTGGTGGAAGCGGGCCGGGTCACCGTCGCAGACGCCGTGGAGCAACGCCCGGCCGGTGAAGCCATAGCTACACAGCCCGTGCAGGATCGGGCGGTCGAAGCCACCGATGGCCGCGAAGGCTGGGTCGGTGTGCAGGGGGTTGCGGTCGCCGGACAGCCGGTAGACGAAGGCTTGATCCGGCGAGGTCTCGTAGGTCGTGACGTGATCCGGGTCGGTCTCGGGCGGGACGTTCTTCGGACCCGACGGCCCTCGGTCGCCACCCCAGCCACCTTCGCCACGGATGAACACCGAAGACGTGTTGGTGTACAACGGGTCGCCGTCCGTCACCGCCCGCGACTCGGTGACGACGACCGCCGCCTTGCCTTTGTCGTACATCCCCGTCACCTCGCTGGTGATCGTCACGGCCCCTTCGACGGGGATCGGGCGATGCAGCGTCACCGCCTGCTGGCCGTGGACGAGCAGCGCGGGGTTGAACGTGCCGATGTTGCCCATCGCCGAACCTCGCCCCCACCCCACGACGACCGGGAACGTCGGGAAGACCTGTTGGTCGACGCCGCTGGTGTTCTCGGTGGTGAACGCCAACTCGTCGCCACCGGCACCGATGCCGACCGCGTAGAGCAGAGCGTCCTTGGAGGTCCAGCCGGCTTCGACGGGCTCACTCGTCGAGCCGACGGCATCAGGATTCAAGGGCATGTCATCTCGCTTTCGTTCGTGTGATGGATCAGGAGTTCAGCATCGTCTGGGGCCACGCGCCGGTCTCGCCGTTCATGCCCGAGTTGCCCCGAGCACTGGCGAGCAGTTCGGCGACGACGGAACCGATCTCGGTCGGGTCGTCGACCGGTGTGGTCGACGGACCGCGAACCCACCCCTCGGCGACCGCGAGAATCTGGCCCGACGCCTCGAAGACCCGGCCCGTCACACCGGCAGACTCCCCCGAGCAGAGCCAGGTGACGATCGGCGCGATCCAGTGCGGAGCCCGCGCTTCGCGCTCCTCGTCGGTCTCCGGCGCCGGGCCGAGACCTTCCGTCATCCGGGTGAGCGCCACCGGCCCGACCGCGTTGACCGTCACCCCGTAGCGGGCGACCTCGAGCGCGACGATGTTCGTGAATGCGGCGATCCCGGCCTTGGCTGCGCCGTAGTTCGCCTGGCCTGGGTTGCCGTAGATGCCGGACACCGAGGTGGTGTTGACGATGCGACCACTCACCGGCTCGCCGGCCTTCGCACGCTCTCGCCAGTAGGCGACGGCCCAGCGCGACGGCGCGAACGTGCCTTTGAGGTGGACGTTGATGACCGAGTCCCACTCCTCCTCCGTCATGTTCGCGAGCACACGGTCGCGCAAGATGCCGGCGTTGTTGACCAGCGCGTGCAGGTCACCGAAGGTCTCCACCGCGCTGTTGATCATCCGCTGGGCTCCTTCCCAGTCAGCGACGTTGTCGCCGTTGGCGATCGCTTCGCCACCCATCTCGATGATCTCGTTGACGACCACCTGGGCAGGCGAGATGTCGCCACCACTGCCGTCGACGTTCCCGCCGAGGTCGTTGACGACCACCTTGGCTCCATGGCGCGCCAGGCTCAACGCGTGTTCGCGACCGATCCCTCGGCCGGCACCGGTCACGATCGCCACTCGGCCCTCACACAATCGATTCATCGGTCATCTCTCCTGCTGACTGGTTTCACTGGCCGACCGCCCCGATCTCGCTCAGGCGGCCCCGACACGTCGGCATCGTAGAGTGGCGCTCGTGTGCGGCTGCCAGCGGACGAGACGAGAGGTGTTGTTCGGGGCACTCGGCGCCGCTGCCCTCGGCCTCACAGCGTGCGGGCGACCAGCGGCGATCACCTCGGCGATCCAGCTTCCGCCGGTGTCGTCGCTGACGTCGATCGAGGTGGCCCCCGGCCTGCGAATCCACCCACGAAGCGAATGGGGCGCCGACCTGCCGCCCAAGCGTCCAATGGGACCCGAGACCGTCAAGTTCCTCCTGGTGCACCACACCGCGTCGAGCAACGTCGTACCCGACCCCCGCGAGGTCATCCGTCAGACCTATGCGTTCCAGACCGGACCCAGCAAGCGCTGGCCGGACATCTGTTACCACTTCATGATCGGCCCCGACGGCTCGGTCTGGGAGACACGGGCCGGCTCGCTCGCCGGACCCGTGGTCGCCGACGCAACCGGCGGCAATCAGGGCTTCGCCCAGTTGGTCTGCCTCATTGGTGACTTCACGGCGCAGGCTCCGACCGCCGCTGCGCAGGAGTCGTTGCTGCGAACGCTGATCTTCCTTGCTGACCGATACGGAGTCGACACCGACCCGGCCGCGACGACGACGTTCGTCTCACGCGGGTCGAACAAGTTCCGGTCCGGCGTCCCCGTGACGACCCCGACCATCTCAGGGCACCGCGACGTCACCTTCACCGCCTGTCCTGGCAACCTCGGCTACACATTGCTGGGTGGGTGGCGCAGCCGCGTGCATGCCACCAGACTCCAACGCACCGACCCGGGCCCCACCAAACGAGCGGTGCGCCTCGGGGTCCACCTCACGTAGCACCGGCGCTTCACTCCGACAGCCACCCGTAGCCCTCGACGCGTCGCGCTCGTAGCCTGACGGGATGCCCGATGGACCATCCGAACGCCTCCACGCCGACGTCGTCGTCGTCGGGGCCGGACCCGCCGGGACCGCAGCTGCGATCGAACTCCGACGCGCCGGGCGCTCGGTGATCGTGCTCGACAAGGCCGTGTTCCCGCGTGACAAGTGCTGCGGCGATGGCTTGACCACACTGGCCCTCCGAGAACTCGAACACCTCGGTCTCGACCCCGGAGCGATCGACGACTGGTTCGACGTCGCTGGAGCGACAATCCGGTCGCCCAGCGGCCGCCAGGTGGTCGTGCCACTTCCCGACACCGGCAAGTACGCGGCGGTGGCTCCCCGGCTCCAACTCGATGACGCTCTGCTCCGACTCGCTCGCGCGGAAGGAGCCGACGTTCGCGATGGCCACGCCTTCCACCAGCTGACCGAGCACGACGATCGCGTGACAGTCAGCGCGGACGGACTGCGGATCGCCACGCGGTACGTGGTCGCCGCCGACGGCATGTGGAGCCCGGTTCGAAAATCAATGGGTTTGAGCAAGCAGGGTTACCTCGGCGAGTGGCATGGGTTTCGCCAGTACGGCCGCAACGTGATCGGCCCGGCCGGTCAACAGTTGTTCGTCTGGTTCGAGCCGGACCTCGTCCCCGGCTACGCCTGGTCGTTCCCGCTCCCCGACGGCCGGGTCAACATCGGGTTCGGCGTGCTCCGCGACGGCGACCGCAAGATCCAGGAGATGAAACAGTTGTGGGTCGACTTGCTGACACGGCCCCACATCATCGAGGCACTCGGACCCGACTTCGAACTGGAGGATCGCCACACCGCGTGGCCGATTCCTGCCCGCATCGACGAGGCCGTCCTCGGAACCGGACGCGTGCTCTTCACCGGCGACGCGGCGATGGCCACCGACGTGATGACCGGGGAAGGCATCGGTCAGGCCCTGCTCACGGGGCGGCTCGCCGCCGAAGCGATCGTGGCCGCTGGAGCACTCCGCCCAGACGATGCGGTGCACCGCTACCGAACGGCCAGCCGCCATCACCTCGTGGCGGACCATCACATGTCGCTCGCCCTCGGATCGGTTCTCACCACCTCGTGGGGAGCCCGAGGCGCCATCCGCATCGTCGAGGCCAGCGGTTCCTGGGGCCGCCGGAACTTCGCCCGGTGGATGTTCGAAGACGAGCCACGCGCGCTGGTGCTGACCCCGAGCCGTTGGCATCGACGGTTCCTCGCTCGCGAGGGCGCCTACACCTGACCGGTCAGACCCGCGGATCGGCGGGCGGCGGCGCCCAGTAGTCCACGTCGGCGACCGTGCCGGTGATCCCGTCGACGTCGATGTCGGTCGGGTCGCCAGGGGCTTCGACCTCGATGACGATGTCGTCCTCCTTCGGCGGACCCTCGTACACATCACGCAACCCGATCATCGCTCCGGCAGCCGCGGCACCGAAGACGCCGCCCTTCCGACGGCCTGCCTCGATCATCGAAACCCGTCGAGCCGCCCGGCGCTCCTCGGCTTCGATCTGATCGACGGCGAGGTCCAGCTCCTCGACCAGCGTCGCGTCCACCTCGATGCGGTCATGGCTCCGCCCACCTTCGTCGCGGTCGTCCTGATCGTCGAGCGGCGTCGCGGCCATGCGGTCAGGTTACGACCAGAGCCATCCCGACGGCAGCTCCTGCCACGAGGATCCACGACACGAGGCAGGGCACCAGCGCGGCCGCCCTCCGAGACGCCGGAACCGTATCAACCACACCCAGCGCCCAATCCGAACATGCCCTCGCGATCCCCGGCGACGAGGAGGCCGGCAAGCTCGTCGCGATGTGGAACTGGCACGGCCGGCGATCTTCGCATGTCCGCCCCCCGGCGAAGGCACTGCGCGTCCGCGGGAGCGTTCTGGCCACCGGCGGGCACCAGTCCGAGAACTCGGTGAGAGCTACCCGGCTGCGTCACCTCGTGCTCGTAGCGCCGCTACCGTCACCCGGGCATGAGCGACAACAGTGCCTCTCCCCCTGCTGCGCCCCCGACGGTCTCGGGTCCCACCTCGGCACCGGTCACGTCGGCCGCCGACGACCGAGCGACCGCGGAGACGTTCGAGAAGATCTTCTTCGAGCTTCGCAAGGTCATGGTCGGTCAGACACGGCTGCTCGAACGACTCCTCGTCGGCGTGCTGTGTCGCGGGCACTGTCTCCTCGAGTCGGTCCCCGGATTGGCGAAGACGCTCGCGGCAGAGACCCTGGCCGACGTCGTCGGGGGCTCGTTCGCTCGCATCCAGTTCACCCCCGACCTGTTGCCCTCCGACATCACCGGCACCCGCATCTACCGGGGCAGCAGCGAGTCGTTCGACGTCGAGTTCGGACCGGTGTTCGTCAACTTCGTGCTGACCGACGAGATCAACCGGGCGCCGGCCAAGGTGCAGTCCGCCCTGCTCGAGGTGATGGCCGAGCAGCAGGTCACCATCGGTGGCATCACCCATGCCGTGCCCAAACCGTTCTTCGTCGTGGCCACGCAGAATCCGATCGAGTCCGAAGGCGTCTACCAGCTCCCCGATGCCCAGCGCGACCGCTTCATGATGAAGATCGTTCTCGACTATCCCACAGCCGACGAGGAGATGATGATCCTCGATCGGATGAGCATCAGCCCGCCCATCCCGAGCCAGGTCATCACGTTGGACGAACTCGTGGTCCTCCAGGAGCGAGCCGATCGGGTGTTCGTCGACCGGTCGGTGTCGCAGTACGCCGTCGATCTCGTTCAGTGCACTCGCATGCCGGAACGGTTCGGACTCGCCGACCTGTCGACGGTGATCGGGCTCGGCGCCAGCCCGCGTGCATCGCTCAACCTGATCCGGGGTGCCCGTGCGCTGGCGATGCTCCGTGGTCGCTCGTATGCAACACCTCAGGACGTGTTCGACCTGGCGCCCGAGGTGTTGCGGCATCGGCTGCTGCTGACCTACGACGCACTCGCCCGCGACATCACTCCCGACCATGTCGTCCAGCGAGTCCTCGCGACCGTGCCGGCGACGTGGGTCTCACCCAAGCCGAACGACGCCGCCCAAGCCGGCACAACGAGCTGAATTCAGCCGATGATGGTACGGAGTTGACCGTGGCGACCCTTGGGCCGGCCAGCGTTTCGCCGTCGGCTGCCGCGACAGCATCGAAGGCGGGCCGATTCGGCACCTCCGGACGTGCAGCGACCACCACCTGGGCGGCCGGTCCGCCGACCGAGACGGTGGCAGAGTTGCTCCGCACACTCGAGCTGACGATCAACGGCCGACTCGACGGCGTGTTGCACGGCAACCATCAGGGGCTCACCCCCGGGCACGGCTCCGAGCCCGGCGAGTCGCGTCTCTATCAGCCAGGCGATGACGTTCGCCGGATCGACTGGAACATCACGGCTCGCACGCGCGAGACCCACGTCCGCGAGCAGATCGCCGACCGCGACCTGACGGCATGGCTCGTGGTGGATGTGTCGGCGACGATGCAGTTCGGCACCGTCGCCAACGACAAGGCCCAGATCGCAACGGCCGCCGCGGCATGCGTCGGGTTCCTGACCGCCCGCAACCAGAACCGGCTCGGAGCCGTTCTCGTCGCCGGGCCCTCGATCCACGTCATCCCACCGCGATCGGGGGCCAACCAGGTTCGCGCGGTCCTCTCGACGCTCAGCGACCCCCCGACATCGGAGGGTCTGGGCCACGGCGACCTCGCCGGAGCGCTCGACCGGGTCGGGGCGATCGCCAACCGGCGGGGCTTCATCGCGGTCATCAGCGATTTCCCGGGCGATGGATGGCAGCCGTCGCTCGCCCGGCTCAGCATGCGCCATGACCTCCTCGCCATCACCGTGCACGACCCTCGCGAGTACGACGTCCCGCCGATCGGACTCGTCGATGTCGTCGACCCCTCGACCGGAGCGGTACGCGAAATACGGGTCACCGCGAAGGTGCAGGCACGATTCGCCGAGGCCGCTGCCGAGGATCGCGCCCGCCGCCAGGACGCACTGGGCCGATCCGGTGCCGACATCATCGAACTCGCCACCGACAGCGACTGGCTCGCCGCCATCGTTCAACACACCCAACGCAAGCGAGTCCAGGCGGTTCGTGGTGAAGGGATCCGACGGTGAGTACCGACTTCCTCGCTCCCGGACGTCTCTGGCTGTTGGTGCTCGTCCTGGCGCTGGGCGTCGGGTACGTCGTCGTGCTGCGCTGGCGCCGGGCGGCGACCGTCCGCTTCACCCAAGTCGAGCTCCTCGACAAGGTTGCACCGCAGCGGCCCAAGTGGCGCCGCCACGTCGTCGCTGCGTTGATGCTGCTCGGTCTCACCTTCGCCGTGATCGGCGTCGCTCGCCCGGTCGACCGCAGTACCGAGAAGACCACCAGCGACGGTCGGATCCTGGTGCTGTTCGACGTCTCGCTGTCGATGATGGCCGATGACGTCGACCCGAGTCGTTTCGTGGCAGCACAGGAGGCCGCGCAGAACTTCGTCGACGAAGTCGACGACGGCGTGGAGGTCGGACTCGTGTCGTTCTCGGGCACCGTCACGACCGAGGTCGATCCGACGCTCGACCGCGGCGCGATGGAACGCGGGATCGAGAACTTGGGGCTCGCGGAGTCGACCGCCATCGGCGAAGCGCTGGTTTCCGGCACGCGGATCCTGGTGAACACCGCCGATCCCGATGCCGACCCCGATCAGGCACCGGGTGTGCTGGTGCTGCTGAGCGACGGCGAGACCACCGTCGGTCGGCCGACCGACGAGGGCGCGCGAGTGGCCACCGAGGCCGGAGTTCCGGTGTACACGATCGCATTCGGCACCGAAGGCGGCGCAATCGTCGACCCGGTGAGCGGCGATGTCGTCCCTGTTCCGGTTCGACCCGCCGACCTCGCGGCTGTGGCGGAAGCCACCGGCGGTCAAGCCTTCGAGGCCCGCACCGGTGGCGAACTCGCGGCCGTCTACGACCAGATCGCTGAGTCGCTCGGGGAGACGATCGGCGAGCCGGTCGAGATCATCAAGGAACTCACCTGGCAGTGGGCTCTGGCCGCCTTCCTGGTGCTGTGTCTCGCCTGGGCGCTCAGCCTGTGGTGGCTCCGCGGCATGGTCTGACCCCAACTCACGCCCAAGTTCCGCGAGCCCTGGGCTCGGCGGAACTCTGGGGTCGCTCAGAGGAGGGACTTGAGCTGTTCGATGGTCTCGACGGGGTCGCCGCCGACCGCGTTCACCGACAGATGCGTCACGCCGGCTTCCTTGAACGCGGCGATCCGCTCCTTGACGTAGCCGGCCGGACCGACCAGGTTCGTCCTCTCGAGCATCTCGGCCGGGACCGCAGCTGCGGCCTCGTCCTTCTTTCCCGACAGGTACAGGTCCTGGATCTCGATCGCTTCGTCCACGTAGCCGTAGCGCTGACAGATCGTGTTGTAGAAGTTCTGATCGCGTGCGCCCATGCCGCCGACGTACAGCGCCACATTCGGCCGGGAGTAGTCGAGAATCCGCTGTTGCGCGTCCCCGGTCAGCTCGTCGCCGATCGCCACCATGCCACCAGCCGAGATCTGCAGCTGACCGAGGTCGGCGTCCCGCTCGGACTGTCCGGCCTTGAGGTCGTCGCCCCACACCGAGTGGAACTTCTCGGGATCGAAGAAGATCGGCAGCCAACCGTCGGCGTACTTGGCAGTGTTCTTGACCGACTGTCCCATCAGGCTCGCCCAGAAGATCGGGATGTGACTCCGCACCGGATGGTTGATCAGCTTGAGCGGCTTGCCGAGGCCGGTGCCTTCGCCTTCCGGCAACGGGATCTTGGTGGTCGGGCCGTCGTACACGACCTTCTCGCGCTCCCACGTCATCCGGCAGACGTTGATGTAGTCGCGGATACGCGGCATCGGCTTCTCGTAGGGGACGCCGTGGAATCCTTCGATCACCTGCGGCCCCGACGCGCCGAGACCGAGGATGAAACGGCCTCCCGACACGTAGTCGAGTCCTGCCGCGGTCTGCGCCATGCAGGTGGCGGTCCGCGAGAACACATTGAGGATGCCCGAGCCGATCTCGATCGTGGAGGTCTTGGCCGCGAGGTACCCCATCTGTGAGACCGCGTCGAAGCTGTACGCCTCGGGCACCCAGACCACATCGAGGCCCGCCTTCTCGAGTTCGACCACGCGCTCCACGTCTGCGTGGAAATCGCCCGAGTAACTGATCATCATCGACAGCTTCATGAGCGTGGACGTTACGTTTGCGGGCCAGGGCTCCAACAATCGGAGCCACCCGGAGCGCGTCGACTACCCGTTGAGGTTGCCGCTGCGGAATCCCTCGAGGTCGACGGTGACGTACCGATAACCGGCACCCCGGACCACCTCGACCACCTCAGCGCGCCGAGCGACGACGTCGGCGATGTCGCTCAACTCGACCTCGATTCGGGCGGTGTCGTCGTAGTGACGTACCCGCACCTGAGCGAACCCCAATCGGTGCAACGACGCCTCGGCCCGATCGACACGCCCGAGGATCTCGACCGAGACCTCCGTGCCGTACGGGATTCGGCTCGCCAGGCACGCCGCCGCCGGCTTGTCCCAGGTCCGCAACCCCATTGCTCGAGACGCCGCCCGCACGTCGTCCTTGGTGAAGCCGGCCGCGACGAGCGGGAACTCGGCCCCCGCCTCAGTGGCGGCCCGCTGACCGGGACGGTGGTCACCCAAGTCGTCGAGGTTCACGCCGAGCACGACCGTGGCTCCCTCCGCCACGGCAATCGGACCGACCACATCCATCAGCTCGGCCTTGCAGTGATAGCACCGGTCGGTGTCGTTGAGCCGGTAGGCCGCACGCTCCATCTCGGCGGTCCGCACGGGCGTCCACCGCAAACCCCACTCGCCGGCCAATTGCCGACAATCGGCTTCCTCGTCGCCGGCCAGCGACGGTGACACGGCGGTGACGGCGTGGACCCGGTCGGCGCCGAGCACTCGATGTGCTGCGGCCGCGAGAAACGTCGAATCGGCGCCACCGCTGAACGCCACGACGAGCTGTCCGATACGTTCCAGGTCCGCCTCGAGCCGGGACATCTTGCCGTCCAGAGTCACCGTGTCGAAGTACGGGTGGACATGCGGGTCGACACGCGGGTCGACACGGTGGACGTCCGGGGTCGTGCCGAGGTCGAACATCATCGCAGTATTGCGCGGCGCGCACCGTTCTCGCACCACGGCCGTCAGCCCGCGCACGATCAGTTCGTCACCCCCGGGCGAACGTGCGAGACTCGGCGCTCGATGGGTATGCCGACGTGGTGGAACGAGCGGCGCTTCGGGCTGTTCGTGCACTCCAACGTGGCCACGGTGCCGGCGTGGTCCCCGATCGGGGAGTACGCCGACTGGTACCAGAGCCACCTCGGCGAAGATGTCACCGACGTCATGCTGCATCCCCGACCCCTGGTCGAGGTGCTCGCCCACCACCGCGATCGATGGGGCCACATCGAACGGTTCGACGACTTCCTCCCTCTGTTGACCTACGAGGCATTCGATGCGGAGGCCTGGGCTCGGCTCGCCGTCGATGCCGGAGCGGGCTACACGGTCTTCGTCGCCAAGCATCACGACGGCTGGGCTTGGTGGGACGCGCCGAACACCGATCGCACGATGCTCAACGGAGGCCCGAAGCGCAACGTCCTGGCGGAGTATGCGGCTGCCTGCGAACGCAACGACGTGGTCTTCGGGACCTACTACTCGCTGCTCGACTGGGGCGACGACCGGTATCCCGGACAGAGCTACGTCGAATCGGTGCTCCACCCCCATGTGCTCGACCTCGTCGAGCGTTTCGGTTCCAGCGTGCTGTGGGGAGACGGGCATTGGGGGCACGGCCCCGATCGTTGGCGCAGCGCCGAACTGCTCGAGCGCGTGCGGGCAATCGATCCTGACATCGTGGTCAACGATCGGTGGTGCCTCACCGATGCCGATCTCCCGAGCGGCGGGCCGTCGATCGTCCAGACCTTCGAGTACCAGGCGCCGCCGGGCATCGTCGAGGGGCCGTGGGAACTGTGCCGCGGCATCGGTTCGAGCTTCTGCCACAACCGGGCCGAACGCGCCGAACACCACCTGTCGGCTTTCGACATCGTCTCGCTCTACACCGAGGTGGTCGCAAAGGGCGGACACCTCCTGCTGAACGTCGGTCCGGCCGCGGACGGCTCGATCCCCGAGTTGCAGGCAGCTCCGCTTCGCGGTGCCGGGGCCTGGATCCGTCGATTCGGTGGAGTCCTCGGCGCTTCGGTCCCGTGGACCGAGTGGGGCGATGACCACACCCGGTTGTTCGAGGTCGACCGGATCGTGTACGCCGTGGACCTGAGTGGCCGCGGCCACTTCGGCAGCGTCAGGACCGATCGGTGGACGGTGGCGACCGTCGAGGTCACGAGCGATGTCGATCCATCCGGTCCGGGAACCCCCATCGGGTTCCGCCAGGACGAAGAAGGCCTCCATCTGGACCTCCGGCGTTCGCCGCTCGACCGGCATGATCCAACGCTGTCCGACATCGGCGTCTACCGGATCGACCTCCGGCCCGCCGACCGGCCCGCCGAGCTCTTCACGCCGGAACCACGCAGCCCGATCGAGCTCGCGCCGTTGCTGCACGATGTGTCACCGGGCGACATCGTGCAGCTCGGCGACGGCACGTACAACGGCCCGGTGACCGTGCCGGCAGGCGTCGTGGTGCGAGGCCTCGGCCCGTCGAGAACACTCATCAGCGGCGGAGGGCTCACTGCGGTCAACTTGCAGCGAAACGCCCGAATCGAACACCTCTGCGTCGACGATGGGCCTCGACGCATCGCCTCGTTCCCGAGCCCGACCGTCGAGGTGCAGGGCCCCTATGCAACCATCCTCGGTTGTCGAGTCGATGGCCACGTCGTCGTGCGGGCCGATGACGTGCTCGTCAAGGCCACCGCCGCGTTCGGGGTGGTCGCCGAGGGCGGCGAGCGGCTCACCGTGTCGCGCTGCGACCTGACCGGCATGTGCTGGGACGTCGGCATCCACCTGATCGGCGGCAGCGGCCACGAGATCGACTCCTGCGAACTCCACGACCACCTCTGCGCGGTCCGCGCGTCGGACACGACCGGCACGATCGTACGCGGGAACAACATCACCGCTCGATGGTGGGGCGTCCACCTGGAACGAACGGAACAGGCCCACGTTCACGGCAACTTCGTGAACCACACGATGCGGGGGGTGGACATCGACGGCGGCACACAGGCGCTCATCGACGGCAACGCGGTCTGCGATGGCGACAGTGGCTGCATCGTCGAATGGGGTGCCTCCGAATGCACGGTCAGCGGGAACCGGTGGGAGCACTGCCGTATCGGCGTCCTGTCATGGGAGGCCAGCAACCTGCAACTCCACGCCAACGAGGCCATCGACCTCCACGATCCCGACGGCGCCATCACCACCGGCCCGTGATCGGTTGCTCATGGTGTCGGACACCATGAGCAACGGGTCACGCGGACTGGGAGCGACGCTTGGCCTCGCGGGCCCGGTTGGTCGGGTCGAGGTCGGCCTTGCGCAGACGGATGTTCACGGGTGTCACCTCGACGCACTCGTCGTCGGCGATGAACTCCAACGCACCTTCGAGCGACAGCACTCGGTGCGGTGTGAGCTTGACCGTCTCGTCGGCGGATGCCGCCCGGACATTGGTCATCTTCTTCTCACGGCAGATGTTGACGTCCATGTCACCGGCGCGGGAGTTCTCGCCGACGATCATGCCGCAGTAGACCTCGGTACCGGGGCCGACCATCATCGTGGCGCGGTCCTGCAGGTTCATCATGGCGTACGTGGTCGCCGGGCCGATCCGATCGGCGACGAGCACTCCCGACTGGCGTGAACGGATCTCGCCCGCCCACGGCTCGTAGCCCTCGAAGATGTGGCTGATGACGCCGGTACCGCGGGTTTCGGTGAGGAACTCGGTTCGGAATCCGATCAGGCCACGGGCAGGAACCAGGTAGTCGAGGCGCACCCATCCCGACCCGCCCATGTTCTGCATCCGGCCCTTGCGGGTGGCGAGCAACTGGGTGACCGCACCGAGGTGCTCATTGGGGACGTCGATCGTGACACGCTCGACCGGCTCGTGGACCGTGCCGTCGACCTCATGGGTGAGCACGACCGGCTTGCCGACGTTGAGCTCGAATCCCTCGCGGCGCATCTGTTCGACGAGGATGGCCAGCTGCAGCTCGCCTCGGGCTTGGACCTCCCAGGCATCGGGGCGCTCAGTCGGCAGCACGCGGATCGACACGTTGCCGACGAGTTCCGCGTCGAGGCGGTTCTTGACGAGGCGGGCGGTCAGCTTCTTGCCTTCGCGGCCGGCGAGGGGCGAGGTGTTGATCCCGATCGTCATCGACAGCGCCGGCTCGTCGACCGTGATCACGGGAAGCGGCCGAGGATCTTCGGGGTCGGCGAGGGTTTCACCGATGTAGATCTCCTCGATGCCGGCGACGGCAACGAGGTCACCCTGACGAGCCGAATCGACCGGCACGCGAGTGAGGTGTTCGGTGAGGAACAGCTCGGCGATCTTGGCGCGGGCGACGGTTCCGTCACGCTTGCACCAGGCGACCGACTGCCCCTTCTTGATCTCGCCCTCCATCACCCGCAACAGCGCGAGGCGGCCGAGGTACGGCGAGGCATCGAGGTTGGTGACCCACGCCTGCAGCGGCAGACCCTCGTGGTAGGTCGGTGCGGGGATGTGGTCGAGCAGGATCTCGACGAGCTCGTGGAGGTTCTTCTTCTCGACGGTGCCGGCGATGATGCCGTGCGCCTCATCGAGGTCCAGCGTGGCCCACCCGTCACGGCCCGAGCAGTAGACGATGGGGAACTCGACCTGGTGCTCCTTGGCGTCGAGATCGAAGAAGAGCTCATAGACCTCGTCGATGACCTCGGCGGTGCGAGCATCGGCTCGGTCGACTTTGTTGATCACGAGGATGACCGGCAGGTTTCGGGCCAGCGCCTTGCGCAGGACGAACCGGGTCTGGGGCAACGGGCCCTCTGCAGCGTCGACCAACAGCACGATGCCGTCGACCATCGTGAGCGCTCGCTCGACTTCTCCGCCGAAATCGGCGTGGCCAGGCGTGTCGACGATGTTCAGGGTGACGTGATCATCGGTGCGCTCGTCGTGCCAGACGAGCGAGGTGTTCTTGGCGAGGATCGTGATGCCCTTTTCACGTTCGAGGTCGTTCGAGTCCATGACCCGTTCTTCGTGGAACTCGTTGGCCCGAAAAGCGCCGGCTTGCTGCAGCAGCGAGTCGACGAGCGTCGTCTTGCCGTGGTCGACGTGGGCGACGATCGCAAGGTTGCGGATGTCGTCGCGGCGCCGAACGCTGGCGTCGGTGTCGAGGCCCGGCGAGCCGTCGAGAAGGATCTGGTCGTGGAGGGACACGACATGCCACGCTATCGGCGCTTCACGAGCGAACGAGCGCACGAGTGCTGCACCACGGGGGCGTCGTCGTCCCTCGCGCTCCACCGGGACAACCCGAGAAACGCTGAGATCGGATCGCTGGGCGTCCGGATCGATGAGCACGGCGGGCGGTCCATCCTGATACCCCAAGGGGTATCATCGCCGAATGCGAGGATTGTTGGCGTCGCCGCTCGGATTCCTGATCGGATTGTCACTCGGCGCCCTCGGTGGCGGCGGATCGATCCTCGCCGTGCCGGCCCTCGTCTACGCCGCCGGCCAGGACCCGAAGGGCGCCACGACCACCTCGCTCGTGCTCGTGACGATCACCGCACTCGTGGGGATCATCCCTCACTGGCGGGCGGGGAGGGTCCGCCTCGCGGCCGGTGCACTCTTCGGACTGGCCGGTGTCGGTGGATCGTTGCTCGGTTCGCACTGGAACTCGGCGGTGAACCCTGACGTCCTGCTCCTCGCCTTCGCCGGGTTGATGCTGGTCGCAGCGTTCGCGATGTGGCGCCGACTCGACACCTCTCCGAAGCCGGCGCCTCAATCCGCGGGCGCCGCAGCCAATCTCGAACGGGTCGTTCCGGGCGAGACGCAGGTCCGAATCGACGCCGCGACCGTCGTGAAGGTGATCTTCGCAGGGTCGTTCGTCGGCCT
>Ga0316193_10001130_pt1 | contig 17625 bp, 16 predicted proteins | sample MerIslsedime2_MG_FD_207735 | JGI IMG/M metagenome (GOLD analysis project Ga0316193, IMG submission 207735) | Coastal sediment microbial communities from Maine, United States - Merrow Island sediment 2 | ecosystem: Environmental > Aquatic > Marine > Coastal > Sediment | place: USA: Maine... | reverse complement strand
TTCCGCGGATATGACATAATTTCTGTTATAGATTTTCATGTCTTTTTGCAGATCAATACCACGTGATCACTGTAATAATAGCGTTTAATACATTCTTGTAAGAATTATGTGGGACAGCAGTGGGACGGAGGGATTTTTATTTTACTGGTTCCGACTTAATCTTACAGTTGGCACATGTTTTCGCTTGATCGATAAACCGGCCAATACGGGAGGTTTAACATCCTGTTTTCTCGCAGAGGCGCAGAGAGCGCAAAGGTTTGATTGTTGTTTGTGCACAGCATTTATAATTTTTATCCCTTCTTTGCGCGCTTGGCGTCTTGGCGAGAGTTTGTAGTACATTATCCCGGATTACGCTCCGCTTCATCCGGGCTACGGTTTTGTTGCCAGCTCACGCGTGTGCGTGATCAGGCAGTATTCGTGTTTGGGTTCAAGCTTGTGCAGCGCGGCTGGGTGTTGTGTGAACTTCTATATCAAGCCCGAGTTGTTTGCGAAGAACACCGATTATTTTTGTTAAATTATCCATAGTCGGATTGCCCCTCGCTGAAAGCATGCGATGCAGACTCTTGCTGGGTTTCTTGAGTTCGAGTGCTAGCGTTTCGAAACCAACCGTAGCATTGACTAAATCTCTGAGTACCAAACGGGCGACTTCAGGCTCTTCGTTTAGAAACAGGGTTATCGCCTCATCAAGCATGGCAGCCATGAACGCCGGGTCTTTATTCACCCGCTCATTAATCGTCTGTTTGTAATCTCTGGTGAAGTTCATTATCTGCCACGTTTCTTACGGAGATTGTATTCCTTGTATAGTTCTATAGCCTTGTTGATATCGTTTTGCTGCCTCTTCCTGGTGCCTCCGCCCAGAAGAATAATTAAATCTTTGCCATCCTGAACCAGGTATATTCTGTAACCAGGACCCCAGTTGATTCGGTATTCGCCTAAGCCGGAAAACCATTTGATATTTGAAGTATTGCCAAGTTCTAACCTTGCTATGGCAACAGCCACATTTGCTGCAGCAAGCGCATCGAGACTGTCAAACCATGCCTTATAAGGGCTTGAGCCATCTTCCTTGATGTATTCCAAAATCCCCATGAAAGAGATAGTAACTTATATGTTACTTATGTGCAACGAATTATCCTTGTGTTTCTATTGTTTCGCGTGAGTACTCTTATTAGCAAAGCATGAATATGGTTTTGTCTGTATCTTATTGAATTTGTGACTGAAGTCGCCCCGATGAAACAGTGGCGAGGGACGAGTTGCAAGGGACAAGGAATAATACTTTTAGCCACTTCTCCCTTTGGGAGAAGGCTGGGATGATAGTTCGACAAGCTCACTATGAGCGGGTGTTTGAATCTGTGCCCTCACCCCAACCCTCTCCCAGTGGGAGAGGGAGTTCACTTCAACCAGCCTGCATTCTGACGATCAAAGCAATTAGTTTTTTAATGACTGCTATGGAATAATTAATCCCGAAAATCTGCCTATTCGCGTAAAACAATCAATGTCAACAAACGATAAAATTAAATTACTCTTTGATTTGGGTGAAGCTAACCGAAGCCGGGACTGGCAAGATTATCTACAATATGGATTTGATGAATCAGATGTACCCGCCCTGCTGGAGCTCGTGGCAGATGATGCGCTCAATCACGCCAGTGCTGAAAGCAAGAAGGTGTGGGTGCCGCTCCATGCCTGGCGCACTTTGGGACAGATAGGCAGTGACAAGGCAGTGGCACCCCTGATCGCGCTTTTTGACCAGTTCGTTAAGGATGACTGGGCACTGGAAGAGTTTCCCGAAGTCATGGGCATGATCGGCCAATCGGCGATTACCCCACTTAACATTTATCTGAACGAGACTCAGCACGGTGAGTTTGCTCGCGCAATGGCTGTCGATAGTCTGGCCGAGATTGTTAAACGTGATCCTTCGTGGAGGGAGCAGGTCATCCAGTGTTATCAGGATTATATGTCGCACCCTGATGAATCCGCCTTCGTCCTTAATGGCCTGCTCGTTGGTTGCCTGCTGGATCTCGATGCCAAAGAAACGATCAATGATATTCGGCGACTGTTTGAAAAAGGCTGTGTTGATATCGCTTGTGCCGGTGATCACGAGGAAGTTGAAATCGAACTGGGTTTTCGGACTGAACGATCTACACCCAAACCCGATTTTGCTGCACTGTATGGTCTGGACGATTTACCTGAGCTACCAATACCCGATAGAAACGACACCCTTGGAGTCATCGATTACTTCCTGATGCACTATGGTAACGAAGATTCGATACAGGATGTTTCTGAACTGGATGGTTTTTTTACTGCGCTGGCTTGTGCGCCAAATACGATCATGCCTTCTAGCTGGATGCCTGCCATTTGGGGTGGTGAGGCACTGCTACCGAAGTGGGAAACTATCAAAGAATTTGAGGAGTTTTCCCAGGCTGTGTTTGCGCTTTACAATATCGCCATGCAGAGCATGAATGAGCATCAATTTGAACCGATTTACCTGGTCAATGAAATTGAAGGCAAAACCTATTATATCGTCGATGAATGGTGTGAGGGTTTTCTGCGCGGCATGAGTCTCTGGGGCCCGCTAGATTCGAAGGACGCCGCTTTCACTGAAGAGTGTCTTCAGTCCATCAGGTTTTTTGCAACAGATGCGGATCTTGAACAGCTGGTTTCCATGAGTGATGATGAAGTGTCGGCTCAACAAGATTTAATCGAAGCTGATGTGCTCGACCTGTTCCAACATTTTTTTGAACAACGCAAACCTGGCATGCAAACAGTCATTCGTGATGAACCTAAAGTAGGCCGCAATGATCCTTGTCCCTGCGGTAGTGGTAAAAAATTCAAGAAATGTTGTCTGCATTGAAACATACAAACTAAAGTTACCAGGTACGAAGAATAAAACTAAAATACTTCTAGCTGCTTCTCACTTTGGGAGAAAGCTGGGATGATCCTTCGACTTGCTCAGGATGAGCGTTGGGGTATTTGAACCATACGCCCTCACCCCAACCCTCTCCTACGTTTCTAGCCCCTTATGAAGTTGACGATCCATTGTGCGACCAGTTCGTTGTCTTCGTTTTGTTGCAGCGTTTCCATGCCCTGCTGGTAGGCCTGTTCTCCGATGATCTCGCGGCGTTGCGTCATGATGTAATGCACGTAATCATGGTTAAATTCCGGGTGGCCCTGGAATGTCAGCACCGAGTGGTTAATCCGGTAGCCGGCGATGGGACAGAATTCGTTGGTGGCGACCAGGGATGCCTCTGAGGGCAACCGGGTGACCTGGTCCTGGTGACTGACCAGCAAGTTAAACTCTTGCTGTTCTGGTTTTAACCAGTGCGGCATATGTGTGACCTTGCTGCTTGCCATGCCGACACCCCAGCCCTTGTCATGCTTTTGCACTGAACCACCCAGAGCCTGTGCAATCAGTTGATGGCCGAAGCAAATGCCCAACAGCTTTTTTTCCTGCTCGTAGCAATCAAGTGCGAATTGTTTTAACTGGTGTATCCAGTGAATATCTTCGTAGCAGCTCGATTTGCTGCCGGTGATCAGGTAGACATCGCAGTCGTTGATGTGTTGCGGGTATTCCAGTTCCGTGACCTGGTACGTTTGAAATTCCAGTTTCGGATCAGCCGAGGACAATAGTTTTTCAAACATGGGCGCATAGCGTCCGTAACGTTGAACAACTTCGTCGGTCAGGTCATCTGCTTGTAGAATTCCGATAATCAACTCGATTTACCCTTTAGCCTCCATGTACAGCTGTTGTAAACAATGCGGAATACTGTTCTGCGCTCAGTAATACCGGGTTACCCGCGGCAGATGGATCTTGTGATGCCATCTCACCAATGATTTTACTTTGCTCAGCGCTGATGTCTATCGATTGCAGGTCGCCGGGGATTTGCAGCGTTTTTCTGAGTTGCAGAATCCAGTGCAGGAAACCTTCAAAAGATACTTCATCCAGGTCAAGCACGCGTGCGATGTGGATTGTTTTCTCTTCGATAGCGGGCTTGTTGTGCTGCAATACATAGGGCAACAGTATCGCATTGAGCAGGCCGTGATGTTTATCGTAGACGGCGCCGAGCGGATGCGCCAGTGCGTGTACCGCACCCAGTCCTTTTTGAAAAGCTACCGCGCCCATCATCGAGGCGGCTAGCATGTGGCTTCTGGCTTCGAGGTTGTCGCCTTCGCTAAAGGCGAGCGGCAGCCACTTGCTGATCAGGGTCATGGCCTGCAACGCGATGCCGTCGGCCATCGGGTGGTAGCCTGTCGCACAATAAGCTTCGAGGCTGTGTACGAACGCATCCATGCCGGTGGCCGCAGTCAAGGGTGCAGGCAATCCCGTGGTCAGGGCGGAATCCGCAATCACCCGGTTCGCCAGCATGCCGGGATGAAAAATAATGATTTTACGCTGCCGGGTTTCATCGACGATGACTGAAGCGCGCCCGACTTCAGAGCCGGTGCCTGCGGTTGTGGGTATGGCGATCAGCGGGGCGATGCCATCAGCATTGACCCGCAACCAGTTGTCACCTACATCCTCGAAATCCCACAGGGGCCTGTGCTGCCCGACCATCAACGCAATGGCCTTGGCCGCATCGAGCGCGCTGCCGCCACCGAGTGCAATGACACCATCATGCTGTCCCTGTTGAAAGGCCTGTACGCCGGCTTCCACGTTGCTGCCGGTCGGGTTGGGTTTTACATCGCAAAACAGGCTGGTGTTGAGCCCGGCATTTTTATTGCTATCGATCAGTTCGCTGACAAAGTCGAGCCTGGCCAGCCCGGCATCGGTGACCAGCAGCGGTTTGCTGATGCCCTCTTCCCTGCAGGCAGCCGGTAATTGGCGGATGGTGCCAACACCAAAAGTGACCGCTGTGGGGAAACTCCAGTTGCCCTGTAGCTGTTGTAATGTTGAATTGATGTTTTCGTTTGCCATAGTTACATAATATCGCGTCATGCCTGTGAAGATACGTCACCCCCGAATGTTTCTATTGGGGGCAGGCATCCAGTAACGCCTTCTCCCTCTGGGAGAAGGCGCTAGTTCGTAGCCTGGATGAAGTGAAACGTAATCCGGGATGCACTTGCGATGAACAAACACCCCCGGATTACACTTCGTTCCATCCAGGCTACGCGCTTTGTTTTCCTCACCACTCGCAAGAGGAACCACCGCTCATCCTGAGCTTGTCGAAGGACCCTCGCCACTACCTCACCGGTGCGGCTTCAGCCGCGAAATTGTATGATCGTTAATATAAATAGCTTATATCAATTCATCATACCAACGGGTTTCATCAGCGACTAAATATTTTTCAGGTAAAACGATTTCGGTCGGGTCAACTGCTCATACCCCAGCGCCGACAGCGAACAACCGCGGCCCGAGTTTTTCACGCCCACCCAGGCCAGTGCCGGATCGAGATAGTCACAGCGGTTCATGTAAACGGTACCCGTTTGTATCTGCGCGCCCAGTTCCGCCGCTTTGGTTTCGTCGCGCGTCCATATTGATGCTGTCAGGCCATATTCACTGTCATTCATCAGCTCGATGGCCTCTGCATCATTACTGACTTTCATGATGCCGACAACCGGTCCGAAGCTTTCCTGTTTCATCACGGCCATTTCATGAGTGACATCAACCAGTACCTGCGGCGCCAGGTAGTTTGTGCCCGGCTGGTTTGCTTCAAACAGTTCTACATCGATGCAGGCTTTAGCACCGCTCGCAACGGCCTGGTTGATCTGCTCGCGAACAAACTCAGCGGCCCTGGCGTTCACCATCGGTCCCAGTGTGGTATCGGCTTGCAGTGGATTGCCCAGGCGATACTGTTTTACCTGGTCGACAAATTGTTCAACGAATGGATCGAAGATGTCTGCATGGACATAGATGCGCTCGACCGCGCAGCAGGATTGGCCGCTATTGAAAAAGGCGCCATCGACCAGGTTCTCTACACTGTGATCCAGCTCAGCATCGCGCATCACGTAGGCAGGATCCTTGCCACCCAGTTCAAGTGCAACACCCTTGAACAGCCCCGCGGCGGCGAGTTCGATGGACTCGCCGCCACTGACAGAACCGGTGAAGGAAACAAAATTGATTGAACTGTTTTTGATCAGCTTCGACGTGCTCTTGTGATCAAGGTGTAGATACTGAAAAACGCCTGCGGGTAGTCCGGCCTCGGTGAATGCCTGGTGAAAGCGTTCGGCACACAACAGGGTTTGTTTCGAGTGTTTGAGGATGACGGTGTTGCCCGCCATCAATGCGGGAATGATCGAATTGACTGCTGTCAGGTAGGGATAATTCCACGGCGCCAGCACCAGCACTGTTCCCAATGGCTCATGGCGAATCAAGCGGGTTAAGCCGGGCTTGTTGTTTGTTTCGGTATCCTTGATCTGTATGTCGGCGAGTTCCTGCCCGGCAATGTCGATCATGTAGCGGGCGCGTTGTTCCAGGCCATGAATTTCGCCCGGGCTGTGCGCAACAGGTCGCCCCATCAGCCGGGTGATTTCTATGGCGAGTTCAGCCGCGTTGTCGCGCATGATATCAATGGCTTTATGGCATAGCACTGCGCGCTGTTGAACGCTGGTGTGTTTCCAGGCTGCCCGGGCTGTGTTAGCTGCCTGTATAGTGGACAGGATCTCCGCTTCGCCGGCCAGTTCTCTTTGCGCGACAATCGAGCCATCGACAGGTGATACGATTTGTATGTTGTTGCTCATGCTGTGCTCGTTCAGTGCGTAGCCTGGATGGAACGCAGTGTAATCCGGGTTGTGCTTGCGATAATAGACTTCTCCCCGGATTACAGAATACATCCATGTATTACGAAAGACGTCCTGTCTTTCGCCTTACAGGCTGACCTTCGGTCATTCACATGCTCCTGGGTAATTAGTCTGCCCTGCGGGGCAGCCGGAGGCTGTTCAAATTACAAATACCTTCCCTGGTATTTGCCCCTTCGGGGCCAACTGAAGCTGTTCAAATTGATTCCTGATGAATTTGTCAATCCAATTGAATTTAGTACGCTTCGCTGCAGCCGGGATACTTTACTTTCTTTATATCGTCATACCGGCATGCTTTTAAGCCGGAATCCAGCGACTTAAGACACTGGATTCCCGCTAAAAGCTGCGGTAATGACGAATAAGATTGTTTTTCATGTACACCCTAAATAATCTCAAAGTAGCGTTCCAGTTCCCAGTGAGAAATGTGTTTGCGAAATTCCCGGACTTCCCATTCCCGGCTGGCCGCGAAATGATCGACGAATTCATCACCTAGATAGTCCCTGGCGATGTTCGAAGTCTTGAAACGCTGCGCTGCTTCCATCAGGTTTGTCGGTAGCTGCAGATGCTCGGGGAACAACTGATCATAGGCGTTGCCTTCCACCATCGTTTCGATGTCTGCATCATGCTCGATACCCCACAGTCCGCATGCGATGACGGCGGACAGGATGACATAGGGATTGGCATCTGCGGCTGCGATGCGGTACTCCAGTCGTTGGGCTTTTTCACTGCCCGGGATAATGCGAATCGCACAGGTGCGGTTGTCGATACCGACGCTGGCTTCGGTGGGCGCCCAGTAACCGGGTACGAGACGCCGGTAGGAATTAATGGTCGGCGCAATCATGGCAAGAAATTCGGGCATGAGTTTTTGTAATCCGCCAACGAACTGTCGCATGGTTCGGCTCATGTTGTGAGCTTGTGCTGCATCATGAAATAACGCTTTGCCGGCCTTGTCTCTGATCGAAAGATGAATATGACCGCTTTGACCCGGGTAATCTGGTGACCACCTCGCCATGAACGTGGCCATCTTGTTTTCTTTTTGCAATGCCACTTTTGTAAATGTCTTGAACAGGGCCGCATCGTCGGCCGAGCGCAGCGCATCTTTATACGTGATCGCTGCTTCGAGTACTCCGGGTCCGGTTTCTTCGTGTAAACCTTCGAGGCCAAAATCCATTTTCTCTGCCAGGTCCAGCAGCATTTGATAGGTGTCCGACTCCGCGCTGTTGCGTATCACCGAATAACCGAACTCGGCCGGCGCCATCGGTACCATGTTACGGTAGTTTTTCTCGCGCACACTGTGCGGTGTTTCGTTAAACACAAAGAACTCGTATTCAAACGCGGAAAACAATTCCAGCCCCATGTCACTGGCTTTTGTCAGCACACGCTTCAGCAGGCTCCTGGGGCAGACCTGTTCCGCCTGGTTCGAGAACTCACCGAGGAACAGCAACGCATTCCCCTCGAGTGGAAGATTGCGACAGGTGTCCGGGACAATTCGAACACTCGCATCGGGATAACCGGTGTGCCAGCCGGTGTAGCTTGCATTATCGTAGAGCTGGTCTTTTACATCCCAGCCCAGCACGACATCGCAAAAGCCAAAGCCGTTATCCAGCGCCGAGAAGAATTTTTCACGGGAAATATATTTTCCACGCAGCACGCCATCCACATCGAACACCCCAACCTTGACGTGGCTGAGTTCGCGCTCAATAACCAGCTTGCGTGCCTGACCGGCGTCAACTACATCCCTAGCGTCCATAGTGCGACCTGTTTACTGTTGATGGTTAAAGTCTAGACCAAGGAAAATAAAGGTGCCGAATAAGATAGTGGCGAGGGACGAGTTGCAAGGGACGAGGAATAAAACAAAAGTACTTCTAGCCCCTTCTCTCTTAGGGAGAAGGCTGGGATGAGGGGTTTTTTGAATCCTGTAATTTTTTCAATTCGTCATAGTTCGGGCAAAAGGTTTCCGGGGCAATATCTTCTCCCAGGAACATGTCTTCACATTCATCAGGTTCGGGGCAGTGCTCGCATGCCCAGATGTGGCGTTCCTTATCCATATCAGAGGTCTTTTGGAAATAGTCTTTCAGTGGGATGTTGAGGCGGTCAAGCATGTTGCTGAGGAGTAGTCCCCGAACCCGGTCAGTCTGATCCTTGCGACCTTTGCGTAAGATCCTGATATCGCAGCATATACGAAACACAACGACTAGAAAGATGATGGCAAGAATGGTGCCGATGATCATCAGTGTTTGCGGGCTGATATCGTTGTATAAGGACATCGGTTTTGACCACCGTTGGGATATCTCGTTAAGTATAAGAATATAAAATGTAGGGTCAAATGAAAAAACAGTGGCCAGGGAAGATTCGCCTGGTGCCAGGAAAACAAAGACGCTGTATCGCCGCTTACGCAGTGATGAGAACACGCAATCAGGGAAATGTAAAAAAACGTCACTCCCCCCCTTCGACAGGCCTGTGCTGAGCTAAGCCGAAGGATTCAGGATGATGGTTCGACAAGCCTGTCCTGGGCTAAGCTGAATCGCTTTGCTAGAACATCCAGCCTGTTGGATCGGGACAGGCTTCGTTTCGATCAAGAAATTTTATGCCCTTGGCGCAGCGTACGATCAGCCACAGCAGCCAGAACAGGATAATGAACAGGCCGATGATGAACTGGGAGAGCAACACGCCAATGAACAGATACAAAGCACCAATCCAGAAGGTCCTGATTTGAAATTGATAATGGCTTTTCAGCCAGCCCGGGGCATCATCCCTGTTAACGTAAGCCATAATCAAACCCGCGATAGCGGTGATGCCAATTAATATGCTGGCCAGGTACAGGAAGTAGATAACTTTAGCAGTGCCTGCGGTCGTTGGTTTTTCGTTGCTGCTGGTTTCGTTCATTTGAGTTTTGATAACACATTTGTAAACAATTTGCGACTAAAGCCGCACCTGCATGTAGCCCGGAAGCAGCGAAGCGTACTAAATTCAATTGGATTGACAAATTCATCAGGCTTGAATTCATACAATAACTGCAACGCTTGGAAATTAACAGAGGGGCCAGCTGCCGATAGAATCAAAGGCTCTCACCCCAATGATTCAAGCGAGTATGAACATGCATTATCGACAACTGACCCTGGTACAACGATACCAAATTCAGGGCTTGCATGACGCAGGCTATAGACAAACAGTGATTGCGCAGCACGTAGGCTGCGATAAATCGACGATCAGCCTGTAAGGCGAAAGACAGGGCGTATTTGGTAGTACATGGATGTATTCTGTAATCTGGGGATGTGCAAAACATCACAAGCAACCCCGGATTTCACTTCGTTTCATCCGGGCTACGCTACTTTCATCCTGGCTGCTTTACTTGTTACGCCGCTTCGACTTCCGGGTATGCCTGCTTTAGCGCAGTATAAATGTCGTTCTTGAACGATGTGGAGTCTGAATCCAGTTGATTCAGTATATCTGCGAGATGCTCGTTGTCTTCACGGCCGTTCCACATCTTTATGTAGTGGCCTTGCTTGTAACCGTTATCCTGTCGGAACATGTTGAGTACGTTCTTGCCGACATAGATTTCGTGCAGTTCGTCGAACGGCATCGCCAGGTGATTCATCACACCCGCAATAATGGAAAAGTGTGCGCACTGGTTCATCAGGGTTTCTTTTGCGAGTAATTCAATACTTGTTTTTATGTCATCGGTTGCGTTCGGGTTAGCGAAATCTGCAGCAATGCCTTCGGCAATACCATCCAGTGTACTGCCCTGCTCGTCTCCCTGGACCAGACGAATGCTCAGGCCGAAGTGGACGATGTCAACGACTTCCAGTTTTACCTGCATCACGTCGGCGTCCTGCTTCTTCCACCACTTCCAGCCGTAGTGTTCGAGCATCTCCGAAGACTCCATCCAGATGGCACGGTACCACTCGTAAGCGGCATTGCGCCAGTCGGCGTTGACCTTGCTGTTCATGGCGTCCTGCAGCTCCAGCATTGTTATTATTTTTTGTTTCATGTTTGGCTCACGGATTGGTTGGATGGGGAATGTTAAAACATTCGAACAACAGTGAATAGTGAACAGTGTTTTATATTCACGGCTGAAGCCGATGTGTTGAAAACAGAATGTAGCCTGGATGAAACGTAGTGTAATCCGGGGTCGGCCTATGATGAATCATTTCCCCGGATTCTGTTTGACTTCATCCTGGCTACGTTTGTTACAGACCACCACCCAGGTTCAGCATCAGGAACAGTGCTGTGATAACTTCACTCAAGTTAAAATTACAGTGTTCGTAGCGATCAACCTTTATCGGTATATGGTTGCTACCGAGGTCGCCTGATGCGAGTGTTTTAAGTGTATATATCTGCTGATGTAAATACGGGACCTGCTGGTCTCTGGTTGTATGCATGGTTACCAGCGGTATATCCAGCTGGCCGGTTGTATTGTAGTTGTTCTGCATTTCCACGATGGCTGCAGGGTCTGCGCTGAATCGCTGCACCTGCTGGTTGAGCAGGACATCGTCGTCCGAACCTGTGTATATGCGATTCATGTTGTAGTATGGAAAACCGCCGAGTGTTGCTGTTGCGTCTGCCGAGTTCACGACGCTGTAGCGCAGTACATCCTGTACAGATATCGCCACGGTATTCTGGTAGTCAGCTGCATCAAATGGCAGTTTGGCGACGCTGACCCACTGGTCAAGTAAGTTTTGATTAACGGGATCAAATACAACCTGTACAACCTCGGTCTCGTAGAAGTTGGCCCAGTCGTCGACGATGGTCTGTGGTGGATCGAACATGTCACCGGTTATCAGGCCGGGAAAGAAAAATTCGAACGTGACCCTGGCATCGCCGAAGTAATTGATCTGGTATGGGAAGCTGCCAATCGGGCCGCAAGCCGCCACTCCACCGGTAAATATCCCGGGATTTTGTTCAAGCAGCAGCGTGGTGATGAGGCCGCCTTCGGATGCGCCGGTAACAAATACGCGCTGTGGAGCACCGTACAGCGCGGTATAGATGTTCACCAGGTCGAGGATGTCATCCATACCCTGCTGTACGGCCAGACCGGTTTTGCTGTAGCTGTTGGTGGCGAAGCCAAAACCCAGCGCATTGACGATTTGATTGATCTGGATGCCGCCCAGGTTGAGCTGGTCATAGGGGATCTGCACTTCGGTGCCGGCATCCTGAAAACCGTGGGCCCAGATGATCAGGTCGCCATTGTAGTGGGCTTCGGTCGGCATGCAGATACGGTAGATGGAGCCACTATCCTGTAAACCTTCGGGGTCACAATTCGATATCGCCTGTGCGGCCGGTGCTGCCTGTACGGCCGGTACTGCGAGCAGGAAAAAAACAGAGAAGAATAATCCGGAAATCTTTAATTTTATAGACATTTTGCGTTCCCTTTTTGAGTGCCCTGTTCCAGCGGCACGATCATGATGGTTTGACCGGCTTTTAGTGTACTCCAAGGAAAATGCAGTGGCTAGGTACGAGTATCGAGGGACGAGGAAAAAATAAAAATACTCTTAGCCCATTCTCCCAAAGGTAGAAGGGGCTAAGGTCATCCGGGTTACGTTCCTGTAAGGAGTTAATTGTTCAGGAACACGTTGGCGGAGTTGGGGCCGTTGAAGTCTGGGAACACAGTGCTGATGTCGGTGCCGCCGAGTCGCTTGGTGAGCATTTCTGTTAACACGGTACGCAGATCGGTGGTGATTTGCAGGTCTTCTCCATTATACAGGTCACCTGGAGCTAAGCCCGGCCAGGTTGTTACCACACCCTGTTGGACGCCGTTGACGCCGTTGACGCCGCCGCCGATCAGATAGGCCAGGCTTCCGGTGCCGTGGTCAGCTCCGAGTGATCCGTTTTGTGCCACACGACGGCCGAACTCGCTGTGTACGAGCACGGTGATGCGTTGCATTCCGCTGCCCATATCGGTGTAAAACGCGCTTAATGCTCCGGCTAATTGTGTCAGTGACAGGTTGATATACGTCGGCAGGTTTTCGTGGTGGTCCCAGTCATCGGAGTCGAGGCAAATAACTTCGACCGGCAGCGTTGATTTGATCAATTGGCCGACTTGCTTGAGCTTGTTGCCCAGTGGGGTATCGGGGTATACCGCACCGTTATCGGGTGTGATGGCAGACAGGTTGGCCGCTGCCAGTTCGTCCATCGCAGACAAGGCGGCTTGTGCTGGTCCGAAAAACGGTACCGGGCTGCGGAACAGGTTGGCCAGCACCGTTGGGTAGCCGGAATCGATAATGTCCTGTTCAAAAGCGAATTCGCCCAGGTTGCTGATGGCCAATGGCTCGTCGTTGGCGCCGGTTAATGATACGGGTACATTGCCGCTGATAGAAACCATGCGGAACGCAGAGCTTGAAGCGGGCGTGCTATATGCCATGTGGCGTCCCAGCCAGCCGGTGTCAGGTCCGGCTTTATCAGCCACGCCCCGTTCCACCAGGCCTTGTGCAGAGAAATGCGAGCGCGAGCCGTGTGGTATGCCGGTGGCGTGTACCAGCGCAAGATCGTCGGCATCGTATATTGGTTTCAGTGGTGCGAGTGCCGGGTGCAGGCCGAAGAAACCATTCAGGTCGATAGCAGGATTTGGTTCCAGCGATGTTGGCTCCGGTACATATATGGTGGGACGTTGAAGTTTGTAATCACCATCACCATAAGGCACAACTGCATTAAGTCCATCGGCGGCACCGCGTTGAAAGATGTACACGAGGATGTCGCGATCTGCCGGGAGCGTCAAACTTGCTGCGATTTTCTGCTTGCTGTTTGCCATGTTGTCTCCTATCGAAGCTGGAAGTACGCAGAACTTATTAGTACGGCAGCGACCAGTGCTGATGCTTCTTCCACGGCGTCGGCTGCCAATGTCTCGTCTGCACTGATGCCGACGTACTCGATTAACCAGTCAAGCACAAGTCCACGGTCGGTCTCTGACAATGGCCGCATCAGGATGTTGTCGGTGATGGCATCAACAACACCGGTCAGGGTATTGGCGCCGTTGAGCATGGGTGCGTAGTCGACCTGAATCACATTGATCTCGGGTATCAGGCTGGCCAAACTGAAAAATGACAAACGCCAGCGGTTCAACATGCCGCCGGTGCTGGCCCAGTAACTTTGTTCATCGGGATAGCCATCCGGCGTGGGCCAGTAAAACGGCACTTGACCAAGGATGGATTGCGCGAAGAAGAACAACAGGCCATCGTCTGTCGGGTAGCTGGTATCCGGCGCCAGGGTGCGCACCAGACCGGCGAGGTACTCTGCCGGACGGGTAAACTTCAGGTCGGCGCTGTTGCGGAATGCATCGGTGGCGAACAGTGCACGCAAGCTGTCTTTGATATCGCCGCCGGATATCGTGAAGGCCGCAGCCACGGCATCGATGCTTTCCTGCGCGGGAGCGTCGCTGATAAAACGCCGGCACAGTTTGGTGGCGATGAACTGCGCAGTGGATGGATGTGCTGCGAGCATATCCAGTACCTGTTCGCCATCCGTTTGACCGCCGCCGGCTGATATGGTGTTTTGCAGTACCACCTTGGCAGTATCATCATGCACGTTACCATCATAGTTGAAAGTGCCGTAGTCAACGTTCGGGGGGAAAACAAATGTCCACCCGGTAAAGCAGCGCGCGACTTCTTTGACATCGGTTTCGGTATAGCCGCCATCGACACCAAGCGTGTGCAGCTCCATCAGTTCACGGGCATAGTTTTCATTCGGTGCAGATGCAACGTTAAGAAAGTTATCCAGGTAAAACAGCATAGATGGGCTTTTTGCCGAAGCATGCAGCAGGTCGCGGAAGTTGCCCAGTGCATGGCTGCGGATGACTTGCAGATCATCTTCTGGTTTAAGTGTAGGACCTAAGCCATTGATTAAATGTATATTGAAGTGGTCACTCCAGAACTCCACCATGACTTCATACAGCTGGCGCTGGCTGAACATCTGCCGGTACTGGGTGGCGGCTGTCATTTGTATCGCAACATTATAGATGTTGTCCGGATAGCCCGTGTACAACTCTGCAGCAGTTTGCGTGGTCAACGGGAACAGGCTCTGGATGGTGGCTTCCAGGTTGCCATCGTTGATACTTGTGTAGTCCAGCTGCTGCTCGAGGTAGGCATCGATGCCCATGTTTTGAATCGAGCTGAGCGCATCACGGTGCACGCCAAAGCTGGTGCGCTTGAGTGCGGTGTATTCAGCGGAAGCCTGTGGGATGACGGGTGGTGCCAGTGGTACCGGATCATCACCACTACTGCTGCAGGCCGGCAGTGTCGATGCCAGCGCAGTGTAGCCCAGGCCTTTACCGAACAGCTTCATGAAATCACGACGGCTGTGCAGGCTTTCCAGTAATGCGTTGAGGTCAAGTGATGTCTTTTTATCCATCAGGCTTTGTATATAGCAATGTGGTGAGTCTTATTTTAGCGGATTAGAAAGGACAATATTAGAAGTGCGTCACAAAACGGATGAACGGGGAATAGTGAATAATTCGAGGCTAATGCTGCTTCTGCACAGGCATATAGAAGCTGAATTTCCGTTCAGCTTTCGTTCATTCATTTGGCGATATCTTATAACCATCGGGACAAGCCCGATCTTGAAACTCTCGATGGAGAACGAAGATGAAAACATTATCTACTCTGAAAACACTGCCGCTGGTTGGCCTGCTGGCGATGGGCCTGGCACTGATGCCGGCGGTTTCGATGGCTGATAAAAACGATCGTGGTCATGGTGAAGACAAGATGTATCAAAAGCATGACGGTGGAAAGAGCCGTCATGGCGAGCATCGCGAGTCGCATCATGATTATGGTTATCACAAGGTTCATAAACATGGCGGTAACAAGCATGTCTATGTTCGTGGGCGCAACCACCACGGTGGGCATGTTTATAAGCATGGTCACAGGCGCCCTGGTCACAGGCATACCGATTATGTTGTAGTACATGATCACCACGATGATTATGACCCATTCAGGCTGATGCTTGGCCTGCACTTCGATAACATCGATATCATTTATCGTGACTTCTAGGCGTACATCTCCGGCCGGCAATGCTGTTGTCGCCGGCCGGAGTGTGGCCTTGCACCGTCTCGCTCGTGTAAGCTTGTTGTTTCTACCACGGCACGGTTATATCGATGAAAAAGTTCCTGTTCCCTCCTCTGCTGGTTTTGCTGATGCTGATGTCTGCTGCGGTTCATGCGGATATCGGCAAAAAGCAGGCGGTGTCCATTGCACAGAGCGTGTATCCCGGGCGTGTGCTCGCGGTGAAACAGGTGCAGGAAAATAATGCGCCTGTCTACCGGGTAAAAACACTGAGCGCCGGCGGTGACGTGCACATCATTGTGATCGATGCCGACAGCGGGAAAGTGATCTCGAAGCAGTAGCCATGCGTATTCTGGTGATTGAAGATGAAACCGGCCTGCAGGCGGATATTCGCCAGCGGCTGGAAACCGAGGGCTATATTGTCGATACCAGCGGCGAAGGCAATGAAGGCCTGTTCTTCGCCACCGAATACCCGCTGGATGCGGCCATTATTGACATCGGCCTGCCCGGCATTTCCGGAATCGAAATCATTCAGCGTTTACGCGACCAGGGCCATACCCTGCCGGTGCTGATCCTGACTGCGCGCAGCCGCTGGCAGGAAAAGGTTGAAGGCCTGGAAGCCGGTGCCGATGATTACCTGGTAAAGCCGTTCCAGATGGAAGAACTGCTGGCGCGCTTGAAGGCACTGCTGCGCCGGGCCACCGGCACACCGACTACTGAACTGCGTTGTGGTGCGGTGGCGCTGAACCTGGGTACGCAGCAGGTGCTGCTGAACGAGAAAGTGCTGGATGTCACCGCGTTTGAATACCGCATGCTGGAATACCTGATGCGGCACTCGAGCGAGGCGGTATCGAAGTCAAGGCTGGCCGACTACTTGTACCCGCACGATGATGACCGCGACAGCAACGTGATCGAAGTCATCATCGGGCGCCTGCGCAAGAAGCTGGACCCGAATGGCTCATTACTGCCGATTGAAACCCTGCGCAACCGCGGCTACCGTTTCACCCTGTGCGACGGTGGCGAGCCAGAGTGATTGCTATGGAGATGTTCTGATGTCACTCAATCAACGAATCATCCTCAGCGCGACACTGGTACTGGTGATATTCATCAGCCTTACCGCGTTGACGCTGGAGCGCGCGTTTTCCGACAGCGCCGAAAGTGCGCTGCGCGACAAGATGACCAGCCAGCTGTATGCGCTGATGGCGGCTGCGGAAGTGGGCGATGACGGTTTGATCATGCCGACCGATGAGCTCGATGCCCTGCTGGGTCTGCCCAGTTCCGGCGTATATGCCTTCGTCACCAGCAAGACAGGCGAAATATTGTGGCAGTCGTCTTCGGTGCTGGGCGCGAAACCGCCCCCGCCGGTTGCCCTGGGCCGAGGTGAGAAACGTTTCAGTAAAACAAACGTCGGCAGTGTGGATTACTTCATGCTTGCCTATGGCGTGAACTGGGCGACCAACACCGTTGGCGAAGCCGATGCACTGGCATTGACGTTTATTATGTCGACTGATCTGGAGTCGTTCGATAAGCAAATTGTCCGCTACCGCGCCACCTTATGGGGCTGGCTGCTGGCCATGGCCATGCTGCTGCTGTTCAGCCAGGCGCTGATTCTGCGCTGGGGCCTGTCGCCGCTGCGCAAAGTGGGTGATGAGCTGAACCGCATCGAGAACGGTAAGCAGGAAAATATCGAGGAAGAGTATCCTCAAGAAATCAAAAGGTTAACGGATAATATTAATATATTGCTTGAGCACGAGCGCGAGCATAAAACACGCTATCGCAACGCTCTGGGCGACCTTGCCCACAGCCTGAAAACACCGCTGGCGGTACTGCAGAGTTCGCTCGCCGGCAAAGATGAGCAAACCGCAGCCGCTTTCCAGGAACAGATCAAGCGCATGAACACGAT